>Ga0335079_10007149_pt1 | contig 12734 bp, 13 predicted proteins | sample Lox_Sample_33_FD_206719 | JGI IMG/M metagenome (GOLD analysis project Ga0335079, IMG submission 206719) | Soil microbial communities from Loxahatchee National Wildlife Refuge, Florida, United States - Lox_Sample_3.3 | ecosystem: Environmental > Terrestrial > Soil > Wetlands | place: USA... | reverse complement strand
CCGCTGGATTCAATTAAGAGACTGTGAGAAATATCAGCCATTCTCAGTAGGCGACCGGTTACGGCTCTCATTTAATCCAGGAAGTCAATCGACCGATGCATTGGGGGAAAGATGAGTAGTGGCAACGGGCGGCAGAAGACACGCCTATTTCCGTCCGACTACCGGGCATCGGGCTTGTTGCTGCATGTCACATCGCTGCCCACGCCTTACGGTATCGGTGACCTGGGGCCAGAGGCATTTGCTTGGATCGACCGGCTGCATGATGCCGGTCAAAGATGGTGGCAGGCACTTCCCCTGGGGCCGACCGGGTATGGAAACTCGCCATATCAGCCATTGTCCTCATTTGCCGGGAATGCCCTGATGGTCAGTCCGCAGTCGCTGAAGGCGGAGGGTTTGCTGGATCCAGAAGACTGCCACGGTCAATTCGCGCCAGGAGCCGTTGATTACGACTCAGTAATCCCATTTAAGGAAAGACTGCTCGCAACAGCTTGGAACCGTTTCAGAGGAGTGAGGCGCGGCGATCTGCTCGGTGAGTATGAAGAATTCTGCTCGGCGCAGGCATTCTGGCTGGAGGAGTATAGTCTCTTTCGAGCTCTGAAAGCCAAGCATGGAGGGGTCCATTACATTGAATGGCCAGGGGATCTAGTTCAGCGGCGCCCCAATGCTTTAGCAGGCGCACGGCGGGGACTCAGAGATGAGATCGACCAGGTGCGGTTCGAGCAGTTTCTGCTATTCCGGCAAGGCGAGCGGCTCAAAGAGTATGCGCATTCGAAGGGCGTGAGGCTGATTGGCGACTTGCCGTTCTTCGTCTCATCTGACTCGAGCGACGTTTGGGCCAACCCTGAGTTTTTCCTTCTAGATCATGGCCGGCCGAAGTTTGTGGCGGGAGTGCCGCCCGATTACTTCAGCAGGCACGGGCAGTTCTGGGGCAACCCCGTTTACAACTGGGAGGCGCTCCGCGCGACCGGGTACCGGTGGTGCATAGACCGTTTCCGCGCGCTTTTGTCACATGTCGACTTGATTCGCCTGGATCACTTCCGCGGGTTTGCGGCGGCTTGGCACATTCCTTTAGGGGCTTCCACGGCAGAGACAGGGTCATGGGAACCGGGCCCGGGGGCCGACTTCTTCAAGAAAGTGGAAGCCGAGTTAGGCGGGCTGCCATTCATTGCTGAAGATCTCGGTTTGATCACTCCGGATGTGGAAGCCCTTCGCAACCAGTTCCAAATTCCGGGCACGCGGGTTCTGCAGTTTGCCTTCGATGGGCATGAAGACAATCCGTACCTTCCACAGAACTTGGTCCATAACAGCGTAGTCTACACGGGTACGCACGACAACCCTACAAGCCGCGAGTGGTTCGAAGAGCTTGCCACTAGTCAGAAAGAGATCTTGTGTAGGAGATATTTCAACCAGGATAACGAACGGGCTTTCGAGCCAGGTGCGGCTCTAATGGGCTTGGCGTGGTCATCGCAAGCGGCGCTGGCGATCGCACCGTTACAGGATTTATTGAATCTGGGGCGGGAAGCTCGCATGAACGTACCTGGCTGCGCGGGAGGAAATTGGTGCTGGCGTTGCAATGACGAAATGCTCCGGTATGAACCATTTGCCTGGTTGCGGGACCTGACTGCCAATTCCAGACGGCTGGCTGACGCCGAGATGGTTGCAGAGGGCGAAGACAGCGGGGACGTTTTTGGCGTGGCAGCAGACCGACGGGTGGCAATGCAGGGGAGAACTGAATGAAACCGGCTGTGTTTCGCAGATGGAGAGAGAACCCAAGGGTTGAAGAAACCCGGCTCGAAGCCGGTGAGATCACTGTACACGTTGTCCCCACGAGTCAATTGTTAACTGTAGCTATAGCGGGACGCACAACGGTCGATACATCGCCGCATCTACGGTCGGTCCTCCTTGGACTGCTCGAGCAAGGTACGGCACCAGTCGTAGTTATCGACGTATCCGCCCTGTCCTACCTGGACCTGTCCGGCATCGCAACGCTTCTCGAAGCACTGAAGGCTGCGCACGACCATTCCGTGAAGCTGCGCCTGGCGGGGATGAACGGCCAGGCCCGGAAGCTCGCGGAAGTGGCCCAACTCGATACGATCTATCGTGCTTGGGGATCGGAGGTGGAGTTCCTGTGACACTTCTGGAACAAGTCGGGCGAGCCGCGATCGTCCAGGTGGAGGATGCCGGTGCACTGGCAATGCAGTTCTGGTCGGTGTTTTGGAAACTGCCGCGCGTTTTGCCGGTGGTGGGCGCCAGAAGGCGTTGGCGTTCGGCGGTCGAGCAGATGCTCGCGATCGGCGCCAGCGCGCTTCCCATGGCGGGCGCCATGGCGCTCTGCACCGGCTTCATACTGGCTCTCCAGAGCGCCTCCGAATTGCGGAGGTTCGGTGCCGTGGAGCTTGTTGTGGAAGTGGTCGTGATCGGCTTTACCCGGGAATTGGGTCCCCTCGTCACCGCTCTCACCGTGAGCGGCCGTTCCGCGTCGGCCATATCGGCGGAGATCGGAACCATGGTTGTTACGGAGGAGATCGACGCGCTCCGCGTAATGGGCCTCGACCCGGTGGAGTTCACCCTTGCACCAAAGTATCTGGCCGCCTTGATCACCGTGCCGTGCCTCACAGTCCTGAGCACGCTGTTTGGAATGTTCGCCGGGTACCTGTTCCTGGCCTTCAGCATGGACATGAGCCTTCGCATTTACTTTCAGGCGGTCGCTGAAGCGATTCTCCTGCGCGACGTCTTTTTCGGGCTCGTCAAGAGCCTGGTGTTTGCCACCATCATTGTCCACGTCGGCTGCCTGGAGGGCCTGCGGGTCCGCGGCGGTCCGGAAGCTGTGGGGCATTCCACTACGGCCGCCGTGGTGAAGTCGACTTTCCTCATTATCCTTGCGGACCTCGGGACCACGGCAATCTTCTATCTCCTGGGCTGGAGTTCAACCAGATGACAACTCCCGGCGCGGCAAAGGCCGGCGACCCCGTGATTTCCATACGCGGCGTGTCCATGTCCTATGGCGGAAGGCGCGTGCTGGACCGGGTCGACCTGGATGTTTGCAGGGGCGAAATTCTGGTATTGCTCGGCGGAAGCGGTTCCGGTAAGACCACCTTGTTGAAGCACGTGCTTGGACTGGCAAAACCCGAAGCCGGCAGCATCACGATGAATGGCGTGGACATCACGCGCTGCTCTCAATCGGAGCTCAGCGCGGTTCGCCGGCGAATCGGTGTCGCTTTTCAGGGCGGAGCGCTCTTCAATTCCATGTCCGTTGAGGAAAACGTTGCCCTGCCGCTGCGAGAGTTGACGCGGCTCGCGGACTCCACTATCAAGTTGGTGGTCTGGTTGAACCTGATCGCGGTGGGTCTGTCGGACGCCGGCTCCCTTTACCCTCCCGAGCTGTCGGGAGGAATGAGGAAGCGCGCGGCCGTAGCGCGGGCCATGGCGTTGGATCCGGAAATCTTGATCCTCGACGAGCCTTCCGCGGGACTCGATCCGATCGTCTCGGCGGGTCTGGATGAGCTGATTCTATTCCTGAAGCGCTCCTTCGGCGTAACGGTACTTGTCGTGACGCACGAACTGAAGAGTGCGTTCCACATCGCCGACCGCGTGGCAATGCTTTACCAGGGCCGGCTCATCGCGGTGGATAAGAAGGAGCAATTCGCCGGGCACGCGCATCCGCGGATACGACAGTTCCTCGACGGCCAGCCCGATGCCAGGCCGCGAGTCGCGACCGACGAATTCATAGCTTCCTATTTGCGGGGGTCCAAGACATGACTACTGAGGCAAAAGTCGGAGTGTTTGTCATCGCCAGCCTACTAATCCTCGGCTCGGCAGCATATTTCGTACACACCACGCAAACCGTGCGCGGGCAAGTACCGTATAACACCCACCTACGCTATGCCGGCGGGCTCGCCCCTGGGGCCGCCGTGCTGTTCGGTGGCATCAAGGTGGGCCAGGTGACGGGTGTGCGGCCCTGGTCCGAAGATCCGACCCAAATCGAAATCGTATTTGCGGTGAAGTCCGGGACACCCCTGAATCAGAAGTCGACGGCACGTGTGGGGACCATCAGCATCATGGCCACCCCGGGGCTCATGATCACCACCGGCAGCAATGAAGCCCGGCGCCTGAGTGCAGGTAACGAGGTCCCGTCCGCGGAGTCTCTCAGCCTGGAAGAGTTCGAGGGGCGGGTTGCTAAGGTTGCTGAGTCGGCAGATGCCCTGATAGGGGAGCTCCGGAGGGAGATCCCGGCCCTGACAGGCGACGCGCGGACCTTACTGGCGAATCTGAACCAGATCAGCGGTGTGCAGAACCAGAAGAAAATCGGGCGGATCTTGGGGAATGTCGACACGTTGTTGGACCGGGAGTCGCCCAAGATCGCGCAGATTACGGATCAGATTTCCGAGTTGGCCAAACACGCGGACTCCGTGGTCGGTTCAGTGGAGCCGGTTGTTAACCACGTGGACCAGGCTGTCGTCGACGTCGACAACACCGTCAACGCAATTCGTGAGCCGCTCACGAAGGACCTCACTGAATTAGGAAGCACCCTTGAGGCGGCCCAGACCGTCCTCGCAGATGTGCACGGTGTGGTGGGATCCAACGAAGCCGACATTGGCGAAACCGTCCGCAATCTACGTTCCGCCTCGGAAAATGTGCGCGTCCTGACCGAGTCGCTCAAGCAGCGTCCATGGAGCCTTATTCGAACCAAACAACCCGCCGATCGGAGGATACCGCAATGAAGATGTTGGCAGTCGCGTTCATGGGAGCACTCGTGCTCACCGGTTGTGGGAGCGTTCGTTACCCCACAAGCTATGTCCTTAACTTCCCGCCGCCGACCCCTCAGTCGGCGCCGTCCAATCGCGCTCTAGGGCCTGTCGCAATCCGTGAATTCCGATGTCCGGAATACCTCTGCGAAGGCCGCATCGCGTATCGTCCAAGTCCGGAAGAGGTCGCGTTCTACGAATACCATCGTTGGGCGATGAATCCCCGCCAGGCTATCACGCAATACCTGGAGGACGGTCTTCGGACCCAATCGCTTTTCCAGAGCGTGACGGTCCACGAGCGTGGTTCGGAGACGGCATATGTCCTGAGCGGCAATATAGAACGATTCGAGGAGGTGGACCGAGGCCGCGACGTCCACGCGGTTTGCACGATCTCGGCGCGGCTGCTGGATACTCGCACGAGATCTGTCGTCTGGAGTCACACGGAATCGGAAACGGTACCGGTGGAGAAGCGGAATATCGCCGGTGTCGTCAGCAGCCTCTCGGTGGCCGCGCGGACTGTAGACGATCGCTTGCTTAAGTCGATGACGGAGGAACTGCCGGCAACGATGGCGCGGACCGGCTCAACCACCCGCCCAGAAGCGAGCAGCCACCCACAGTTCTGATCGGCCGACGGTGAGGAGACACGGAAATGCGCCATCGGGACGCTGGCGTTGCGCCGGACAAGATGAAAATTGGACGGCGGATGCTGTCGATTTCCCCGTCGAGGTCCCGCGGGGGACAGGGCGCTTCATGTCGCTCTGCCGGAATTTCAGACCTGAAGGATTACTTTTGGGAGGTAGAACTCTATGGCCGTTAGTGGACCGATTATCGTTGCGTTTGCGGCTCTCGGCGGATCCCTCGTTGGCGCTTGCTCGTCCATAGCTGCGACGTTCATCGGACAGCGGCTGCAAGCTCGATGGGCCCGCCTCAGAGCTGAAATGGAGGAGCGCGAGAAACTCTATGGAATATTCGTTGAGGAAGCTGTACATCTGTTTGTCGACTCTATTCGACAATCGGGTATCGACCCCGCAAAGATTATGCGGCTCTACTCAAAGGTAGCCCGCATACGCCTGACATCGAGTGATCGGGTTCTTCGTGCCGCGGAGGAAGTTGGAAGGCGGCTACTTGAGGCCTATGCGCGGCCGCCGGAAAATCCCGCCGAAGTTCTTGCTCGATACGCGAACGGCGAAGAGAGTTTAGATCCGCTCCGAGAGTTTACAGAGGCTTGCCGCGAGGAGCATGCAAAATCTCTTCAACAAGTTTGATGATGCCCGATACCGAGGATATCCGAATACCCGCTCCGCGCCGAGATTAAACAGGGACGATTCGCTGTTTGCGGCCAACCGAGATGATTACCTCTTCGAAAACGTCAAGGATTCTTGCCAAAAAATCGGTCGAAAGCACCCGCCGCCATTCTGTCGAGTCCATCGGATGCAGGTTATTTCGGGCTGTCTCCGACTGTTGCATTTCCCACTCCTTATGATCATCAGGCCGGTGCTGAGAATTGAAACGTACTCAGAAATTGCTAGCCTACTTGATCTTTCGACCAGATTCCGGCACGCAAAGGTGGCGGCACTGGCCCGAAACCGGATCGCACAATCGGCAGGATCTCTTTGCCAAATGGCGTGAGGTCAATCCCCATTCCACACTTACGACCGGCTGCCACACGCAGTTCTGGTCGCAGATTACGCCCGCGACTTCTGTGGTTTTGTATGGCAAATGAACTCTCATGGCCGCCCCTCCATCAAGTAGCTGAAATACATTCACATGTTCATCCGGCACCATAGCTTCGTTTAGTCCGCCGCCGGCGCCCGGATACAGATCGCCTCAACCTACGCGAGGTCTGCGGTAACCTGGGACAGCGCGTACTCCTGGAGATGGCGGGCGTCGGCGTTGAACTTCCGAATGCCTTCAGCCAGTTTCTCCGTGGCCATGGCGTCTTCGTTGTGCATCCACCGGAAGGTCTTCTCATCCAGGTGAAGACGATCGCCGGCAGAGGTCTTGGCCTTCTCAGGATCGAGCTTACGGTCCAGTACTCCCTCGGCCTGCTCCAGTAGGTCGAGAAGGTCGGGACTGATCGTGAGAAGGTCCGATCCGGCCAGGCGGACAATCTGATTGGCATTGCGGAAACTGGCGCCCATCACCTGAGTCTTGTAGCCAAATCTCTTGTAGTAGTTGTAAATACCGGTTACGGATGCGACGCCGGGATCCTGGTCGGGTGGAATCTCAACGCCCCCATGTTCCTTTTTATACCAATCGTAGATACGGCCGACAAAGGGCGAGATCAGAGTGACTCCCGCTTCAGCGCATGCAACGGCCTGGGCGAAGCTGAAGAGCAGAGTCAGATTGCAGTGAATGCCTTCTCTTTCGAGCCGCTCTGCGGCGCGGATGCCCTCCCAAGTGCTTGCTATTTTGATCAGGATACGTTCTCGGGTGATGGCTTTTGCTTTGTACAGGGAAATGAGTTTACGGGCCTTGGCGATGGTGCCCGCGGTATCGAAGCTCAGGCTCGCGGCTACTTCGGTGGATACGCGCCCGGGAACCACCTTCAGAATCTCGCATCCGAACAGCACGAAGAGGTGATCGATAAACTCCTCGGCCATTTCCTGGCGGCTGCTGCCGCGTTCGGAAGCAAGCTCGGCGGCTTCATCCACAAGGCGCCGGTACTTTGGCATCTGCGCCGCATGGTACAGAAGCGACGGGTTGGTGGTGGCGTCCTGGGGACGGTGGCGGGCGATCGCCTCGATATCTCCCGTGTCCGCCACAACAGTGGTGTATTTCTTCAGAGATTTCAGAAGGGTCATAATCGTTTTCCTCAATTCGCGACTACACTGTGTTCCAGTTGTTTCACCTTTTCGAGACGGCGCCGGTGGCGCGCCGCCTCGCTGAACCTGGCGCTCAGGAAATTGCTGGTGCAGTCCCAGGCCACGGCGATTCCCGTCGTCCGCCCGCCAAGGCACAAGATATTCAGATCGTCGTCCTCCACGCCCTGGCGCGCCGAATAGTCATCGTGGCAAAGGGCCGCGCGCGCGCCGCTCACCTTGTTGGCCGCCACCGAGGCGCCTACGCCGCTGCCGCACAGCAAGATGCCCCGTTCGACATATCCTTCCGCAACCGCGCGCGCGAGTGGGATTGCGAAATCCGGATAGTCGTCTCCGGGGTCGAAGGCCATGTTCCCGAAATCGATCACTTCGTGCCCCTGCTCCGCCAGCTTTTTGGCGAGTTGCTCCTTCATCTGAAAACCGCCATGATCTGCGCCAATGCCTATTCTCATTTGCCATCCCCTCAGTCCCGAGCTTTATGCCGGACAATCTGACTTTTTGCCGCGGCCACGATGTTCTCCGCGGTGAACCCGAATTTCTTCAACAGTTGTTTGATAGGAGCTGACGCCCCGAAGGTTTCTATTCCAATGTTGTGCCCCTCTGTTCCCGTGTATTTAGTCCAGCCGAAGTCCGAAGCTTCTTCCACGGATACCCGGGCCTTCACGTTCGGAGGCAGAACAGAGTCCCTGTATTTGCGATCCTGATCGTCGAACAGTTCCCATGACGGCATGCTGACCACACGCGCGCGCACGCCCTCGCTGGTCAACTGCTCGTAAGCTTCGAGACAGAGGGAAACTTCGCTGCCGGTTCCGATGAGGATGACTTCCGGATCGGCGTTGGGAGCGTCCGCCAGGATGTAGGCGCCCCGCGCCAAGCCGGACGCAGCTGCATATCTGGCGCGGTCGATGGTGGGCACCGCCTGCCGCGTGAGCATCAGCACAGCCGGTTCGTGGTGCAATTGGAGGATCACTTTCCATGCTTCCCGAACCTCATTGGCATCGCAGGGCCGGATCGTAATCAAGCCGGGCATGGAGCGCATGTGCGCCAGTTGCTCCACCGGCTGATGAGTCGGGCCATCCTCACCCACTCCGATCGAATCGTGAGTGAAGATATAGATCACCGGAATCTCCATTAGGGCGCTCAGTCGAAGCGATCCCCGCATATAATCGACGAAAATGAAGAATCCGGCGCCGAAGGGCCGCACCTTCACCAGGCTCATTCCATTCAGGATCGCGCCCATAGCGTGCTCGCGGATTCCGAAGTGGAAATTGCGTCCCGCGTAATTCTCCTCCGAAAAATCCCCGGCGTCTTCCAGGGTTATGCGAGTCTTGGTGGAGGGGGACAGATCGGCGGAGCCGCCGATCAGCCAGGGAATGTTCTTAGCCACTGCGTTCAGTACCTTCGCCGAGGACTCGCGTGTGGCCAGGCCTTTCGGGTCCGCTGGGAATTCGGGCAGATCGCGGTCCCAGTCTACGGGAAGCTGGCGGTGCTGCATACGAAACAGTTCTTCGGCAAGTTCGGGATACTGCTTGCGGTACTCGGCGATCCGCTCAAACCAGGCATCGCGCAAATCCTTGCCGCGCTTGCCAATCCCCTGACGGAAGTGATCGTAGACGCCGTCTGGCACGTAGAAGTTCTTGTCTTCGGGCCACCCGTAGTTCCGCTTGGCAAGACGAACCTCCTCCTCTCCCAACGGCTCTCCGTGCGCGCCACTGGTATCCTGCTTGTGGGGCGCGCCGTAGCCGATATGACTGTCAACGATGATCAGCGTAGGCCGGTCTTTGGTGCTTTGAAACGTTCGGAACGCTCGGGCAAGCATCTGGAGATCGTTCGCATCGCCCACCCGAGTTACGTTCCACCCGTAGCCGATGAAGCGGGTGGCCACATCCTCCGTGAAAGCCAGAGCGGTATTGCCTTCGATGGTGATGTGATTGTTATCGTAAATCCAGCAGAGATTGGCGAGGCGCAAATGTCCGGCGAGCGATGCGGCCTCGCTGGAGATCCCCTCCATCATGCAACCGTCTCCGCAAAGCGCGTATACGTTGAAGTCAAACAGTTCGAAGCCGGGGCGGTTGTACCGCGCGGCAAGCCACTGCCGCGCGATGGCCATCCCGACGCTCGTAGCAACGCCTTGGCCGAGCGGTCCCGTAGTGGTCTCGACGCCCGATGTCCAGCGATACTCGGGATGGCCGGGGCACCGGCTATCCAACTGCCGGAAGACTTTCAGGGCGTCCAGTGGTACCGAGGGTTCGCCCTGGGTTTCGTAATCCTTGCTGACCGCCCGCACTTCCGTCAAATGCAGCAGCGCGTAGAGCAGCGTGGATGCGTGGCCAATCGAGAGGACGAACCGGTCCCGATTGGGCCAGACGGGGTCCTGCGGGTCGAAGCGCAGGAACTGTTGCCACAGGCAATAGGCCACCGGCGCCATCGCCATGGGGGTTCCGGGATGACCGGAGTTCGCCGCCTGGACCGCATCCATGGCGAGCGTGCGGATCGTGTTGATGCTGGTCAACTCGATTGGAGAACGTACTGACACGTCGGGAGTCATGATTGTTGCGCTCATCCGGAATCCCCTCTTATTCACTTATTGGGCCAGCGCCACCCCGTAATGTCCGGGGCGTCGATGCCCTGCTCGTATGCGTGCCGCCGGCAAGCGATCTGCCGGTTGCGGAACTTCTCCTTGGCGTGCGCGCCGATGGGCTGGAGTTTGGGAACGCGGTCGATGGCGTCAATCGCGAGGCTGTAGCGGTCGGTCTCGTTGTTGATCGCGAGCTCCATCGGCGTATTGATGTTCCCCTTCTCTTTGTACCCGCGGACATGCAGCCTCTGGTTTTTCCGGCGATAGGTCAAACGATGAATCAGCCACGGGTAACCATGGAAGTTGAAAATGATGGGTTTGTCAGTGGTGAAGAGAGAATCGAAATCGCGATCAGTCAATCCGTGTGAATGCTCCGTGTCGGGCTCGAGTTTGAAAAGGTCCACCACGTTAACGAACCGGATCTTGATATCGGGGAACTCCTCGCGCAACAACGCCGTCGCGGCCAGCGCCTCTTGCGTGGGAATGTCACCGGCCGCCGCGAAAACGACATCGGGTTCGCAGCCTTGGTCGTTACTCGCCCAGTCCCAGATTCCGATACCTTTCGTACAGTGCTCGATTGCCGCTTCCATATCCAGGTACTGGAGGTGGAGTTGTTTATCCGAAACGATGACGTTGATGTAGTTCTCACTTCGGAGGCAGTGGTCCGCAACGGAAAGGAGGCAATTCACATCCGGCGGAAGATAGATGCGAGTAACCGCCGCGCTCTTGTTAAGCACCACGTCGAGGAATCCGGGATCCTGATGCGTGAAGCCGTTGTGATCCTGCCGCCAGACCGTGGATGTGATCAGCAGGTTCAACGACGCGACGTCGCGCCGCCAGGAGAGTTGATTACAGATGGACAGCCACTTCGCATGCTGGTTGAACATGGAGTCGATCACGTGGACGAAGGCTTCGTACGAAGAGATGAAGCCGTTTCTCCCGGTCAACAGGTAACCTTCCAGCATGCCTTCCATCGTGTGCTCGCTGAGCATCTCGATGACGCGGCCGTCGGGCGCCAGTTCGGTGCCGTCCTGGTCTTCGGGGAAATAGTCGGCAATCCAGAATTTTTTGGCGGCCTGGTAGATTGCCTGCAGCTTGTTGGAAGTGGTTTCGTCCGGGCCGAAGACGCGGAAGTTGGTCATGTTCAGCTTCATGACGTCTCTCAGGAACGTGCCCAATGGAGCGACATTCTCGACCTCGATTGTCCCGGGCCGATCAACCTTGACGGCGTACTCGCTGAAAGACGGCAGCCGCAGAGCCTTTTTGAGAATTCCACCGTTGGCGTGCGGATTGGCGCTCATCCGGCGCTGACCCAAGGGCGCGAGCGCCTTCAGTTCGGGGATCAGCTTGCCAGTCTGATCGAAGAGTTCCTCGGGCTTCTGCGCGTGCATCCACTTCTCGAGAGTCTGCAATTGCTCAGCGTTTTTCTTGACTTCCGTCAAGGGAACCTGGTGGGCCCTCCAGAAGCCCTCGACCCTGTGGCCGCCGACCTCTAACGGAGCGCCCCATCCCTTTGGGGAACGCAGAACGATCATAGGCCAGCGCGGCCGGCGCGCCACGCCGGTCTTGCGGCATTCGCTTTGCGCGGTTCGAATCTCCTCAACACAATGCTCGACCGTCGCTGCCATTGCCTGGTGCATGCTGTCGGGATCAGATCCTTCGACGAAGTAAGGCGTCCAGCCGTAGCCTCGCAGAAGATCCTCCAACTCTTCGTGAGTGATCCGGGCCAGCAGTGTGGGGTTGTTGATCTTGTATCCGTTCAGGTGCAGAATCGGCAGAACAGCGCCGTCACAAACGGGATTGAGGAACTTGCTGATGTGCCACGATGTCGCCAGCGGTCCGGTTTCCGACTCGCCATCGCCCACCACGGCGGCAACGATCAAATCCGGATTATCGAAGGCGGCGCCACAGGCATGCGACAGCACGTAGCCCAGTTCACCGCCTTCGTGTATCGAGCCGGGCGTTTCCGGCGTGCAGTGGCTCCCGATCCCGCCGGGAAACGAAAACTGTTTGAAGAATTCCCGCAGTCCTCGCTCGTCCTCGCTCTTTTCCGGATAAACCTCGGAGTAGGTGCCCTCAAGATAGCCCGGCGCTAAAACTCCCGGCGCACCGTGTCCGGGGCCAGCCATGAAGATCATGTCGAGGTCGAATTTCTTGATCAGGCGGTTCAGATGGATATAGGTGAACGCCAGTCCGGGGCTCGATCCCCAATGGCCCAGAAGCCGGTTCTTGATGTGCTCGGGCTTGAGCGGCTCTCTCAGAAGCGGATTGTCCTGAAGATAGATCATGCCGAGCGCCAGGTAGTTGCATGCTCGCCAATAGGCGTCGGTCCTTTTTAGCTCCGAAGGACTCAGGGGGAACCCCGAAATCGTGGACCGTGCGATCCCATAAGCGCTCAACGAATCGTTGGAGCTTTGTTCCGTTTCTATAACAGGCGTCATTTCCGTAAACTCTTTCTGCGCAGAGTGGCTGGCAATGCCTCACTCCCGGCTGGAACCAACCGCAGAACCCTTCGCGGCCGGAATTGCACAAGCAATAAGTAGTCTCTGCGCTGCTTTGCGTTCGTGGTATTACACTGGATTTCGCATT
>Ga0335079_10007148_pt1 | contig 12739 bp, 10 predicted proteins | sample Lox_Sample_33_FD_206719 | JGI IMG/M metagenome (GOLD analysis project Ga0335079, IMG submission 206719) | Soil microbial communities from Loxahatchee National Wildlife Refuge, Florida, United States - Lox_Sample_3.3 | ecosystem: Environmental > Terrestrial > Soil > Wetlands | place: USA... | reverse complement strand
GTCATCGACGAAACTCCGATGGCGTACAAGTCCATCGACGCCGTGATGGAAGCGCAGCGTGATCTGGTCGACGTGGTGCACACGTTGCGCCAGGTCGTGTGCGTGAAAGGGTAAACGGGAGAGGGCTCAAACGGCCCTCTCCTAACGATACACCCACATTCTTAGGACATGTCCACGCAGGTCTGGTTATCGTCAGACCGTTTCGACTATTCTGTGTTCGAAGTTACCGTCAAGGAGCGGCTGTTTGTGGAAGAAGTAAGATCTAATTCATCACCGCCGGAGATGGAAACAGAAAAACCGTCAATCCGTCAGACTATGGTTATACCGTGTACGAGAAGCGGGAGTATCCGCAGATCATCTACAAAATCGACTACGAACAGCCTTGGATTGATATCGCTGCGAGTTGCTATCGCGGGGCTCAGCTTTTGATTGAAGGTGTAGCGAAAGGCTCGTTTGGTGAGGACATCGAGGGTGTTGCGGGCCTGCAGCTTTTCCGTCACTACCTTGAATTGGTACTGAAGCGGATCGTGTTCTGGGGAAGGATGCTGGAACGGCCTGAGAAGAACGCGCTGCCGGAAGAAGTTGAGAAGGTCGCGCGCATTCATGACCTGGGGCAGCTTTGGAACTGGGTGATCCGCGATGCGAAGCCCAAGATCAATGGCGGAGATTGGGGTGCCTACGACATCGGATTCGTGGAAAAACTCGTGATGGATTTCGATGGAATCGACAAGAAAGGATTTGCGTTTCGGTATCACGGCCATGGGGCGGAGTCGCTGCGCTTTGACTTTGAAAAACTCTTTTCGATCATGGAACATGCGGAGCAGGTGCTGGAAGCGATTCTCACCTATCTCATGGAGACACACGGTCAGAATGAAGAGTGGGAGCAGATTCAAGCAAGCTGGTGAGCTCCGGACAACGTAGAGGGTACGGTCAAGCACGTAACTTCGCGTGAGATCTGGTGCCAGCGGAGATTCGAACTCTCAAACACCTGTTTCTAAGACAGGCCGCTATGCCAATTCGCGCACGCTGGCACTTGGTGCACAGGGGAGGATTTGAACCTCCGCGCCTCACAAAGGAGAGACCGGGTTACAGCCGGCCCGTTTCGACCTGGCTCACGCACCTGTGCAAATTTGGCGGAAGGTAGACGAATCGAACGCCCGTGGCTCATCACCACGCCCTGGTTTTCAGGACCAGTTGCCGGCCATTCAGCGGTACCTTCCGCGATGGCGGAGAGTGCGGGAGTCGAACCCGCTAGCCTCTTGCGAGAGCCCTTGCTTAGCAGGCAAGTGCCTTACCGTCCGGCCCACTCTCCGACAAAATGTCAAAGAACTCTGGTAGGCCCGGTGGGATTTGAACCCACAGAAGGGCTGCTCCTGAGGCAGCTGCGTATGCCAGTTCCGCCACAGGCCTGGTTAATTAGATTGAAATTTGGATGGAGGTTCAGTAACTCAGTCGGGATCGACGGAGTCGTAATGACGATTGAAATTGAAGCTGGCGCTTCACGGATTCAACTTTGACATAGAACGCGGACAGCGCACCAAGATTCTTGGTTCATGGCAGAAACCGCCTGCCAATTGCAGTGCAGTTCCTGTTAGCGGAATTCTGAGAGGGCTGTGACGCAGCGCGTCGTCTGCTCGGAAATAATGAGTTTTTGGGCAGTAGCTTGAGCTCTGAAACGCTGGTGGGTGCCTCTACTTGATTGTGGCTGCAACTTTGAAGATCTGTTTCTCGATGGATGTGCGCATCTCCGAGGGAAGCAGGTCAGCCTGTTCGAGTGCCTTCCATGCCGCAACCGTTTTCTCTGCGGTTTCCACCGCAATCGGCCACAGCGGGGCGAGAGGAATGCGTGCGGCGTCCGCAAAGCGACGCACCTGAGCGGTCGTGACCTCGTCAAGACTTCGGCTGCCACCGAAGCTTAAAGCGAGCGTATCACCAGGGATGTACGGCAGCGTTGCAACCAAATCATAGGCCGGAGACAGGACTGGTGTGTGCCGATCGGGATACAAGAGCGACCAATTCTTGAGGTGCATATCAGCGTTTCCTATCAGGACCGAGAAGACGAGCCGGCGGAAAAACTCGAGAGTGGCGTCTTCACCGATTTCGGCCCAGAGAACGGAAGCGATGTTGGCATAACTGTGGCGCTCGTACTTGTCCTCGGGATACACCCCGAAAACTTGAGCGAAATCCTCCATGTGGGTGCGTTCTCCGGCGGATCTGCGGTCGAAACGCTCCACTGCGAGCGCTTTACCTCCGATGGCTCGCGCCTCGTCGGGGAGACCCTCGATCTCTGTAACCTCAACGAGGCGGTTCGATGGGATCATGATGCCCACCCGCCGGGCCAGCTCTAGCATAGCGAACTCATTTTCGGGTACGGCTGCAAAGCGAGCCGAAGGAAGCTTAACGATCCACGTCCCTCCTATACCCGCAGCCGGAATAGTCAGGCCGCCTGACGATTCCATGATGGCTGAGAACTTCAACTGCACGCCGGCAAGTGAGAACCGTAGCGCGGCATTGGGCGGCCGCTCAGCTTCATCATGAGCAGTGGGTTCGGCGCCGCGTTCTTGCGCCTGTGATTCAAAAGGGGCAACAACCACCGCGCCGGGAAGGTCGGCGCCAAGGACGGCTAGCAGAAAGAACTCGCGGTCGGGATGGACATCGGCAAGTCTGGCCAGGTAAGTACGCAGATGTCCTTCAGGCAGCATGTTCGAGAAGAACGGCGGCACGCGGCGGCTGACGGGGCGCACGGCTGTCACCAGTCCTCCGCTTCGGCCTTTGAAAGACAAGCTGAGCGTTGAGCGCTGCGAATCGTCAATGTAGTCCTGCTCAAAGGCAAAAAACTGGCGATCGGCAATGCGGTTTATTACTCCGATTTGCTGATCATGCAGGCGCACGGCGAGCGCATCCAGCTTCTTCGCATCAGACTTCATCTTTGCGCTGCTCCTGCGTACTTACGTCATTGTCGCCGTCGGCGTACAGAGAGCGTTCCTCGCCTTCACCCTGCCGATACGGGTGGAGGCGGTCGCGGATGAGCGACTGGACAACCGGGGCTAGGGGACGGGGGACCATTACAAGGTCATGGTCGAGGCTACGCACTAATTCGAGAAGGGTGTCGTAGCGGGGCACGATCTTCCCCGATTCGATACCCGAAATATGTGTTTGGGGCAGGCCAAGCCGGCTGCTTAGGTCTCGCTGGCTCCAGCCACGATCCAGACGCGCTTGCTTCAATGCTTCGCGCAGATCTCTTGGAAGCCCGTTCGGCCGTAGCGGCTTGATATGCGACGACGAATCGTATTTCATATCTGATATAGTATAGCATATCACATGCCACATGTATGACATATAGAAGCAGATCAAAATTTTTAACTGAGCTAATAAAACAACTCAAACATTTGCGATCCACTGACACGCGAGCTCTGCCCGACCGTAGTCGGCGATTCTGGTTATCAGGTGCTGAACATTGCCATCCTGGGTGCCGCCGCGACGGCCTAACAACTTGGGTTTTCGGGCCCTTTCATGGCACGTCTGCATGAAACGGCGGCGGACGCAATATTGTCCTGTGTTGCTCGCTCCTAACAGCGAGCACGTTCCCCTTACCCCGGCATTCCGCACGACACTCTCGTAAAGGCAAGCGTCACTCGGCCGGCCCCGGTAAAGCGCCATCCGATAGGTTCTGCCGGAAGCCCTAGACTGGAAGTCGTGGCGAGGCCCCAGGCAACGCCCTGCGGTGACTGGATAGAAACCGGTTGCTACAGGAGGACGGAGGTACGCATTATGGCAGGAAATGCGGATAGCGAATTTTATGAGATTCTTAACTGCGCCCAACTAGCAAAGCGATGGAATGTCCCGGCAACTTGGATCCAAGAGCAGACACGATCTCGAGCCATTGACCCGATTCCTTGCGTGAGGCTCGGCAGGTACGTGAGGTTTGAGTGGCTAAGCCCAGCGTTGATGAACTGGTGGGCTGCCAGACGCAGCCCAGAATCTCGCGGACCGTGGGCCCGACGCCCGGGAGCTAAAGCTCGCAACGAGGTCCTTCGAGCACCGTAGGCTTGGCTGCCGCCGTGACGACGGTCACAAAATTTCAAAGGCCCGACTTGCTAGGATACTTCAGCTAACCAGCAGCGCCTGCGGGCGCCTACGCTTTCGGAGCAGCAGAAGTGCCGGGCCAAACAATTAAAAGCAAGCGTCGCAAACGAGTTCGACGAAAGACGCGCACACGAGAGAAACCGGCAGTTTCCTCGTCCTTTGCACCTCGAATCGAGATACTTGCCCGCCAATTGAGCCAACTGCAGATCGCAAGTTGTACTAGAGCACGTCTGGATATTACGTTGCATACTTCAGACGCGCACAAGCGAGAGGTGTTCGATGCCGCCTTGTGCTCATGGCTGTATGAAACCTACAAGCTCGTATTAGGTGGGCTTCAGCAGGCGATTGCGGATATCAGGCAGGTCAGGCCAGGCTCGGAGCCGTTGATGATCTTTCGATCGGCTGAGGAGGAAGTGAGTATTGCTCTCGCTGAGGGTCTCGGGCACACACCGCTGCACAAGGACAAGCTCGAGAAACAAAAGCACAAGTGCCGCCCGAAGGATCGGCTGTCGAGCCTGGGAGCGGGGGGGAAGAGTCAAAACTTAGAGGATCTGATTGCGGACGATGGCGCGCTTGACTGGCTCCGCGAGTACTCGGCCGACTGGCTAAAGCTCGCGTGCGACGATCCAGCCGAGGGGATTGGCTGTTTTCTGCAATGGCGAGCGCCGGCCTGGGCTGTGGCTGAAACTAACAGCGCTGATGGCCGCGCCACTCCGGAAGAAACGCAGATCCTTTTCGATGATGTCGCCGGCAGGCTAAGGAACTCACTGAACAACGCCCGGTTCGATGCGTTCGAGCCATTGCGGGGACAGAATCGGAAGACACCCCGCAACTTTAGGATGATCCAAAGGCAAGCTATAGCACGTATCCGTTCAGCCGACCGAAGTCTACGGGATCACAAGAAGATTGCTTCCATACTCGACATGGGGATTCCGGTGAAGGTGAACGATGATTCCAGCGGGAAGCCGAACGGTATTCCAGTGAAGGCGAACAGCCGTCGGAGCGAAGCGACGCTGGCGTGTTCATTGTGCCTAGAAGTGTTCGGCTTCGTCAAGATAGGTGCTCCGCAGGGTGGTCCCGGAGCGAAGCGGAGGAGCTTCGGCGGGGATTTGGGGTGCAGGGGAAAGGGGCGGCCAGCCCCTTTATCCCCTGCTTATCCCTGTAGAAGCACGACTCATTTTTGATCGCCAAGGCTTGATCTTGCACGCTGTGCTGTCGGATGAGGTCTCCGGTATCCGGCAGATTGGGCGAGTAAGCGGCGCAAGCTTGCGAGAACGCCTGCTCACAACAACTATGTTTCACTTGAGGCCCGTCTATTTTGTAAAAACCACCTCTTCCCTCATTGGATATTCTTTATCGAGGAGGTGTAAAGTGTGATGCGCGAAGCGAGCTTCTGGTTCAGGAGATTGAGCATCATGACATCCTCAGTTCGTATTTCTGCGTCGATCTCGGCGACATTCGCCATAACGCTGCTTTGTATCCTCGCGGCGATCGTCAGCCAACCAGTACACGCTCAGACCTTTACTGTGCTGCACAACTTCACTGGGCCGGATGGCGAATTTCCGGAGGGCGGTTTAGCGATGGACAGCGCCGGCAATATCTACGGCACGAACCGCGGCAGCATTGCTTACAAGCTCTTCTACCGCGGCGGTTGGCTGCTGAGCCCGCTGTACAGCTGGCAGGGCGGAGATGACGGCTACGATCCGCACGCGGGCGTGGTCTTCGGCCCTGACGGCACTCTTTTCGGCACGACATGGAATGGCGGCGGCAACGGCTGCACGCTGGGCTGCGGAACCATCTTCAACCTGCGCCCGCCAGCCACTGCTCCAAGATCGGTGCTAGCTCCGTGGACAGAAACTGTGCTGCACCGGTTCCAGGGTTCTCCTGACGGACAAAACCCGGATTTCGGCGCATTGGTGTTCGATTCGAGTGGCGTCGGTTATGGCACTACCAGATTCGGTGGAAATCAGTCTGCCTGCGCCGAAGGTTGCGGCACTGTGTTCAAGCTGACCCGCTCAGGCAACGAATGGATAGAAACCGTCATTTACGCGTTTGCCGACCCGGCCGATGGGCGGGAAGCGGTCGGCGGTGTCATCTTCGACGAGACCGGGAACCTTTTCGGAACTACCTATGAAGGTGGTCAGTACGGATACGGCACGGTATTCGAACTCACGCCCACAACTGGCGGTTGGACGAAGGCCACCCTGCACGACTTCACCGGAGGCGACAACGGGGGACAGCCCGCTGCGGCCCTGGTGCGCGACAGCCTCGGCAATTTCTACGGGAGCACGACCGTAGGGGGACAGCATGGCGCGGGCGGAACGGTATTCGAGATTTCCCCATCTGGAGGCGGTTGGAATTTCTCAGTTCTTTATTCCTTCGTGGACGGTGTCGGTCCGTGGGGGCCCCTGACCCTGGACGCTGCGGGGAACCTCTACGGCACTACGAACAACGGTGGGCTGTTCGCATTCGGCACGGTATTTGAGTTGTCGCCCTCGGGAGACCAGTGGATCTACAGGGTTCTTCATGACTTCACAGGCGGCAGCGATGGCGGTGAACCGCTATGTCCGGTGTTGATTGGTCCTGACGGCGCACTCTATGGAACCGCGTATACCGGAGGCAACCTGGCATACTGCCGCGGCGGCTGCGGTGTGGTGTGGCAGATTACACCATAGCGAGACTCTCCGCTGAGAGCATTAACTGTTGACATATCGCCTCTCGCTCAAAATCCCCACTCGGCACCAGTTTGTGTTCGACAAATGGAGCCGCGCTAACCCGTCCGCAAGGTCGAGTTCAAATTTTTTGGCAATTCATTCCTTCTTCTCATCGCTCTCGTCTCGCGGGAAATTGCGTTTCTTGCGCATCGACTCTCCGCGCATCTCGATGCGGTGGGCATTGTGTACCAAGCGGTCGAGGATGCCGTCGGCGAGAGTGGGATCGCCGATTTGCTCATGCCAGCGCGCCACGGGCAACTGCGACGTGAGGATAGTGGAGCGTGCCTGATAGCGGTCGTCGAAGAGTTCCCAGACTTCGCGACGTTCCGCTTCCTGCAGTGGCGCCATGGCCCAGTCGTCGATAACCAGAATATCGATGCGAGCGAGCCGTGCGAGGAAGTGGCGTAGGCTGCCATCGGCGCGGACCAGGGCGAGTTCGCGCGATAAGGCGGCAGCGCGAAGATAGAGTGCCGAGTAGCCATCACGGCAGGCCTTCTGTGCCAGCGCCGAGGCGAGGAAGCTCTTGCCCACGCCGCACGGCCCGATCACGAAAATGTTTTCGTGGTTGCGCACCCAGGCAGAGTCTTTGGTCAGAACGCGCCGGCGGTCTTGTCAAGGCCGCGCGGCGCTCGATAATCGATGTCTTCCACACAGGCTGATCCTTTCAGCTTGGCGGCCTTCAGCCTGCGTACCAGCGCCTGATTCTCGCGCCAAGTCCATTGTTGATCTACGAGCAGGGCAAGCCGTTCCAAGAAGCTCAGCTCGTTCACCGTGCGATCCTGTTCTTGTGCTTTCAGGGCATCGACCATGCCGTGGAGCCGCATGGCCAGCAGTTTGTCGATCATGGGCTGGTTCAGCATGAGCGCGGTCCTCCTTGCTCGAAGTAGTCGGCGCCGCGGAGGTTGTCATGGGTGAGCGGAGGAGAACCGGGTCGCGGTGGAGATAAGGGTAGGGCATCGAGCGAGTTCTTCAGGATCGACTTCACGCTCTGATAACGACAGGCTTGGGCACGGATGGCGCGTTCGGCGGCGGCCTCCATGCGCTGCGCTGAGTACTGCTGTGCAAGGCGAATGATGCCCAAACAAGAGCGATAGCCCATCTCCGGGTGGGGCTTCTCGTTCAGGATGCGCTCAAACAACTCGACCGTGTGTGGGCCGATGGTGCGCGCCCAGTTCACCATGCGCGAGGGCGGCCACTCCAGATGCGCCTGATGGCTCTTGGGGCGGTGTTCGTGGATACTGATGGCTTGCCCACGCCCACGACTTCGCACGTGAGAAGCGACGCGGCTGCCTTGATGGAAGATCTCGACCGTGGTCGGCGTCGAGCGGACTTCTACAACCTGTTGCACCAGCGTGTAGGGCACGCTGTAGAAGTTGCCATCGAAGGCCACGTGGTAGTCGATGTTGACCGTGGCCCGCGTCCACTGGCTCATGTCGAAACGCTCAGCCGGCAAGGGCTGAAGCGCCGGTTTCTCCAGGCTATGAAAAAGGCTGGCCCGTGATCCGTCGCGCTTACGAAAGGGACGCTCGTTCACTTGCACCAGCAACTCGCGGATGGCCTGATTGAGTTCCGCCAGGCTGAAGAACTTGCGATGCCGTAGTGCCGCCACGATCCAACGCTCGACGACCTGCACGCCGCTTTCGACCTTGGCCTTGTCGCGCGGCTTGTACGGACGCGCCGGCACCACCCCCATTCCGTAATGCACGGCGAAGTCCTGGTAGGTAGGATTGAGATCGGGATCGTAGCGGCAGGCCCGTGTCACCGCCGTTTTGGCGTTGTCGGGAACCGCCAGGGTGGGCACGCCGCCAAAAAACTCCAGCGCATGGATGTGGGCTTGAATCCAGGCTTCCAGTTGCTGATCGCGCGTGGCTTCCGCGTAGGTGTAGGAGCTGGCCCCCAGCACAGCCACGAACAAGAACGCGGGCCAACCTTCGCCGGTCGTGGCGTCATAGACGGGAATTGTCGCTCCCGCCCAATCGACGAACATCTTCTCGCCGGCCTTGTGCTCCTGCCGCAGCACCACATCCAGGCGACGCCGCCAGTGCAGATAGCGCTCACAAAACCAACTGTAGCGATAGCCCTCGGGATGAGCTTGACGATATTCCTGCCACAGCAACTGCAAGGTCAGATGGCGATGTTGCTGCAGCTGCTCGTGAATCGCTTTCCAGTCCGGCTGCGGTCGCGACGGCGCCGCTTTCATCGTGACCGGTTCCTTTCCAAACAGCTTGGCTTCGAGTTCCTCTTCGCTCAGTCTTGCGGGCAATGGCCAGCTAATCCCAGCCACCGCTGCTCGCTCCAGATAGTCATGGACTGTACTCAATCCCATCGCGCAACTGCGCGCGATCTGCCGCTGACCCAACCCCAACTCGAACCGTAACCGCAGAACTTCCTTGATCTTCCGCATGGACTTTCTCCTGGCCGGCACCCTCGATCTCCTTCGCATGGAGTGGTAATACCGGGTGATTGTCCAGCGTCGCTGCCCCTGCGGCCGGTTCGCCTCTGGAAAACATTCCGCTCCAAGCCGAACGCTATTCCGGTGGCGGACACAAAGTGTTCGCCTTCCCACCGGAACGGTGTTCACCTTCAGACCGGAATGCTGTTCGGGATCACAGCGGAATGGTGTTCGGCTTTACAGCGGAATCGTGTTCACCTTCGACCGGATTCCCCACTCGACAAACAGAAAGTGCCTCTTCCGGCTGATGTACTGCCATTGTCTCCCGCAGAAGAACGCACCTGGACGCGAGCCTTACAGCATCGGAACTACACCGCAAAGATAAAGACGATGTTCTCTCAGGGGCGGCCGTCTCCTCCGCAATAATTACAACTGCGTTACTACTTGCGTGAGCCTCACCTAATCACGATCACCGCTAATGACGCGGCTTTGAGCAGGCTGGCGTAGTTGCGCCAGTTACTACTCGTTCCACGTTCTCTATCCTCGGCTTGGCAATCGAGGTTGCCAGCAAGGAGGATTGCTGATGGATTTGAGGAAGATTAGACGGGCCGCGCGGATAACGCAGTACGAGCTGGCTGAAAAAACCGGGATCAGCCGAATGCGACTGAGCCTTGCCGAATGTAACTACATCTGCCTAACTCCCGAAGAAATGAGCGCAATTGAGAGAGCAACCCTTGCCGACGTACAGGAGCGGCTAAAGGAGTTGAGCCGCGCTCAAAACGGCCGGTGCCGGACCTCCGAACGTCATGCGTCTGCCATCGGGAAGGGCAACGATAATGCGCCAGACGTCGCAAGCAGGAGCGGTGCGCGATGAGCGGCTACACGAAGCTGTTCGGCTCCATCCTTGGCTCGACCATCTGGCGCGAGGACTCCGACACCAGGATTGTCTGGATCACGATGCTCGCCTTGGCGGACGCAGACGGTATCGTAGAGGCGTCGGTTCCCGGCCTTGCTCACTTCGCGTGTGTTTCCACCGAAACGGCCCAGAGTGCGATTGCCAAGTTCCTTGCGCCTGACCCCGATAGTCGCTCGCCTGAGTACGAAGGACGACGAATCGAGAAGGTTGAGGGCGGTTGGCTGCTTCTGAATTACGAGAAATACATGTACAAGCTGTCGGTCGACGACAGGAAAGAGCGTGATCGCCTGCGACAGCAACGTAGGCGCGCTCGGCTCAAGGCGAAATGTGACAGTCACGCATTGTCACCCCTGTCGCGTGACAGTCACGGTGCGTCACCCAATGTCACGCAAGGTCCGCCAAATCCGACACAAGACGAGACAATACAAGACAAGACAGAGAATTTCCCTACCCCCCATTTAAGCAAACCCGAACTCCACAGAACCCCACACGACGACCCAGGCTTTAACCCCGGCAATGACGGGCAGCAAGTGTTCAACGCATTCGTTGATCTGTTCCCGCTTGGGCGCCGGGACTACGACAGCCAGCCCGCACAGGCTGCCTACTTCTCCACCATTGGCGAAATCAGGAAAGAGCGCGATTGTACCGACCCGGAAGCTGTGGAGTGGCTAAACGGCAAATTCCGCGAGTACTTGGCTGGTCTCGAATCTCCGCGGTTCTGCAAGTCGGTCCTGAACTTCCTTCGGCTTCACCCGTGGAAGGATGCCGAGCCCAAACCGCGCAAATTGGTGATGATGGAGAGCGACGAGGAAGCGGCGAAGAGGGTCAGGGCTGAGGCGTGGGTGAGGATGGAGGCGCGCCAGAAGGAAAAGGCTGGCGCGTGATGACAGACCACAACCTCGGACGCGGGCTGCCCGTAAGCGTCGATACAGAGCGCTCGATCTTGGGCAGCATCATCCTCGAAAACGATCTATACGAGGAAGCAGCAGCTCGCCTCACACCGGACGATTTCTCCCTCGACGCCAACCGGCGAATTTTCTCGAGGATGCGTGACCCGCGCGAATCGAGCCGGCCGGTGGACATGATTACGCTGGTTGACGAACTGGATCGGCACAATGAAATCGAGTCCATCGGGGGTGTCGCTTACCTCTCTTCCCTGATTGACGGAGTTCCTGAGCGCCCCAGCATTCAGCATTACGTTGACATCGTGAAGGGCAAAGCGCTGTTGCGCGGCCTTATCAATGTCTCGCAGAATACGATCGCCGAAGCGTTGAACCATGAAGACGACCCGCAAGAAGTGCTTGGCCGTGCTGAACGCGCCATCCTGCAACTCGCTGAAGCGGGGGTGAACGAGAAGCCGCTGGTTTCCCTCGCAGAAGCAACCATTCCCGCCCTGAACGCGATGTACCAGCAGGAAGCGGCCGGGATGACCACATCGGTGCCGTTCCTCGACATTAAGACGGATGGCGGGATTCGCCCCGAAGAGTTGTGGATCATCGGCGGCGACCCAGGGAGCGGCAAGAGCGCGCTCATGTCGCAGATGGCAGCGGAGAACGGACGAAATGGCCGAAAGGTCGCGATTTGGTCAATCGAGATGAAGCGCAATCGCGTGATGCGGCGCTTGTGGTGCTACGAAGCTGGACTGCCTTACGGAGTTTTGAAGCGTAGCCCGGAGCAGATGGCCACGGAGGACCGCAGGCTCTTCGACCATGCAGTTGACGCGGTGGCACAGTGGCCGGTGTACCTCAACGATGCGAGCCACCTTACGCCTCAGACGTTCTGCGCGCAAGCCCGACATGCCGTCCTCCGCGACAAGGTTGAACTGGTGATGCTGGACCACGTTCAGCTCATGAGTCAGAACATGCCGGGCAAAGACGACATGGAGAAGATTAAGCAGATTGCAGGCATGTTGGCGCTCTTTGCGAAGGACTACTGCCCGGTGGTGGCGCTCTCGCAGCTTTCGCGGCAGACCAGTGAGCAACGCGGGAAACGTCCGAGGATGCAGGACCTCTATGGCTCGCGGTTCCTCGAAGCGAATGCCAGCGTGATTCTGATGTCGTGGCTGCCAGAGAGCGAGGAAGGAAAAACCCACGAGGACGAGTTGGTCGTGGTCAAGAACCGCGAAGGCTGGACCGGCACGGTACCAGTCGTCTTTCGCGGCAACATCATGCGCTTCTTTGACCGGGAGCTGTCCGCGCCGCACGAAGACGCCGAGCGCAACTGTGGCGCCTTGTCCCGGATCGCCCAAATTACGCCACAGCAGTCGCAGATCGGGAACTGATGCAAGACCTCGGGCCCAACTCGCAGATGACCGCTCGCCTGGAGCGTGCTACTGTTCTGCCAGAGGTGTGCCCCGAGCTTTCGCTGAAAGGAGATTTTCAGCGAATGGCCCGGAGAAGATTCCAGCACCCCAAGCCCTTTCGGGAGGGCAAGTGGTGGTGGATGCTCGTCTGGGAGGACATATTCTCAGGCGGAAAGCTCTCGCGCAGGAAGAAGCGGGTCAAGTTGGCTCCCGCAGACATGCCGGCGCGAGAAGTGGCGAAGATAGCCGATGAACAGCTACGGCCGATCAATCAGGGTCTGCAGTCGATTGGATCGGCCACTAACTTCAAAGTGTTTGTCGAAGACACG
>Ga0335079_10007147_pt1 | contig 12740 bp, 11 predicted proteins | sample Lox_Sample_33_FD_206719 | JGI IMG/M metagenome (GOLD analysis project Ga0335079, IMG submission 206719) | Soil microbial communities from Loxahatchee National Wildlife Refuge, Florida, United States - Lox_Sample_3.3 | ecosystem: Environmental > Terrestrial > Soil > Wetlands | place: USA... | reverse complement strand
GCGCTCACCGACTTCATCGCGAGCGCGCTCAACATCTACGCCGGCTCGTGGATGGAGTCCGCGGGGCCGAGCCGGCTGGAGCTGATGGTGCTCGAACCGTTCAAGAGATGGATCGGCTATCCACCGGGTGTCGCCGGGATCCTCGTGAGCGGAGGCTCCGCGGCGAACATGACCGCGCTCGCGTGCGTGCGCGAAGCGGCGGGTGAGGACGGCAACGAAGGCCTCGGCTACGTGTCAGACCAGGCGCACTCGTCGATCGCACGAGCGGCCAGGGCGCTCGGACTCCGAGCCGATCAGGTTCGGGTGCTTCCGACCGACTCGGGGGCACCGGATGCGCGTCGACGCGCTGATCGGGGCGATCGCGACGGGCCCGCGGCGCAGCCGCCGCCCGCTGTGCGTGGTCGCCCCGGCCGGATCGACCAACACGGGCGCGATCGACCTCCTCGCGGGGATTGCGGCGATCTGTGCGCACGAACGTCGATGAGCTCGGGGCGCTCGCTGTGTTCGCGGATCTTCCTCGTGAGCAGCTTGCGCTCGCCGCCGCCTCGGGCACGGAGCTCCGCGTTCCTGCCGGCAGACAGTCGTCGAGCGCTAGGAGGGCGGCCGTGACTTCTGCGTGATCGTGGAAGGCGACGCCGAGGTTTCGCTGGAGCGACCTGTCCGTTACCTCTCCAAGGGTGACGTCTTCGGCGAGATCGCGGCGCTCGACTGGGGGTCGGGGTTTGGCTACGTCAGGACGGCGACGGTGGTCGCCACGTCCGACCTTCGCCTGCTCGTTCTGAGCCCGTCACGTCTGGCCGCCCTCGTTCGTACCCGCCCCTGGGTGGCGCGCTCCGGCACATCGCAAGCGATCGGATGCAGACCACTTAGAAAGTGTCGCTCAACGCGCCGAACGCCGCCGAGGCGCCGACGACGAGCGCGACCGCAGACAGCAGAGGTACCCAGCCAACACGTGGTACGCGCATGCCCTTCCCCCTAACGAACCGTTCCCCAAAGAGTGCAGCGCGATCGCACCTGTCACAGATTGCGTGTCAAGTTGAGCCGGGGATTAACCGAGTGACGTGGAATGCAGAGCGAAAGAGTGACTTGATGTCTCTTTACGAGACTTTGGCGGCGGCGGATTCTGATGCGCCGGCGCTCCGGTCACCGAGTTAGGGGGTGAGCAGGTTCAAGAACTGCTTGACGAACTGCTCGTACCGGGCTTGGGGATACCGCCCCGGATCGGTCAGCACCATCCGGCCGGCCTGTTCGCTCCAATCGCGAATCACGCGCGCGGCGAGCTCCACGTCGAGATCGTGCGGAACGTCGCTGCGGTCGATCGCCCAGCGAACCAGGACCTCGATGCGGGCGAGCAGACGCGCGCGGTTGACCTCGACGTGCTCGCGGACGATCGCGGGCGTCCCCTCGAGCGGGAGCAGGATGATCCGCCACGTGGCCGGCCGGCTCGTGACGGCCCCGAGGAAGCGCGTCAGTCCACCCGCCAGCAGCTCGCCGGGCGCGTGGTCCCCGGGGTCTTCGGGGACGACCTCCGCGAGCTGCTGAAGGGCGATGCGCTCCTCCCGCTCGATCACGGCGTGCAGGAGGCGGTTGAGGTTTGGGAAGTGGTCGTAGACGACGGGCCGCGTGATTCCGGCCTCGCGGGCGATCGCCTCGATCGAGACCCCGCCATACCCGCGGTCGAGGATCACCTCGAGCGCCGCGTCGATGAGCTGCTCGCGCCGCTGCTCGGGAGCCATCCGCGGCGCGTACCGTCGCCGGCGTTTGGTGGGCGTGTCGGAAGTAGGCGGTCCTGAGGGCATCGCGCGGGCCAGGCTAGCGGAACTGGCTGGACGCCCCGAGGCTGGAGAAATCACCCCTCAGGGTGACGCCAGCGTGTCTTGCCTTCGATGACCTGCTGGAGGACCTCGTCGTCCACTCGTGTGTGCGCAGCAGCCAGTAGCGCTCGCCGGCGATTCGAATCTACGCCTCGGCGTCCGTCCGGTCGCCGACGAGCCCGGCTTCTCGCAGCATCGCGACGACGGGGCGGAACTCGGTCTCGAGCCAGAGCACTGCGTTCTTCCCGCGGTTGATGGCCTCGCCGCGGCTCTGCATCGCGCGGAAGCCCCAGGCCTCGACCATCTCGGCCAGCAGCGCGTAGTCCTCGAGATTCGAGAGAGCTGGATCTCACCGCGGCCCTCGGCGGGGAGCGGCACGCCCTCGAAGAACACCCGCTCATGGCTTTTGAGTGGCAGATCTGAGAGCTGCATCGCCGGTCCACGTCCACCCGGGTCACGACCTCGGTGACGTATGCGTCGATGTCGGTGCGACCGAGCGCGTGCGCGACCGACACCCGATGTTGGCCGTCGCGGACGAAGTACAGCTCGCCGACGCACAGCAGGTCAACCGGCGGGAGCGGCTCGCCGCGGCGGGCGGCGGCGGCAATCTGCTCCCAGCGGCTCCGGGAGCGCCCCGAGGTCGGACGGAAGCGGCGATCGAAGTCCCGCCCACGGTCCACCGAGCCAACGATTGAACCCGCGAGGTTTGTTGAGCGCGGCGCCGGGATCCTGTCGTCGAGATCAGCCCCGGCGGGACCCACGGAGCTACCGAGAGGTGTCCTGCAAGGCTCAGGCGGAGGTTCGAGGCGGGGCGGCCGCGGGAGCCTGTGCCGCGCCCGGAGCGCCGGCGCGGCTGCCGGCGCCAGTGCCGTTGCCGGCGAGCAGGCTCTGACCCGACTCCGCGTCGAACAGCTGGAGGTGCCTCGAGTCGAACCACAGCTCGGCCTCCTGGCCCTGCTGCACCTGGCTCTCCGCCGCGAGCCGCGCGGTCACCTGAACCCCGCCCTGGGTGCGGGGCAGGTCGGCGCCACCGATGTCCTCCGCCAGCTCCTCGAGTTCGGTCGAGGAGACCTGCTCGGACGCGACGACGAAGTACGCGTAGTACTCCGATCCCATCGACTCGAGCACGTCGATCTTGGCCTTGAACGCCGTCCCCTGCGATCGGTCGGGGACGAGGGCGGCGTCCTCGAAATGCTCAGGCCGCAGTCCCGCGACGACGCCCCGGCGACCGCCGCCCGTGCCGGACTCGAGCCGGCGGCGAAGCTCGTCCGGGATCCGGACGTCGCCGATCGGCAGGTGGACGGTGTCGCCGCTGATCTCGCCGGCCAGGAAGTTCATCGACGGAGATCCGATGAACCCGGCCACGAACAGATTGTTGGGATGGCCGTACAGCTCCGACGGAGGGCCGACCTGCTGCAGGATGCCGGCGCGCATCACCGCGATGCGGTCGCCGAGCGTCATCGCCTCGGTCTGGTCGTGGGTGACGTAGATCGTGGTCGTCTCGAGCTGCTGCTGGATCCGCGAGATCTCGGTCCGCATCTGCACGCGCAGCTTGGCGTCGAGGTTCGACAGCGGCTCGTCCATCAGGAACACGCTCGGGTTGCGGACGATCGCGCGCCCCATCGCGACGCGCTGGCGCTGACCGCCGGAGAGGTTGGCCGGTTTGCGGTCGAGGTGCTGTTCGAGATCGAGGATCTTCGCGGCCTCGTTGACCTTCTTGTCGATCTCCGCCTGCGGCGTCTTGGCGAGCTTCAGCGCGAACCCCATGTTCTCGCGCACGGTCATGTGCGGGTACAAGGCGTAGTTCTGGAACACCATCGCGATGTCGCGGTCCTTGGGCGCCCGCTCGTTGACGACCTGGCCCCCGATCTTCAGCTCGCCCTCGGAGATGTCCTCGAGCCCGGCGACCATCCGCAGCGCGGTCGACTTTCCGCAACCGGACGGACCAACGAGGATCATCAATTCGCCGTCCGGGACGTCGAGATTCAGCCGCCTCACGGCTTCGAAGCCGTCGGGATAACGCTTGGTCACGTCTTGGAACTCGATCTCGGCCATGTCGGTCAGGCTCTCCTTTTCTGGCTATCCCTTGACTGCGCCCGCGGTCAGGCCGGACACGATCCGCCGCTGGAAGATCAGGACGAGCAGCATCACCGGGACCGTCACGACTACGGCTGCCGCGGCGATGTCGCCGTACGGAACGCTGAACTGCGAGACGCCCGGGAACGACGAGATTGCCGCGGGGACGGTCTGTGCGGCGGACGTCGAAGTCAGCGAGATCGCGAACACGAAGTCGTTCCAGCAGATGATGAAGACGATGATGAACGTGGTCACGATCCCTGGGGTCGCGAGCGGCACGATCACCTTCCGGAACGCCTGAAACGGGGTGGCTCCGTCGACCTGGGCCGCCTCCTCGAGCTCCCACGGTATCTCTCTGAAGAAGGCCGAGAGCACATAGATCGACAGCGGCAGCGCGAACGTCATGTAGGGGATGATCAACCCCGGCCAGGTGTCATACAAGCCGATCTGGCGCCACAGGTTGTAGAGCGGGCCGACGAGCGAGATCTGCGGGAACATCGCCACGCCGAGCGCGACCAGGAGGATCAACTGCTTGCCGGGGAAGTCGAGCCGCGCGATGGCGTAGGCGGCCGAGGATGCGATCCCGACGGCCAGGACGGTCGAGATCAGGCCGATGCCAATCGAGTTGCGAAGCGCGTCGGTGAAGATGCCCTGCTTGAAGATGTCGCTGTAGTTCGAGAGCGTCCATGCGTGTGGGATGAAGCTCCCGTCAGTGGCGGTCGCCGGAGTCTTCAGCGACAGGAAGACGATCCACAGAACCGGGATCAGCGAGCAGACGGCGATGACCAGAATCGCCGCCGACCAGCCGCCCAGCTCTCTCTGATGACGGCTCATCAGGCTGTCTCCTCTCCGGGTGCTGCGCCGGCGCCCAAGACCTTGATGAAGAAGATCGCGATCAACGCGACCAGCAGGAACAGCAGCACCGATACCGCCGAGCCAAGCCCGAGATTGAGCCGATCGAGCAGCGTGTTGTAATTGAGCATCGAAATCGACTCGGTCCCCTGCGCGCCCTGGTTGAAGATGTAGATCGTGTCGAAGATCCGGAACGCATCGAGCGTGCGGAACAGGACGGCGACGAGGATTGCCGGTTTCATCAGCGGCAGCGTGATCTTGGTGAAGCGCTCCCAGGCGGTCGCCCCATCGACCTTCGCCGCCTCCTGCAGCTCGTCGGGGACGAGAGCGAGTCCCGCGAGGAGGAGCAGCGCCATGAAGGGCGTGTTCTTCCAGACCTCGGTGACGATGATCGCGACGTAGGTCCCGAACGTGTGGCTGAGCGGATCGCCGCTCAGGCCGAGGAGCTTCGGGATCCAGCCGCTCTGGAGCGACCAGGCCAGCTGCCACGACTCGGCGGCGACGACCGCGACGATCCCGTATGGGACCAGCGCGATCGCACGTACGATGCCCCGGCCGAAGATGATGCGATGCATGACTAGCGCCAAGGCCATGCCGACCACGAGCTGGATCGAGACGCTGACCACCGTGATGATCACCGTGTGGAACACGTCCTGCCACCACACGGGCGCGGTCAGGACGTGGCCGTAGTTGGACAGGCCGACGAACTTCGTCGCGTTCGGGAACCGAAGGTCCGCCCGCTGCAGCGACAGCACGACCGCGTCGATGATCGGATAGGCGGTCACCGCAAGCATCACGACTGCCGCGGGCGCGACCAGCCAGAACGCGAGGCGGCGCTCGGCGCGGGCACGGTCGCTCAGGTGCTGCCGGCGGGAGACCTTCTGCTCGCTCGGAGCGCTGGATGGGGCGGTGACGGCGCTCACAAGAGGGCCGATGAGGACAGGGAGAGCTTGATCTTGTTACGCAAGGAGCTGACCACCGAGCTTGGGTTGATATTCGAGGTGGGCGACAACGTCTTCTGGATCGCGAGCGTGACGTCCGCGTAGGCCGGTGTCTGCGGGCGGATGCCGTAGTTCTGGAGTTGCTGCTTGATCAGCTGGTGGAACGGATAGGCCTTGGCAAACGAGGGCTGGTCGTAGATGCTGGCGGCGACCGGCGCGAGGCCGCCCTTGATCGCGTTCCGGGATTGATTGCTCGGCTGGATCAGGCACTGAACCGCCTGGAAGGCGAGGTCCGGATGCTTGGAGAAGGCCGAGATGCCGAGGTTGTAGCCGCCGATCGAGACACGGGGCTTGACGCCGGGGATGACCCCGGGGAAGGGGGCGTACCCCATGTCCTTGAAGACCTTGGGATTGCCCGCCTGGGTCGCCGACCAGACGAACGGATAGTTGATCATGAACGCGGCGCTGCCGCTCTGGAACGCCACCTGGCCCGGTCCCTCCTGCGACACGTTCAGCGACGGGTCGGCGCCCTTCGAGGTGGCGAGCTGGCGCATGATCGACGCCGCTATTTCGGCAGGCCGACCGAGGACAACCTGGTTGCTGGCGTTGAGGATCTGGCCGTTGGCCGAGTCGACCAGCGAGTTGAACCACACCGTCAGGCCCTCGTACTGGGCGCCCTGCTCCTCGATGAAGTGCGGCTTGCCCTCCGCGGCGAGGTGGTTGGCGTCGGCGATCATCTGCGCCCAGGTAGTGGGCGGAGTCGGCACGAGATCCTTTCGGTACCAGAGCAGCTCGGTGTTCGAGTTGATCGGGACTGCCCAAAGCTTGTTCTGCCACGTGGCGGTCTGAACCGGCCCGGCGAGGTCCGTGGATTTGATCTGGGCCGCCATCTGCGCCGGCACGGGCTTCAGCCACTTGGCCGTCGCGAACTCGGCGGTCCAGTCGACGTCCATGGCGAGGATGTCGATCGACGAGTCGCTCGCGGCGAGACGTCTTACGAGGGAGACCCGTTGCTGATCCGAGGACGTTGAGAGGAAGTTGATCTTGATGTTGTAGGCGCCGTGCGAGTTGTTGCTGCACTCGGTGGCGGCCGCCTGGAAGGAGCCCGACGGCTCGGGGAACACATACCAGTTGAGCGTCACGGGGCCCTTGCCCGACGAGCCGCAAGCGGCTAGGAGCGCGGCGGCAGCGGCGGTGGCGAGCAGCGCTCCCATCCGCCTTGTGTTGGTTCTGGTGCGGGAGCCTCTGCTCTGCGCTCTCTCCCGGCCCATCCCGAACTCCTCTCCCATCCCGGTCTCCGACGTCCCACCCGTTACCCGGATTCAGGACTTGCAAACGCGATTTGTTACGTCGTGGCCTAGAGATTGGTGCCAGGTTTGCCGGGCCGGCCATCGGGCGCCTTCCGGAGCGCGCCGGGTGGCGGCGGTGGTGTCGCGCGGCGCGCGGGCCGCGGTCGCCGGCCGGCGGTGCGCGGTGGCAGCCCCCCGCACGCGGGCTGCGGTCGCCGGCGGGTGCAAGACGCAGTAAAGCCGCCCGCGCGCGGCGACTTCGGCTCGATAAGCGCCGCTGGGACGCTTTATGGGCTTGGGCCGCCGCGGCCGAGGTGGTTTGACGCGTTAGGCACCTCCGCGCCACGCGCGCCGGCGACGGCGGTCGCCTCGGCGCAAAGTGCGCACTTGGACCAGTCGAACGGCCGGGCAATCCCGCGTATCCGCTTGTCGTTCTCATGCCACCCGCGGTTGAGGTGGCGTCCGATGACAATCGCGGCGGTCCGGTCGGCGCCGGCCGCCTTGAGCGCGGCCCCGGCGCTCTGGGCGCTCGCTCCGGTCGTCCATGTGTCGTCGATCAGCAGCACCGAGCGGCCCTCAATCGGTTGAATCGCGACGAATTTCTCAGGGCTGAAGGAGCGTGGCTTCGCCTCGGCGTCGGATCGCCGCAGCAGGCGCTCGTGACGTTCGCGGGTGGGCCCGACCAGCTCGCCCACGATCCGCCTGAGCGGGTGGCGCTCGTCGCGGAAGCCATGCCCTGACGGCACGACCGTCACGAGCTCGAATCGGTCCGCGCCTGCGGCATGGGCCACGCACCGCTCATGCTCGGCGAGGAATCGCCACAGGATCGCGGCGAGGCACGCTCCGAGCCGCCGCCCGACGTCTCCCTCCAGGCGCTTGTAGCTCGCGAGCGCATGATGGAGCTGCTCGCGCGCGACGCTGTAGGAGATCGGGACGACGGCGTCGAGGACCAGCCGGCCGTGATCGCACGCGTAGCAGCGGGCATATCCGTCGGTGAAGTTGAAGCACGTGCTGCAGACGCCGGGGCCCCGGCGCGGGCTGAGCATCACGTCCTCGTACAGCGCGCTCAGCTCGCGGACCGAGGGCATGTGCGCGGCGGCTACGCGACGAGCGAGCCGGGTGAGATCAGCCGTTCGACGAGGGCGGTGATCTCGTCGGGCGAGTGGACGACGTTCGTGCCGGGCCGGGCGGCGTACTCCTGGGCCCATTCCTGGCGCTCAACGAGCGATGCGAGGAGAAACACAGGACGCCCCTGAGCGCGCGCCAGGCGTGCCTGCATCCGCGCGCCGCTCGTGTCCGACGCCTCGACGACCACCGTCGCCAGCGTGATCCCCGACATGACGGCATTGCGCATCGGAAAGCTCCGCCGGCTCGGAGGGGCGTCGGGCCAGAACTGCGAGACGACCGCACACTCAGACGCGATCCGCCGCTGCAGCGCTTCGTTCTGGGGCGGGTAGGAGCGCGCGAGCCCGGTCCCGATGACCGCAACCGTCCGGCCCCCGCGGGCCAGCGCGGCGGTGTGGGCGGCGGTGTCGATTCCCGCCGCCAGCCCCGAGACGACCGTGAATCCGCGATCGACGAGGTGCTCGGCGATCGCGCGGGCCCACTCGGTGCCGGCGTGGGTGGCCTTGCGCGCCCCGACGACGGCCACCCCGTGGGCATCCGCGGGCTTCAGGCGGCCCGCGACGAACACCACCGGCGGGCGGTCGTGCACGGCGCGGAGGTTCGGCGGATAGCCGGGCTCGAGTACGGTTACCAGCCGCATGCCGGCCGCCCCCCATCGGTCGATGTCGGCGCTGGCCTGGTCGAGAAGCTCGGTCGGGTCCTGGGTGGTGGGGCCGGCTGTGGTGGCGTTGTCCCGACGATCCTGGAACAGCGTGGTCTGTCCGATCGGCGATGCCGGCGCGGCGAGCTCCTCCTCGAGGACCGCGGCCGCCGAGCCCCGGTCCTCAACCAGCCCCGCATACTCCACCCACGGCCGCCGGCCCGTCCTGAGCAGGGCGACCATCGCCGCACGCTCATCGGAAGCTCTCACGGCGCGAGCGTACCGTGCCCGCCAGATCCCGATCGGGCCGGAGCGTCAGCCGAGCGGCTGAACAGGCTCTTTGGCCTGGGCCGGCTCTTGCGGCTGAGTCGGCTCGACCGCGCTCGCCTGACTCATGACTTCCTGGCGAGGTTGTTGATCGTCGCCGCTGATCGCGCTTCGGAAGTCGCGGATTCCCTTCCCAAGTGCGCGCCCCGCCTCGGGGAGTCGCTTGGGACCTAGCACGAGCAGCGCGACCACCAGAATCAGGAGCAGGTGAGTGGGCTGAAGGATGTTGTCCACAAATGGCATTCAGAGAGAAGCTTACCCGGTGGCGGACGTCCGCCAAGGGACTTTTCGGCGTCCGACCCCCGTACTGCTGGATGAGGCTGGTGATCAAGGCTCCTTCAGGCGCGGTGGCGATGCTCCTGACGGCGCTCGGCCTGGCCGCGGCCCGGTCACGCCCGCGCCTGCGGTGGCGAGACGCGCGTCGGCCGGCGAAACGAATTCGACGCCAAACGGGTTCGTGCTCCCGCAGCTCGGGTTCGTCGGCTTCCGCTGCGGGGGCTGGTTGGTCCAGCCGTTCTTCGACACGCGGAACGCGGTCGCCACGGAGGAGGTCACGATCCGCGCCGGCGCCGTGACCAAGCGTAACTTCACGCGGATCGTCGTGAGACGGGTCCACGGACGCTCGCTCATCGAGCGCCGGTTCTCCAGCGAGCCGCAGGTCGCACTGCCATTCGCGCGCTGCCGAGTTGCGACGTTCACCGTCCAGCGGGGCACCGAGGCGCGCGAGATTCGTGCCAGCGTGATCGCCGAGTTCGTCGCCGGGACGTTCGCGATGCGCGGCGTACCCGTGCGGCGAGGCGCTTGCTACGTGAGGCGGTGGTCGGTCCGCATGGACGTGAGGCCGTACTAGGCTGAGCGGCAACACCGTGATGGATGGTGCGAGCGCGGACCCCGACCGTCACGATCACGCGCCGCGAACGGGCCGGGGCGAACGGGAAGTCCGCCTCGGCGAGGCTCGAGACCTGTAGCCAGAAGCGCACCACGCCCTGGTAGCGCGCGAACTTGTAGGTCGTGGTGAAGGTCCCGTCCGGGGACACGTTCGGGATCCCTTGGATCTTGCTCAGGCCGGGAATGCCGACGATCCCGAGATCTAGACGCAGCAGCTTGCTGCTGGCCGGAATGTACCCGCCCAGCACCCGCCCTGTGAGCCGGACGCGGCCGCCCCACGGCGCGCGATCCGGCGTTACGTGCGTGATCTCGATCTTCGCCGGGACGACGACCGTCACCCGCGCGCTCGCGGGAAGCATCGTCGCCGATCCCGAGTAGGAGGCCTCGACGATCCGTGACGCGCCCGCAGGCAACGTCGCGCTCCAGTTCCCATTCTTCCCGGTTACCACCGTCGCCATCGCCGCGAACGCGTTGGACCCGTTGTCCGGCGCCGTCAGGATGCTCATGGCCTGTCCAGCGAGCGGCTGCCCCTGGGAATCGGTCAGCCGACCTCGCACGGTCACCGGCGAGCCGAACGCGACCTCGCCGCTGCTGGTCGGATTCACGCTTGGGCCGCACGAGGTCGTCGGCGCGGAGATCGCGGCGGCTGCCACGTTGGGACGTTGCCGACGTGCATGTCTGGTGCGCGCACGATGGTGGATATGTGGCCTGCGCGGCTCAGGTGATCGCTCTACGCTGCGGCTCGCTGGGAGCAGAACAGCACTGCCTGCGCTGACAGGGGCCGGGCCGCTCCTGTCCGAGATGAGCCGCGGGCTCCGCGCGGCAGCAGCAGGCCGCAGCCGATGCGCCCGGTGAGCGGTCAGATGCTTACCGACGGCACACCGGTTCATGGTGCTCTGGAGGCTGACCTTCGCGGTCGCGCCGTCGCGGACCGGAAGCGCCAGCGTCCTCGTGGTCGAGGCGCAATTCCCGACGTTGTCACACGCCCGCGCCGCGAACTGCCAGACACCGGTCAAACCAGCGTCGTTGAAGTGCGCCGCCAGTTGAGACCCGTCGAAGGCCGTCGGCAAGCTCGTCCACTGGTTCGTTCCCGCCGGCGCCATCTCAATCGACCCACTGGCTACCCCGGATTCAGTGTCGCTCGTGTCCGCCACGAGGCTCGTCGGATCAGCCGGGCCTGCGGGCTCGAAGCTGATCGACGGCGGTGCCTCATCGATGTGCACAGCGACCGAGCTGGTGCCGGAGTTGTGGTTGCCCTGCGGGTCGACAGCGTTGTTCCACGCCGTGCAGGACACGCTTTTGATCCCATCGCCGTCGACGGTCAGTCCCCCCGCCGGATAGCTCTGCGTTGCGGCCCCGTTGACGCCGCAGTTCATCCCGCCGAGACCGGACGGGCCGGCGCTAGGGGTGGCGTCGACGGTGACGGCGTGGTTGGTCCATACGGTCGGGTTGGGGTCGTTAGGGGTGCTGAGCGAGACGGCGACCGGGTCGTTGTCGACATTCAGGGTCTGCGACGCCGGTGGATTCGGGAGCCCGGCTGCGTTCGTCGCCTGGAGCGTGAGGGGTAGCTGTCCGGCGCCGCTGACGTACGTGTCCGTGTCGACCGCCGCGGTCCAGCTCGCCGGCTGCTGGCACTCCTGCCAGCTGGAATTATTCGGCGGAGGCAATGAGGAATCGGCGAGCGATGGGCTCGTCCCAGCCTGAAGGCTTAAGGTACAAACGCCCGACGGATCCGTTGCGGCCACCGGGAGCGGCCAGGCGTCACCAGGCTTGTTCCAGATCCAGTGACCGATCTGGTTCCACAGACTGCCGGGATCGGCAACAGGCGTGATGCTCGGCCCCTGTGCCTCGGCCGCCACCACGGTGATTTGACTCAGTTGGATTTCGCCCGGCCATACGCACATCGACTGCACACACCGCAGTTCGATCCCCCAGTAAGGAGTGTTCAGCGGGCCGGAGGCAGCCGCGTCGACGGCGGTCCCGGGCGAGTGCACGGGAGCGGTCCCGCTGTTCGAGTAGGTGAACCCGATCCACCCGTACCCGTCGGCGATGTTCTGCAACCGGCTGGGGTCGTAGTCCACCCGATTGATGGTCATTCCCGCCGGGGCGGTGATCCGGTACCCCGTCCTTGCTCCCTCGGGAACCCAGCTGGAGGACCATGCCAACAGGGCGCTGCCCGGCAGCGCAACGCCGCGCGACAGCCGCGGCGGAGGCGTATTCGCCTGGTTGAACGCCAGCGTGAGCGCACCCGCCCCGCACGACGGCGCCGGGCCCGACCAGGCCGGCCAGACCGTCCCCGCCGTATACGCCGTCAGTAGTCCACAGCCGCTCGAAGGGTTGATCACGATCGCTGGGGGCGTCGGTTGTGCGGCCCGGGCTGTCGCAGGCGCGGCGCATACTCCAGCTGCGAATGCGGCCACCATTGAGAGCGCTAGCCTCGTCAGCCGCCTTCGCATGGTCGACTGCTCGCCCGACATCATTTAGGTGCCCGGCGCGAATCCGCACGAGTCCGTGAGGTTGAACGTTTCGTCCCTGGGCTGGAACTCCCCGTTCACGACGACGCCAGTGTGGATTATGAAATTCTTGCCTGTGAAGCCGATTCCCTCCGTCCAGCCCACGGGAAAGGCGCCAGGGTTGCCGCCAAAGCCCGCCGGCGGCTGGCCGTCGTCAACGCTGACCACCGGCGCGTTATTGAGCGCATTCCGACAAGTCCTCGCGGTAACGGTGACGTTATAGGTCCCAACGTCTGCATGCGTGATCGAGAGCCCCGAACCCACATTTATCACCC
>Ga0335079_10007146_pt1 | contig 12741 bp, 9 predicted proteins | sample Lox_Sample_33_FD_206719 | JGI IMG/M metagenome (GOLD analysis project Ga0335079, IMG submission 206719) | Soil microbial communities from Loxahatchee National Wildlife Refuge, Florida, United States - Lox_Sample_3.3 | ecosystem: Environmental > Terrestrial > Soil > Wetlands | place: USA: Florida... | reverse complement strand
AATGCGGCCATCGCGATGGGCAACAGCGGAAATCGAGAGTTCCTCCCGATTCTCGAACGAATGTCCGCGGATGAAGACGGGACCGTGGCGGACGCCGCCCGATGGGCGAAGAACCGGCTCATCCCTTAGAATGGCCATAGCAGTACTTAGACCGTCTCCGCTCGAACGCCTGCCGGATCTCCGAGTGCGTTGATGTTGCACGCGGCATTGACTGTTTGTTTGCTTTCTGTTCTCCGGGAAAAACACGAACAGTCTAGGTGGATTTTGTCTGAACTTCCGTAACTGGTCTTCCAGTTAAACAGCAACTAATCTTTCGCTAAAGGGTTAATACAAGGCAGGTTAGGTTGCCGTTGTGGGGTAACTATGCGTTCACGCTACATCCAGCCATTGCAGCGCATGAGGATTTCATTTGTTCTCATGCTGGTGGTCTGCGCCTCGTTCGCGAGCGCGTCTTCGGCTACACTGCTGCTGGAAGAGCCTTACGGCAAGCTTGGTTTCTTCACCGCGACAGGTCACGCCGCGGTGTACCTGTCCGGAGTCTGTGCCGATGGGCCCGTTCACCTGCGCAAATGCGAACCGGGTGAGACTGGGGTAGTGATCAGCCGCTACGATGGGGTTGGAAAGTATGACTGGGTCGCGATCCCGTTGATTCCGTATCTGTACGCGGTCGAACGCCCCGAAGATGTGCCCCTGTTTGCTGACGCGAAGATGGTTGCCTTTCTGCGCGATCACTATCGCCGCAAATATCTGGAAGAAGTGGCGCCTGACCGGAAAGACGGCGGCACACCCGGTGGAAACTGGTACGAACTCGTTGGAACGTCCTATGATCGAACGGTCTACGGTTTCGATATCGAGACGACGCCCGCGAAAGATCAGGCACTCATCGACCAGCTGAATGAGTCGCCCAACCGTTCTCATTTCCGCACGGTGTCGAAAAACTGCGCTGACTTCGCGAAAGATATCATCAACTTCTACTACCCGAAGGCCTTGCATCGGAGCGTGGTGGCGGATGTAGGTATCACCACTCCGAAGCAAATGGCGAGGACGCTCATAAAATACAGCGCCCATCATCCAGAGATTCAGTTTTCGCGCCTGATCATCGCGCAGGTGCCGGGCAGCATGCCGCGCAGTTCGACGGTACACGGCGTGGTGGAATCATTTTTTAAGTCAAAAAAATACATTGTGCCCAGCGCCATTGCGAGCCCCATTTTCGCCGGATGCGTCGCTGCCGTGTACGTCGGTACCGGCGCTGGACGGTTCGAGCCCGGGCGCGATGCCATGGTCTTCGTCGTTGGCGGGAGTCCGGAGCCACCGCTGGATCGTGAGGACCGGCGGGCTTATCAACTGGAATTGCAGCATCTGCTGGCCAATACGTATCCAGCTAAACCGAGCGTCGATCATGCGTGGGAGAAACTTCAGTCGCAAGCCATCGAGACATTCGATGATGAGGGTCATCCCGTGCTGCAGGTCAGGGCTGGGGAAGACTTTGTCAGGGTTGGCCTAACCCCAGGAACTGTGCTCGATGGCAGCGCACCTCCGCAGTTAGTGCGTGAGCTGCTTGAGGCGCGGTTGCAGTCGGAACTTCGCCGCAAATCGGCCTCTCTACTGACGGAAAGCGAAATCACCCGCGACTGGAATCTGTTACAGCAAACCATGGACGAGTCGCACACCTCGAATCGCGCTCAACTGCGTTCCGAGAGCATTCGCGGCAGCGCTCCGTAAATTCCGGTTTGCTGAAGAAATTGAAAGTCAGCTGAAAAGCAAAAGCCGCGCTGCCCAGCGCGGCTTTCCACTGTAGTGGATAATTCCTTACGGTTCCTGCGGAGGATGTGGCGGCATGCCCGAACCCGGTACCGGCGGTTGCCCTGGTTGCTGCATCTGCTGTAATTGCATTTGACGCTGCTGCATCTCTTGCAGCATCTGTTGCGGAGTTTTTACACCCGGCTGATCGCCCTGCGGTTGCTGCTGTTCCGCATCAGCCGCGGCCTGATCAGGATTCTCGTCGGGAGCATTTTCTTCAGGCTGGTCCCCATTCTGATCGTCAGCCATCTCCTGCGGCGGAGGCGCCATGTTGGGCTGCTGCACCATGGGTTGTGGCTGTTGCATCGGCTGTTGTTGGGCAAGACTGACACCACCGGGAGAAGTCTCCGCAGCCGACTTGGCGACCAGCACAACGCGCGTCAGCAGCGAGGAATCCTCGGGCGAACCCAACAGCACATAATTGAAGCGCGATCCGTTCAGCAACTCGGCCATCACGTCCCGGGCCGGGCCCGGTCCCAGCCGAGTCACGACCCGGTCCGTGGCCTGAGGCACTTCAATGTCGGCTCCGGTCTGTTTCTTGACTGCCCGAAGAATGTCTCCCAAAGTCGAGTTGGGAGCCACAATGGTTAATTGTCCGTTTTGATAGCTGACTTGTGGCGGCACGGCGGCAATCGAATCCAGCGGCATCTGCTGGATGGGCCCGGTTGGGCCGGATGGCAGCGGTGGAGGCGGTGGCGTCGGTTTCTTCTTATGCTGGGTCGCAGCCTGAGCAGAGAGCGCGGTTGCCAGGCACAGTCCTGCGATCCCGGCAAATCTGGTGAGTTCCGATCTCATGCTCATAACTGCTCCTTCAGGGAATTTCAAACGGGGGACAGCGCAGACCACCTTTGCGTAGATTCTAGCACCGTCAGAGTCGCTAAAGGCGGACCATCTTCCCGACAGTTAGAACGGTCCTAAACTACTCTCTTGCAGGATATTGCGCTATGGCACGATCCGGTGGCCGTTCCCTAAGTCGATTCCAGTCAACCATTTCGGGCGGCGTACAATCCAATGAAAGGCCTTGTGTGGCCGCAACCCAGTCTGAAACGAAGGTGGAAACAGTGATGCGCCCACAGATCTCCGCTCGGCTCATGATGTTAGCGATGCTTGTCTGCACCGCTCTTCATTCCACTGCCCAAACTTGCCAGGCATCGGCCGAACTCGACGATGCCACCCGCACGGCAATGACTGCCACAGGCCAACGCTACTATGCCATGGCGGCGTCTGGCGATATCGCATCGATGCGCCAAAATGCGATTCCAAGCTTGGCCGCGGATTTTTCAAACGTTGAGGGTCCTGTCAAATACCGCCAGTCGGATCTTGCGGCGGCCCAGCCCGCTGTGAAAAACATTTTCTTGTTGGAGGAGCAGGGCGTCGCTCCTGATCCCCACGCAGAATTTTTGTGTGGGGTCTTCAACAAGAACGGACTGACTGCTACAGGTGCCGCTTTCTACCTCGACAATTTGCCGCCCGGAAAATACGGCATTGTTTTGATTGAGGCTACGTCTTCGAAGGGGCGAATTAACTTCTCAGAGATCCTGCAGCTTACGGGAACTGACTGGAAATTAGGCGGACTTTACATCAAGGCGGAGCAGGTCAACGGGCACGACGGCAACTGGTTTGCAAACCAGGCTCGTGATTACAAGGCGAAAGGGCAAATCCACAACGCCTGGCTTTATTACCAGGAAGCTCGGGATCTTCTCTCGCCGTTGCCTTTCATGTCGACTCTCGCCACAGACAAAATGTTTGACGAGTCTCAAAACCTCCTGCCACCGGATTTCCCCTACGAAGGCAAACAGGTCGATCTTGCCGTCTCAGGGGTGACTTATAAGCTGATTTCCGTTTACCCCGCGGTTGTGGGCAACGACCTGGATGTGTACGTGAAGTATCAGGCTGCCGCCGATGTCACCAACACAAGCTTGTCGTTCCAGAACAATATGGCTGTGATCCACGGAATCCTGGCGAAATACCCCGAGTTTCGGGATGCCTTCGTGGGCTTTGGCGTTCGCGCCATCGACCCAAACGGCCACGATTACAACACGCTGTTGGCGATGAAAGACATCAAGTAGACAGTTCGGGGTGCGACGTGAGTTCTTCCAGCACACATTCTTTCGGACTCTTGTCGTCTCGTAGTCCGAGAAATACCGGTGCTCGCAATTTGGGACCACTGCCTTCGGACGTGCCATCCGTCCACTCCGCATATTCGATGGCGGCGACCAGTTCTGGTTTGACCCATGTCACTTTCCGCAGCGCTTCCACTTCGCCGTAGAACGGATTCTGTTTCGTTTCGCGCGCCTTGAGAATTTTTGAAATCTCGGTCAGCGATTTCTGATCGAAGCCGCTGCCCGCCTGTCCCACGTGAATCAGCCGCTTCTGCTTGTCGTACAGTCCCAGGACGATCGACCCGAAATGTGCGCGGCTGCCCTCGGGTTCTGTGTACCCGCCAATGACGCATTCGATCTGATGGCGAATCTTGATCTTCAGCCACTCCCGGCTGCGTTTTTCCTCGTAACAACTATTTCGCTTTTTCGCGAGAATTCCTTCCAGTTTTCGCTGCTTCGCAATCTCGAACAACGCCTTGCCCTGCGCTTCGTAGTGATCGGAGTAGCGCAGGGCATCGCCCGTCTTCAGGATCGACGCCAGTCTCTTTTTCCGCTCCTCGAGCGGCATGCGACGCCAATCGCATCCATCGAGATAGATCAGGTCGAAGGCGTAATACAGCACCGGCACGTCGGCGCGCGCCGCTGCCCGCTTGCCGGGTGCGCGAAAACCCGTGCGTTGCTGCATCAGGCTGAACGATGGCCGGCCTTCTTCGTCGAGCGCGACTACTTCGCCGTCAAGAATGGCGTCCTTCGCCTCGATGAATTTCGCGAGATCGTGCAATTCCGGGTAGCGGGCTGTGAGTTCATTCTGATTGCGCGACACCAGCCGTACCTTGCCACGGTCGATGAAAGCGACGGCGCGGTATCCATCCCACTTGATCTCAAACAGCCAGTTGTCGTCGTTGAATGCTTCTTCCACGGATTCCGCGAGCATGGGATGGATTGCTGTCGGCATCGGCCGCTTGACTGGCTGGGAAACGTTAGATGACGGTCGAGAAAACGCAACCGCCGAGCTCGCAGAGGACGCCGAGGATTTAGGGGACTTATCTTTTTTGGCTTCTGCAGAATTTTGTTTTCCTTCACCGTTCGCCGGCGCAGAACGCCTCGCTTTCGCGGAAGTTTTTTCTTTTGGTCCCTCTGGGCTCTCAGCGTCCTCCGCGGTTTTGGTCAGCTTTTTTCCTTTTTTTTTACTCTCCACCCGGGCGATCGCATCGGCCAGCCATGCGGCCTTCAACTTCCCGCGGCCCGCCGGACGACTGCTCGTCCACTCGCGGGAGCGCGCATCCCCCCCAATTTCTTCCATGCTGCGCTTGCTCAACGCGGATTCATCAAACGCCTCGATATCGTAGCCCTCGACGACATAGTCGTCGTGCTTCTTGATCATCAGCCATTCGTTCCCCTTGCTCCCCGGACGCTGGCCTTTCATCTTGACCAGCGCAAAATCTCCCTTGAGGCGCTTGCCCTTCAGCCGGAATTTCAGGTCGCCCTTCGCCAGCATTGCTTTGGCATCGGCTTCCGTACCCGGCGGATATTTACCGTTCACCGCGACCGGGGAAAGGGGTTGCCACGTGCCCACATCCCAGACCATCACAGTTCCCGCGCCATAGTTGTTCTCGGGAATTGTTCCCTCAAAATCGAAATAGGAAACAGGATGATCTTCCACCTGCATCGCAAGGCGCTTATCCGCAGGATCGAGAGAGGGCCCTTTCGGCACCGCCCACGACTTCAACACGCCTTCCATCTCCAGCCGAAAGTCATAGTGCAGCCGGGTCGCGTCGTGCTTCTGCACCACAAAGCGGTTGCCCGCCTTCTTCTCGACTTTGGGAGGAGGTTCAGGCGTCTCCTCAAATCGCCGTTTCCGCTTATATTCCTCTAGCGCCATAATTCACTCGATACCACGCCATTTTAGCAATTCAAGCTGGGCACATCTGTACATCTCCTTTCGGACCCACTAGATAGCGGAATGTTGCAAATTCTTTCACATAAGCTCCGTATTTTCAGAGACTTAAGCTGTGAACGACCTTGACACCCTCTTGTCCGCATACTAGAGTATTGAGACTGCTGAAGTTCGGGTCTTTATCCCCTCCCCGTAAGCCCGAAAAACCAGACAAATCCGTCGGCCGAGGGTTCTCCGCATGGCGAAGTTCACGCTAGCGCGTCTTTGTGGCTTGTCGCTATTTCTGTGCTCTCTGGGTTCGCAAGCCCAAACTGTCACCACATTTGAAGGCATCGACGCCTCGCAGGTGGCCAAGCCGAATTACGACGTAGATCCCAACGGCGCGGTCGGCACCAAGCAGTTCATGGAATGGACCAACGCCTACTACCAGGCCTGGAATAAGACTACATTCGCTGCGGTATGGACCAAGCCCCAGGCAGGAACCGTACCTTTTACCGGCAATACGAACTGCGTGATTGGCGGCGACGGAGTCATTACTTTTGATCGGCTGGCGTCCCGCTGGGTGATGGCGGGTCACAACTCCGGCGAAACCACCTACTACTACTGCGTCGCCATTTCGAACACGGACGATCTGAGCTCTTCTTCTCTGGCCTGGTTCACCTATACATTTCCGCTGGATTCCGCTCTCGGTACCAACGCGTCTGGCACCGTCTATTTCCCGGATTGGCCGAAGCTCGCAACCTGGTCCGACGCCTACTACATCGCGATGGACATTCAGGATCCAAACAGCAAGTACGCTGAGGTTGGTGTACTTGCCTGCGCGCTTGATCGCACCAACATGATCATTGGGGGAACGGCGAATACGCCGCAGTGTTTCCGCGTTCCAACCTCAGGCAGTTCGACAATTCTCTACCACAGTCTCCAGCCCGCCGATATTGAGGGCACGACTCCTCCGCCCGTCGGAGCGCCGGAATACTATGTCAGCATCCAAAATCCGGTGCTCGACGGAGTGACCACTACTTCCGACTCTTTCAATCTCTGGCAATTCCACGTCGATTGGTCGAACCCGGCGAACTCCACGTTCACGCAGTCGACGGTTCCGGTGACTTCTTACCAGCCCGGCTGCTACCTCCCAAATGCTCCCACCAACACTGCTTGCGTCCCCGAACCCACAACCTCGACCACGGCTAACTTCATCGACTCCGTTGGCGACCGCTTCATGTTCCGCTTTTCGTACCGCAACTTTGGAACCTACCAATCCTATCTGGCGAGCCACACGGTTCAAGTGGGTTCGGGGAGCGGCGGTCAGACTGGTATCCGCTGGTATGAATTGCGCGGTAGCGGCGTTCCCGCTTTGTTTCAATCGGGCACGATCAGCCCCGACACGAACTTGTACCGCTTCATCCCCAGCATTACCCAGGATCTAGGCGGTAATGCTGCTATCGGGTACAGCACGTCGAGCGCAGCCAACCATCCCGGCATCGCTGCATCGTGGTGGAACCTGAATTCGCAAAGCACTCCGACGGAAATTACGCTCTTCAACGGCACCGCGGATCAGGAAAACACCTACCGCTGGGGCGACTACACCGATATGACCGTGGACCCGGTCAACGGGTGCACCTTCTGGTATGTGAACGAATACTTCAATACCAATCAGATCGGTACGGGCAAGCCGGTGTGGCAGACGCGCATTTCCAACTTCGCGGCTCCCGGTTGCGGATCAGTGACGGTTTCGCCGACATCGCTGAATTTTGGTCAAGAGGCCGTTGGGACTACCAGTAATCCTCTGCCGGTGATCTTGAGCAACGGCCAGAGCACCGCGATCACGATCAACAATATTTTCGGTAGTGGAACAAACCCCGGCGACTTTAAACAAGCGAATGACTGCGGCTCGAGCCTGGCCGCGGGTGCCTCATGCACCATCAACGTTTCGTTTGCGCCCACCGCGACCGGGACGCGTACCGCGACGCTGAACGTCTCAGACAATGCGACGAACAGCCCTCAGACCGTGAGCCTGACTGGCTCGGGCACAAATGGGGGAAGCATCGGTCTCTCGCCGACCAGCCTTAATTTCGGAAATCTGGCTTCCGGTACCACCAGCGCGCCATCATCGGTCACGGTGACCAACACCGGCAATTCCACGGTGACGTTCACCGGCATTGCAGTCACGGGAACCAACAGCAGCAGTTTCGCGCAAAGCAACAATTGCCCGACTTCTCTGACCGCTGGCAGCACTTGCACGATCAACGTGACCTTCTCACCGGCATCTACGGGCAGCTTCAGTGCAGCCGTGACGCTAACCGACAACGCGACCAACAATCCTCAGTCAGTTCCGCTGTCAGGCACAGGAATCGCACCCGTTACGCTGTCGGCGAGTACGTTGAACTTCGCCACCGTTCTGGTCGGCAGCAGCAAAACGGCTCCGGCCGTGACGCTCACTAACAAAATGAATGTCGCTCTCACCGGCATCACGATCGCAGTCACAGGATCGGGTTACAGCCAGGTCAACACTTGCGGCACTTCCATTGCTGCCGGTGCCACTTGCACGATCACCGTCACCTTCACTCCTGTCGGCGGTGGTTCCTCTGCTGGCTCGGTATCGATCACAGACAGCGCCAACAACAGCCCGCAGACGATTACCCTTACCGGCATCGGACAACTTCCAGTTGCCTTGAGTCCGCTCAGCCTGTCGTTCGGCAATGTAACCGTTGGTACGACCAGTGCAGCGAAAACCGTTACGGTTACGAACAACCTGAAGACCACACTGACAATCACGGGCGTCACGCTGACCGGGGTAGATGCGGCCGACTATGCGATTTCTGCAAATACCTGCGGCAGCAGCCTTGCTTCGGCAGCCAAGTGCACCGTGAGCGTGACCTTCACGCCAAGAGCGAAGGGCGTGCGTCCAGCGACTCTTCAGTTCACCGACAGCGCCACCACCAGCCCGCAGAAAGTGAAGTTGAGCGGCACGGGCGCGTAGTGTGGGGGCGGACGCAGGAGCCTGCCCTGAGCGGAGTCGAAGGGTCCGTCCCGCGAAGCGAAGCGAGCGCGGCACGCAAGCGAAGATTCCTCACGGCTGCGCGCGGCAATTCGATTTCTGAATCCCGCTATAATTCACGTTCGCATTCGTCATGAAACGTGAATTCCCGGAAATCCCTCTGGTTGGTGTCGGCGCCATCATCATCGATGGTGCTCGCGTCCTGCTGGTCAAGCGTGCCCACCCGCCCCTGCAAGCGCAATGGTCCATCCCCGGCGGCGTGCTGGAAGTCGGCGAGCTGGTTCGCGAAGCCGCCGTGCGCGAGGCGAGGGAAGAGACCGGCCTCGAAGTCGAACCTGGTGAACTCCTCGGTGTATATGACCGCATTCTGAGGAATGACGAGAAACGAGTGCAATATCACTACGTGCTAATAGATTTCCTCTGCCGTCCCGTGGGAGGCGATCTCCGCGCCGCAAGTGATGCCGCCGAAGTTAGTTGGTTTACACGCCAAGAATTGCCGGCTCTCAATCTTGCCGAAGACACTCAAGACGTTATCCGCAAAGGATTCGCTGCGCTTGCTGGCGGACGCGCCTGAATCCTCCGTTTATTCCTGCGAATCCAACTCTGACATGTACGTCATCAGTCAGTCGGAACTTCCCTTCGTCGGCATGTCGCGCGATTTCGTGGGCGCCGACCACACCGGTACCGGCATCTCTTTCTTCCTTGTCATGAGCGATCCCGGCAACGGTCCCAGACTCCACAAGCATGATTACGACGAAGTCGTCTATATCATCGAGGGCTGCTCTCGCTGGACGGTCGGCGATCAGGAGCGCGAAGCCAAGGCGGGAGATATTCTGATCGTCAAAGCGGGTGAGCCGCACAAATTCGTCGATCTCGGCGACGGCCCGCTGCGCCAGATCGATATCCACCTGAACCCGACATTCGAAACAACGTGGCTGGAAGATCAGTTTTCTGAAACTTGACGCGGCATTCTACGCAGTATCTTCCGAGGACGTCGTACCCTCGTCCTCCCATTCCGCGTCACACGCGTGACACTTCCACGCCTTGCGCTGCACCGGCATGGGAACGCTCAAAAACGCACTCAGATATGCTATCGGCCGATCGAGTTCCCGGAAATTTACGTCGAGCGATCGGCACTTCGGACAGCGCGGCTGCTCATAAAGTCCGACGCCGTGCACATACATTCCCTCAAGGATAGGCTCGTCCAGCAACTGTCGCGCGGTTTCTACGTCTTCCGGCCGCACGCACAACTTGATTCCGCCTAGAAAGTTCGAGATGAACCAGTCCAGCCGAACCAGGTTGTCATCACGCAGGTAACACTCGATTCCTGCCGACTCAATGCAGCCCTTCGCCAGTAAGGCTTCCGGAAGATCGCGAAACTGCCGGATGGGAAGAAGCGTCCGCAGGTCGACTTGCTCGATCGGTTCGTGATGTTCCACAGGAACTTCCAACCGACGATGGTCGAGTTCGTCCTCCAAGGCGTCCCAGGCTGCATCCGTCAATGACTCAGGGCTGCGCGCCAGATGCAAAAGCTCGCCGTCGGTCATCGCCGCATAGATAGCGGCAAGACGGCTGCGCTCATCTGCCTGATCGGAATCCGACTTGTTGAACAACGGCACGAGCCCAGAATACTGGGGGTTCGCGGGACTGGCAATCGCCGCGTGTCTCAAATAACGCCGCTCAGATGAAACCCTGCGAAAAATAGAACGGCCCACAAGCTTGCGCCTGTGGGCCGCCCGGTGGACTGTTTGGGATTGACCAAGAGGTGGTCACTCTACGTGGCCTCTTCGGCAACTCCGGGCTCTCGACCGACCTGCGTCGAGCGGAATCAATCCTTAATCACCGGTAGTGTGCGGGCTGTAGCCTTAAACGCAGTTCTTGCGAATTCCGCGTCCAAAGCCCCGCTCAGAGCAACCAAGCTCTAAGTCTCAGCCACCTCACCTGGTCTTTGGGTACATCTACTACTGCCTTCTGAACTTGTCATCAGACCACCTCCTTTCCGGTGTAAGCGCAGATTAGTACGAAACGAATCCGGCGTCAATCGGGGGAAAGCGGAGTACCAGATTTGCCACCCTTTCCCAAGATTGCATCTACTGTGCTGGCACTTCAAACACTACGCCGCAGCCGTAAGGACAGGGGTAAGTTTGGGTACCACCGTGAGTGAGTGTTCCATACAGATTTCCGCTCGAATCCAGCGTAGCTCCGCCGTAGGAGAGCTGGCCTCCGTCCTGAGTCTGGAAGCTGGCGAGGGTGGTTTCGGTCCATCCGCTAGAACTGGGACTTAACTTAAAGGCAGTTCCGCCTCCGGCGTCTTGGCCGGAAGTCCCGCCTGCGAAAGTGAGGCCGTATAGGTTCCCCGCCGTATCGAACACTACACTCGCTGACGGATAGCCCCCATCCTCAAGGCCAGTAAAGCGATACAAAACCTGTTCGTTCCAGCCTCCGGTACCGTTGGGCGTCAACTCAAAAATGGTTCCGTTGCCGAATCCCAGAGACGTGATGCCGCCGAAATAAGTCCCACCATACAGATTGCCGTCAGCGTCAATTACTAGGTTGCCCAATGGGGCGAAGCCGTCGGTGCCTCCTCTGAATCGATAAGGAGTCGACTTCACCCATCCAGTGGGCGTGCTGCGAAGCTTAAACACGGTGCCGCAATCGGTTCCTTTAAGATACTGCGCACAAGAAAAGCCGCCGCCACCGGTCACACCAACGAGAATGCCAGCACCGTCGAAGGTGACTCCGCTGCCGGGGTTGATGCCGTCCATGCCGCCCTGGAAACTATAAATAACGCTCTCAGACCATCCGCCACTGCCGTTGGGAAAGAGTTTGAAGACCGTTCCGCAGCCGGTGGGGGCCGTGTAGGTGACGCAGGAGGTCGTGCTGCCGCCGAAAGTGGTTGTTCCGTACAAATTTCCTTGCGCATCGAAGGTGACGTTCGCCGCCGGCCAGCTTCCGTCGTTGCCGCCCTGAAAGTTGTAAATCACGCTTTCCGTCCAGCCGGTTGAATTATGTACCAGCTCGAACACGGTGCCGCACCCGGGATACTCTCCCTGAGTACAAGAGGTTCCATTGCCCCCGTAGTACGTCGTGCCGAAAATGCGGCCTCGGGAATCAATCGTCAGAAGTCCGTCGGGGAAAGCGCCGTCTGTGGACCCGCCCGCGAATGAATAAAGCGTGCGATCAGTCCACGTCCCATCGGAATTGTGGACGATTTCATAGACCACGCCGCAACCGTTCGTCAGACAGAGAGACAGGTTACCTCCGCTAGCCGTCGTTCCGTACACATTGCCATTCTTGTCAAGAGTGACGCCTGTAAAGGGGACACTGCCGGTACCGTCGTTGAACGAATAAAGAACAGTCTCCTGTGCGCTGGTGAATTGAGTAAAAGAGACCACTGCTGCGAAAAGAATCATCGCGAGTGGAAGAGAGCGGCGGATTGACGTCTTCATAGGGATTCTCCAAAGCACGGTGGGTGCAGAGTTCGTCAGGCCGTGGGGTGCAGCAAGCGAAGGCGATCATTCTCTGCGAGCCAGAGCAAATGGTCAAGGAGAAAGCCTTCTCACAGACCAGAATTGCCCAGTCTAAGCCCAATTGCGGGACCAAAAAAATCGGGCAGGGAATCAACCCTGCCCAACGCAGAAGAATTCAAGTTGTTACGTCAACGCACCGGAGCCACCGTGGTCCACTGGCTCACCAGCTGCGCAGCGTTCACGGTTCCCAGGCCGGTGGCAAAATCCCAGCCCGGAGTCGTGGCGTATGCCGGCTTGTACGCGGTGTTCGACGTGGAGAGCACGCCGTTCGTGCCCGAGGGCCGGTAGCAGTTGTGCGTCCCCGTGCAGTTCGCATCCATGTCACCCTGCGTGACGTCATAAAAGACGCAGGTGCTGCCGACGGTGTTTCCCAACGAAGAATTGCACGACGGATTTCCTGCCGTCCCGTACTCG
>Ga0335079_10007140_pt1 | contig 12744 bp, 1 predicted proteins | sample Lox_Sample_33_FD_206719 | JGI IMG/M metagenome (GOLD analysis project Ga0335079, IMG submission 206719) | Soil microbial communities from Loxahatchee National Wildlife Refuge, Florida, United States - Lox_Sample_3.3 | ecosystem: Environmental > Terrestrial > Soil > Wetlands | place: USA: Florida... | reverse complement strand
TTCTGCGTAATCAACATAGAGAACCTTCATGTGAGGCTGGCGTTGCAGCCAGCTGTCGACTTGCTTCAACTGCGTATCGAAGTGGCGCGCCAGCACCTGGGTTTCCATCTTGCCCGTGGAAGCTCCAGAGCGTTGCAACATCGTGTTCTGCGATGCGATCACTTCATTTAAGCCGCGTCGCATGAAGACAACCCGGTAGCGGAATTCCTTGGGAAGATCGTAGAGAAGCACGTGGATTGCCTTCACGGCCTTGCCGACCGCGCCGCCCATCCACGACACGTCCTCTTTCATCTTCTTGACGGCTTCGAACTCATAGTAGCCGTTCGGATTGTCTTCATCAGGTTTTCGATCGTAATCGACCACCATCGGCATGCCGCCGGCTTCGAGCATGCGCATCATCATGGACGTACCGGAGCGCGGAAGACCGGAGACAATCGTAACGAAATCGAGGTGTTGCTCACCCGTCATTTCGAAGGAGCTCCCGTGCGTCCGATCGCCAGCCCAAGCAGAGTAGTGAGGAGGTCATTAAGCGCAAGGGGAGAATGCGTTGAATGCGAGAGCATTGTTAACCAAACGGCCATCGCTGTTTGCAGTTACGCACGCAGGACGGCGCAGCGGCGCCCCGCGCCGGGGGGCTATGACGATCGCGGAGCGCTGGGGCCTCGTGTTTCTCGCGGTCTGCAGGGTGCTTGCATCCCGCATCTATGATGCGCTCAATAGGGCTGGGCGCGTGCGTGAAGACCCCTCCAATTTCATCGCGACCCAGTTCGAGCTTTAGAGCACGCCTCCGAGGACGCGCGGGACCCTTACCGATTGGTGAGGACCTACGCGGATGTCATAATTCTTTTGGATTATTTGCCGATCATCCGGGGTCGTAGAAGGCTTTTCAATACTCCTGAGTGATGCTGCCTGCTCTCGCATGGCCCTCGCGGAAAGCGGCGCCCGCCCCGATTTTTCCGGCAAAAGACGCCTTAACCTCAACGGTGTTCCTGTGTCCGGACCGGTGTTAGAGAGCCCCGCCGGACCAGATGTCGAAGAATTTTACACGTGGAGCTATTGATCTTGAAATTGGGCACATTTTCCGGGGGTTGTGCAGCTGCGAAAACTGGTCTGATTTTTGCATATAGGATATTGAGCGAAAGAGGCAAGTTCTCACCCTCTAGAGCCGTGGTTCGTTGGCTTTCGTGATCCGAGCAGGTTACGATGACGTAAACTGAAATATGACCGAAAAGCGCGGTGCCGTCGGCGAAAGCCTGCCGGCGGTGCCAGTCCGCAAACGGTCGACGCGGGGGCGGCGAAAACAGGCCGAACTGTGGACGCGTCGAGAAGCGGGAGCGTGGTGTGTCAACGAATGTTGGTCTGCCCTTCGAGCTGATCGCCGCCACCTGGGCCAATCACCTCGATCCGTCCATCGCCATTTCCGCGGCGTCAGCCGGCTGGACCGGCCTTCTCGATCTTGAGTACGCCGACACTCGCGACCCGCGCGCCGAGGCCGCGGTGCGCCGCTTCGCCCGCGCCAGCAGCGGCACGCTTGGGCTCAAGCTGCGCGGCACCGACCTCCGACTGGCGGACGCGCTGCCGCAAGAGCTTGCTTCGCAGTTCAGCACACTTGTCCTTACGCCCGCCGAAACCCGAACGCTGGCGCGTCATGCGTCGGTCTGGCGTGGTAAGGGCGCGGTCCATGCCCGGCTGCTGCTCGAAGCAGTGTCGCCCAAAGAGGCGGCGCTCGCCGCGGAGCTCGGCTTCGATGGCGTCATTGCCAAAGGGCATGAAGCCGGCGGCCGCGTCGGCGAGTGCCCAAGCTTCATCCTGTTGCAGCGGCTGTGCCGGGAGACACGCCTGCCGATCTACGCGCAAGGCGGCATCGGGCTCCACACGGCGGCCGCCGCCTATGCCGCGGGCGCGGCCGGCATCGTCCTCGATGATCAACTCCTGCTCGCGCGCGAGGCGCAGCTTCCCGAGTCCGTGCGCAAGGCGCTGCTCCGCATGGACGGCAGCGAGACCGCCTGCCTCGGCGACGAGCTCGGCACGGCGTTCCGTTTCTACGCCGCGCCGACCGCCAAACCCTTCGCCGCGCTCGCTGAAGCCGCGCGGGCGCTGTCGCTGAGCGCCGACCCGGCTGCGCCGGCACAATGGCGCGAGCGCCTCGAACGCGCGGTGACACCCTTCGCGATCGAGACGTCTGCCTGGGTCCTGGGCCAGGATGCGGCGTTCGCTGCGCCCCTAGCGCGCGTGCACAAGACTGTGCCAGGCATTCTGGCCGCGATCGAGCGTTCCATCGCGGATCACATCGCCGATGCCAAGGATTGCGCCGCGCTTGCGCCTGACGGCCCGCTCGCCAAGGCGCACGGCACGCGCTTCCCGATCGCGCAGGGGCCGATGACGCGGGTCAGCGACAAGGCTGAGTTCGCGCTTGAAGTGGCAAAAGGCGGCGCTCTGCCTTTTCTGGCGCTGGCCCTGATGCGCGGCCCGGAAGTCGAACGCCTGCTGCGCGAAAGCGCTTCGCTCTTAAACGGGCGTCCTTGGGGCGTCGGCATCCTCGGCTTTGTTCCGGCCGATCTTCGTGAGGAGCAGCTTGCGCAAGTGCGCGCCTGCAAGCCCGCTTTCGCCCTCCTTGCCGGGGGCCGGCCGGAGCAGGCGATGGAGCTCGAGCGCGTCGGCATCCCGACCTACCTCCATGTCCCCTCGCCCGGGCTTCTGAAGCTTTTCCTCGAAAGCGGCAGCCGGCGCTTCGTGTTCGAGGGCCGCGAATGCGGCGGCCATGTCGGCCCCCGCACGAGCTTCGTTCTTTGGGAGCAGATGGTCGAGGTGCTGCTGTCGTCGCTCGACGTCGAGAGCGCGAAGGACGTGCATGTCCTTTTCGCCGGCGGCGTCCACGACGCACTGTCGAGCACGATGGTGGCGGCGCTTGCCGGCCCTCTGGCGAAGCGCGGCTGCAAGATCGGCGTGCTGGTCGGCACCGCCTACACGATGACTCACGAGGCGGTCACGTCCGGCGCGGTCGTGCCCGCATTCCAACAGGAAGCGGTGAAGTGCCACCGCACGGCCCTCCTCGAAAGCGGTGCAGGCCACTCCACGCGCTGCTGCGATACCGCGTTCGTTGCCGCCTTCGCTGCCGAGAAGCGCCGGCTTTATGCGGCCGGCGCCAACCATGACAATGTGCGGGACACGCTCGAGGCGCTAAACGTCGGGCGGCTCCGCATCGCGAGCAAGGGCATCGACCGAAATCCCAACGGAGGCGCCGGCGCGCCCGAATTCATAACTCTCGATCTCGAGACGCAGCGGCGCGAAGGCCTCTACATGATCGGCCAAGTTGCGATGCTGCGCGACCGTATCTGCTCGATCGCAGACTTGCACCGGGAGATTTGCGAGGACGGCGCGGCGCGGCTCGCGGCACTTGAGGCGCCACGAGAAACGTACGTTGCATCCGTGCCCACGCAGCCGACCGTTGACGTCGCCATCGTCGGCATGGGCTGCATCCTTCCGGGCGCGGGCAATGCCAAGGCGCTCTGGGAAAACATCCTCGACAAGCTCGACGCCGTATGTGAGGTGCCGGAGGATCGCTGGGACTGGCGTCCGTACTACGACCCTGACCCGAACGCCAAGGACAAGATTTATTCGAAGTGGGGCGGCTTCATCGACGACGTGCCGTTCGACCCTCTGCGCTACGGGATTCCGCCGAACACCATCAAATCGATCGAGCCGCTGCAGCTTCTGGCGCTCGAAGTGGTGCGCGCCGCCCTGATCGACGCGGGCTTCGAGGACGGCAAGATTGCAGACGCGGCGCTGCGACGCCGCACCTCCGTCATTCTCGGTCTCGGCGGCGGTACTGGCGCATTGGGCCAGGGTTATGCCGTGCGCGCATCGCTGCCGGCGCTGATGGAGAAGCCGCCCGCGGAAGTGTTCGACCGGACGCCGGAATGGACCGAGGACTCGTTTCCCGGCGTGCTTATGAACGTAACGGCAGGCCGCGTCGCCAATCGGTTCGACTTGGGCGGCGTCAATTTCACGGTCGATGCGGCGTGTGGTTCCTCGCTTGCCGCGGTCCGCCTCGCCGTCCAGGAGCTCGCCACCGGCACGAGCGACATGGTGATCGTCGGCGGCTGCGACGCGTTCCAGAACCCATTCGACTTTGTCGCCTTCTCGAAGACGCACGCGCTGTCGCCGCGCGGCAAATGCCATACGTTTGACGCGAGCGCCGACGGCATCGCCATCAGCGAAGGCCTCGCCATCGTTGTGCTTCGCCGCGCCGGCGACGCGGTGCGCGACGGCGCGCGCGTTTATGCCCGGATCAAGGGCGTCGGCGGATCAAGTGACGGGCGCGACAAGAGCCTCACCGCGCCTCGGCCCGAAGGCCAGGCGCTCGCAGTGGAGCGGGCCTACGCGATGGCGGGCTTCTCGCCGGCCACCGTCGGTCTCATCGAGGCGCACGGCACCGGCACAACGGTCGGTGACCGCACCGAGGTGACGACGCTCAAATCCGTGTTCGAGCCCGCGGGCGCGACGACGCAAGGCTGCGCCATCGGTTCGGTCAAATCGATGATCGGCCACACCAAGTGCGCGGCCGGCACGGTCGGCTTGATGAAGGCGGCGCTTGCGCTTTACCACAAGGTGCTGCCGCCGACGATCAATGTGGAAAAGCCGAATCCCGAGGTCAATTTCCCGGAAAGCCCGTTCTACGTCGCGAGCGAGACGAGGCCTTGGATCTCTCCGCCCGACGCGCCGTCGCGCCGCGCCGGCGTTAGCGCATTCGGCTTCGGCGGCACGAATTTCCACGTGGCGCTCGAGGAGCACGACGACGGCTCGTGCGATCCTGATCGCCACGTTCTGCGTCAGCGCTTCCCGTCCGAGCTGTTCCTCATCGGCGGCGCGACGCTCGAGGACGTGGCGGCCCAGGCCGAGCGTTTAAAGACCGCGCCACAAACGACGGCGTTCGCGGCCCTCGCGCGCGACTGCTGCGCGCGCTTCTCGGCCGAGGCCAAGACACGCCTCGCTCTCATCGCCGCGAACCGCGAAGAGCTCGGCCAACGGATCGACGCGTTCACCAAACACAAGAGTGACGCCGGCGGCACGATCGTGCGCATCATCGATCCGCGCGGCGTCTATCTTGCAACCGGGACGGCGCACGCGCACAAGGTGGCGTTCCTCTTTCCTGGCCAGGGCGCGCAGTATCCGAACATGCTGCGTGACCTGGCGCTCCACTTCGACGAGGTGCGCGATGCCTTCGCCGAAGCCGACGCGTCGCTTAAGGGCAAACTGCCACAGGCGTTGAGCCGCTACGTGTTTCCGCCGCCTGCCTTTTCCGACGAGGAGCGCGCGGCGCAGCAGGCGGCGGTGACGCAGACGAACGTGGCACAGCCGGCGATTGGCGCCGCGAGCGTGGCAATGGAGCGGTTACTCGCCGGCTTCGGCATCGGCGCTGACGTTGCGGCTGGGCACAGCTATGGCGAGTACGTCGCGCTCCATCAGGCCGGCGCCTTCGATGCAGCAACGCTTTTCGCAATCTCAGAGGCACGCGGCCGCTGCATGGTCGAGGCGACCGGCGATGACCCCGGCACGATGGCCTCCGTCACCGCCGACGCGATTGCGGTCGAGCAAGTGCTCGGCGCGAAGTCAGGGGTGACGATCGCCAACCGCAACGCGCCCGATCAGACGGTCATTGCGGGATCGCGCCTCGCCGTCGAACGGGCGTGTCAGACGCTCACCGACAAGGGACTCTCCGCCAAGCCCATCCGCGTCGCTTGCGGATTCCACTCGCACTGCGTCGCGCCGGCACGCGACCGGTTTGCGACGTTCCTCGCAGGCGTGGCGATCAAGCCGCTGTCGATGCCGGTCTACTCCAACAGCACGGCTGCGAAATATCCCGACGATGCGGCAAAGACCGCCGCCCTGCTTGCCGACCACCTCGTCAATCCGGTCAAGTTTCTCGACGAGATCGAGACAATGCACGCGGACGGCGCACGGCTTTTCGTCGAGGTCGGACCGAGCAGCATCCTAACCAGCCTGGTCGGCCGCATTCTCAAGGGCAAGCCGCACCTCGCGGTCGCATCCGATGTGCCATCGCGGCATGGCATCACACAGCTTCAGCACCTTTTGGGCCAGCTTGCGGTTGCGGGCGTGCCGCTGTCGCTCGAGCGCTTGTTCGCCGGACGCAACGCCGATACAGCATCGCCGGCGATGCAATCTGCGTCTCTGTGGCTCGTCAACGGCGCCTATGCCCGCCCGGCGCGCGAACCGAAGCGGGTAGCGCGTCCAGCGGCGGCGAAACTTGCGCCCATCACAGCGCCCGCTGTATCCGCGTCGCCCGCCGCCGCGGCGCTGGTACAACATCCGGCGCAGCCTCCGCGGCCCGTACCCGAAGCGCCGCGCACGGTCGAGCCGGGTCCGGCGGCAACGAGCACTCCTGCCCGTGAGCCGCTCATACCGCGTGTCGGCACCGCTCAAGCGATGATCGGCTATCAGCGCCTGATGGAGCGCTTTCTCGCGACGCAGCAACAGGTGATGCTCGCCTACCTCGGCGGTGACGCCCGGTCGATTCAGCCCGCCGCTGCGCTTCCCGCGCTCGCGCCTCGTCCGCAATCACCGGCGGACCTGCGCGCACCGGCGCGGCAGCCCGCACCCGCGCACCCTGCTCCGATCGCCGCTGCAGCACCGGCCGCAGCATCAATAAACGCCGCCGTGCCGCCCGCGGCGGAAGCCACGGCCGTGCCCGCGACGAATGGGCATGCGCCGGCGACGCCGCGGCTCGACCGGCAGGGCGTCGCCGACGCGCTCGTCGCGATGATCAGTGAGCGCACCGGCTATCCGACTGAGATGCTGGGGCTCGACCTCAACATCGAGGCTGATCTCGGCATCGATTCGATCAAGCGGGTCGAAATCCTCGGCGCCTTCCGCAAGCAGCATATCGGCGAGCTGACCGACAGCGTGCGCACGGCGATGGAGAAGATCGTCCGCATGAAGACGTTGCGCGAGGTGGTGGATGGCTGCGTCGCGCTGATTGAGGCTCATGTGCCTACGCCGGAAGCCGCGCCCACGTCGAACGGCCATGCGCCAGTGGCGGCGGTGAACGGCAACGGCCACGGCGCCACAAACGGTCATGGCGTGCCTCCTGCCATCGATCCCGCAAGTGCGCCGCGCTTCACCCTGGTCCCAGTCCGAGCCCCCAGCGTGTCGGAGACGCTGAGCGCCGGCGCCAACGATGTTTTTCTCATCACCGACGACGAGACCGGCGTCGCCGCGGCGCTCGCGGAGCGGCTGCGGAAACATAAGGCACGCGCGGTGCTGCTGCGCCAAGGTCCCGTGACGCGTGCCTTGGGCAGCGATCTGTTCGCCGCCAATCTCGCCGACTTGGCCGCGGTGCAGGATCTCTGGCACCGCCACCTTGCGAACGGCCATCATCTTGCGGGCCTGTTCCATTGCCTGCCGTTGCGCCCCGGAAAGCCTTACGACGCGCTCGATCTCGGTGAATGGCGCGAGGCGATCCGGCGCAACGTCAAGTCGTTGTTCAACCTCGCGGTGACGCTTGCCGGCGTGATCGGCAGCAAGGACGCGGCCTGCGTCGTCGCGGCGACGCGGCTCGGCGGCGCGATGGGACTCGACGAGGTGAGCAGCGCGGCCGCCGATCCGACACATGCAGGAATTCCCGGGCTGCTCAAAACACTCGAGAAGGAATGGGTGGGTGTGCGCTGCAAGAGTGTCGATTTTGCCGCTGATGCCGCGCCCGACGAGATCGCAGAGCGCCTGCTGATCGAGGCGGCGCAGCCGAAGGGCACTGTCGAGATCGGCTATGCCGGCGGCGAGCGGCTCATCCTGAGTGTCGCGCAGCGTCCCATCAGCACTGTGGGCCGGCCTGTGCTCGATATCGGCGATCGCTCGGTGATCCTAGTCACGGGCGGTGCGCGCGGCATCACGGCCGAGATCGTGCGCGAACTCGCCGACCGGCATCGTCCGACGCTCATTCTGTGCGGGAGCACGCCCGAACCGGCCGCAGAGGACGCGACGACCGCGAGCTGCGTCGATGGCCGCGCGATCAAGGCTGTGCTCATCAAGGCAGCGACCGCGCGCGGCGAGACCCCATCGCCGGCGGCAATCGAAAACACCTATCACCGTATCATGAAGGATCGAGAGATCCGCGAGACGCTCGAAGCCGTGCGGCGAGCCGCGGGGGCCGTCGAATATCATCAAGTCGATGTCCGCGATGAGGCCGCCTTCGGAGCGCTCATCGATGCGATCTACACGAAGCACGGACGGCTCGACGGCGTGATCCACGGTGCGGGCATCGTCGAGGACAAGCTGATCGGTGACAAGACCTCCGACTCTTTCGATCGCGTCGTCGAGACCAAGCTCATCAGCAGCTTCATTCTGAGCCGTAAGCTCAATACGGATGCGCTGACCTTTCTCGCGTTCTTCGCGTCCGTCGCCGGCACCTTCGGCAATCGGGGCCAGAGCGATTATGCCGCGGCAAACGAGATCCTGTGCCACCTCGCGCTGCATCTCGACCGCGATTGGCCGGGGCGCGTCGTTGCCTTCAGCTGGGGCCCGTGGGACAAGACCGGCATGGTCTCGCCCGAGATCAAGCGCCAGTTCGAGGCCCAGGGGATTGAAGCGGTGCCACCTGATCTCGGCCGCTGGGCCTTTGACGCGGAGCTGCGGTTTGGCGAGAAAGGCGATGCCAAGATGGTTTGGGGCAACGGCCCATGGGCTCCCTCCACCCGTGCGCTCGCTACGGGGCCCGTTCCCTCGCAGGAGCAGCGGCGCGGCCCCGCCACCGACGTCTCTTCGCCCCTCGCCTAGCCTTTCTCTCCGCGTCTGGAGCGTTCTCTCGAGATGAGCCGCCGCGCTTCTGATCACTTACGCGCCGAGGATATAGCCATTGTCGGGATGGCGTGCGTCTTTCCGTCTGCCGCCAATCTCCAATCATTCTGGGAAAACATTGTCGGCAAGAAGGATGCGATCAGTGATCCCCCGCCCGAGTGGCGCGCTGATCTCGTCTACGATCCCGACCCGTCAAAGACTGACAAGACCTATACGAAGCGCGGCGGTTTCCTCGGCGACCTGTGCGCATTCGACCCGCTGAAGCACGGGGTGGTGCCTAACTCGGTCGACGGTGGCGAGCCCGATCAATTCCTGGCGCTCGAAATCACCGAGCGCGCCCTAGCGGACGCCGAATTTGCCAAGCGGCCGGTCGCAAGGGAGCGAGTTGAAATCGTCCTCGGACGCGGCATCAGCGTCAATCGAGGGATCTCGACGCTGGTGCAGCACGGTATTTTCGTCGATCGCGTCATCGACATCCTCCACACGCTTCATCCCGAGCATACCGGCGATGAACTCGCGCGCATTCGCGAGGAGCTGAAAGCCAGCCTTCCGCCGCTCAACAACGACATGGCGGCTTCGCTCATTCCGTCGCTGGCCACCGGCCGCATCGCGAACCGCCTCGATTTCCGCGGTGCCAATTACATCATCGACGCCGCCTGCGCGTCCTCCCACATCGCAGCTCAGAGGGGCGTCGAGGATCTTCGGTCCGGTCGCTGCGACGTGGCGGTGGTGGGCGGTTGCCAGGCATCGACCCCGGCGCCGCACTTCCTGGTCTTCTCGCGGCTCGGCGCCCTGTCGCCGCGTGGCGAGATCCGCCCCTTTGACAAGGATGCTGACGGCACCCTCATGTCGGAGGGGGTCGGGATTCTGGTTCTGAAACGGCTTTCGACTGCGGAGGCCGCCGGTGACCGCATCTATGCGCTCATCAAGGCGATCGGCTCTTCGAGCGACGGCCGCGCCACTGGCATACTCGCACCTCGGGTCGAGGGACAGGTCCTGGCGCTCAGCCGAGCTTACGAGGAGAGCGGGGTCGATCCGGCGACGATCGAGCTCGTCGAAGCGCACGGCACCGGCACGCCGGTGGGCGATGCCGCCGAGGTCGAGACGTTGAAGGCGATCTACGGTCCGCGCAAAGACGCGACACCCTCTATCGCCCTCGGTTCCGTCAAGTCGATGATCGGCCATTGTCTGCCGGCAGCCGGATCGGCGGGGCTCATCAAGGCCGCGCTCGCGCTCTACACCAAAACGCTGCCGCCGACGATTCATTGCGAGCATCCGAACCCCGCGCTCGGCCTCGATACCACGCCGTTCTATCTCAACACCGAGGCGCGGCCGTGGATTCACGGTGCGCCCTGGCCGCGGCGAGCCGGGGTCAACGCGTTCGGATTCGGCGGCATCAACGGACACGCGATCCTCGAAGAATACCGGCCGCAAAGCGGGCGCGAAGTGGAGTTTCCGCTGCATCGGGCGAGTGAGGTTTTGATCCTCGAAGCGCAATCGCGCGCCGATCTCATCGCGCAGGCGAAGAATACGGCTCATCAGATCGCGCAGGGCGCCGACAGGCCGCTCGTCCACCATGCGCGCCGGCTTAACACCAGCCTACATCAAGCGCCCTGTCGGCTTGCGGTCGTGGCGAGTTCGCATGAAGAAGCGGTGTCTCGACTCGGCGAGGCTACCGAGCGCCTCGCCGACGCGAACCGCAAAATCATTCGCGACCGCCGCGGCATCTTTTGCTCTTTGGAGCCACGCTCGCCGCGCCCACGGCTTGCCTTCATGTTTCCGGGCGAAGGCTCGCAGTACAAGAATATGCTGCGCGATCTGTGCTTCCATTTCCCCGAGGTCAGGGAATGGTTCGATCGGATCGACCGGATTTTCTATGGCCATAACCGCGGCCTGTTGCCGAGCGCTGTGATCTTCCCGCCCCCTGGCGACGGCAAGGACAAGCGCGGAAACGATCCATTGTGGCGCATGGATGTCGGCCCAGAGACGATCTTCGCCGCAAGCCAGGCGGTTCACGCGCTCTTGCGCCGGATCAAGCTTCAGCCGGATGCCATCGTGGGCCACAGCACCGGCGAGTATTCGGCTCTGGCCGCGGCCGGTTGCTACTCGTTCAGTGAAGAAAAACTGAAACGCGACATCCTTGCGCTGAACGCGCATTTCGAGAATGTCACCAAGGCGGGAATGATCGCCCGGGGGGTCCTCGTCGCCGTCGCCGGGGTGGATTCGGACGCGCTTCAGGGGCTTCTCGCGGAGCGCGACGATTTGTTCCTCGCCATGGACAACTGCCCGCAGCAACAGGTTGTCTGCGCCCTGTCGACGACATCAGCGGAATGGCTCGAGCTTCGGCTCAACGCCATGAACGCCCTTTCGGCGACGCTTCCGTTTGACCGTGCCTATCACACGCCTGCATTCCAGCCCTTCTGTGATGGGTTGGGACCGTTCTTCCGGGGCATGAAGCTCGAGCAACCTCGCGTACCCATCTACTCTTGCGTAACGGCAGCGCCTTTCCCGGACGACGTCCGCGAAATCGAAAAGCTTGCGATCGCGCAGTGGGCCAGCCGCGTACGCTTCCGCGAGACGGTCCGGCGCATGCATGACGACGGCATCTCGATCTTTGTCGAATGCGCGCCGCGCAATAATCTTTGTGCGTTCGTCGATGACATTCTGCGCGGTCAACCACACCTCGCCTGCCCGATCGATATCGAGCACCGCGATGGCATCACGCAATTAAATCACCTCATCGCCCAGTTGGCAGTCGAGCAGGTGCCGCTCGATCTGCGCGACCTTTATCCGACGGCTGCGGAGGACGACGCGCCGAAGCGCCCGCTTATGAAGCTCAACACCGGCCTGCAGCCGATGACGCTCAGCGCGCGGCCCGAACACGCTCCACCGCCGGCGGCACCGCGCGCGGAAACGCCTCCCCCGAGCCCGCCGCACACAACCGCATCTCATGTCGGCCAGAACGGCAGTGCCGCATCTAAGCCGAAGCCGATCGTAGTGCCGGAACGAGAAACCATGATCGACGATGCGCCGCAGCTGGTAGAGGCGGCGCCGTCAATCCCGCTTTGGGCCGAAGCGGCCGGGCCCCAAGTCGGCGAGGCATTTGCCGAGGGGGAGGACTCCGAGCCCGATCCGGTGCTCGCCGCATATTTCGGCACTATGGAAACCTTTCTGCGCAGCCAGCAGGAGGTGATGGCGGCCTTCCTAAGTGGCGCGAATGCCGGTAGCGGTGCCGGGTCTGCGCCAGCGGTCGAGACCTTGCCCCTTGCGGCGCGGGCGTCGGCGTCCGACGCGGCCTTCGCGCCGAGCGTCCGCACGCCTATCGAAAAGCACGCGCCGTACGATCCGGAAGCCGCCCTCGCGGCTACGCCCGATTGGTATCCGCTGTTGCGCGGCGGACAGTTCGCGGAAGAGCGTGGCCAGACGGTAATCAAGGTGCGCTGGGACGTACGAGCGCACCGCTATCTTCTCGATCACACGATGGGGCGCGGCATTTCTGCCCTCGACGCCGATCTTACTTCGCTTCCGGTCGTACCATTCACGTTCAGCATGGAGGCGCTGGCCGAGGCCGGCGCTTTGACGACGGGAAGGGGCGTCCTTGCCATGCTGGAAGTGCGCGCTTATCGCTGGATCGGACTCGACGATGGGTCGATCGACCTCGAGCTGCTGATCCGGCCGAGTGCGGACGCATCGGACCAAGTTCATGTCGCGATGCGCCGCGCGCGCGGGCCGAACGACAATCCTGCTTTGCCCCAGCCGGCAATCGCCGAGGCGGACATCGTACTCGGCAACGCGATTCCCGAGGCGCCATCCGCGATGCCGCAGCGCTACACCGGGGAGCGTCCGTCTCGGCTTCGCCCTGAAGATCTCTACTCCGAGGTGATGTTCCACGGCCCGCGCCTCCAAGCGCTGGTGTCGATGGAGCTCTAC
>Ga0335079_10007137_pt1 | contig 12746 bp, 12 predicted proteins | sample Lox_Sample_33_FD_206719 | JGI IMG/M metagenome (GOLD analysis project Ga0335079, IMG submission 206719) | Soil microbial communities from Loxahatchee National Wildlife Refuge, Florida, United States - Lox_Sample_3.3 | ecosystem: Environmental > Terrestrial > Soil > Wetlands | place: USA... | reverse complement strand
ACGCGGAGTCAGGACTGACCACTCAGGACTTAGGACTCAGGACTCAGGACTTAGGACTTAGGACTTAGGACTTAGGACTGAGGACTTAGGACTTAGGACTGAGGACTAAGGATTGAGGACTAAGGACTGAGGACCAAGGATTGAGAACTAAGGACTAAGGGCAACTCAGTCCTGAGTCCTGAGTCCTAAGTCCTACCTAAGTCCTAAGTCCTAAGTCCTGAGTCCTAAGTCTGAGTCCTCACGACTTTTGGGGTGTGCCGATGAACCAGCGGTTGCCCCACGGGTCGACGACGTATGCCGAGCGCTCGCCGTAGGGTGCGTCGTAGGGCGGGCGGACAGTCCGGGCGCCGGCGGCGACGGCGCGCGCGTACACCGCGTCGCAGTCGTCGACGAGAAGGTGAATGCCGGCGTCGAACGGCGCCCAGTCGGCGCGCGCCTCTCCCATCTCGACCAGCGAATCGCCGACGCGCATGACGACGTGCACGATGTTGCCGTCGGGCGCGCGGTAGGGCTCTTCGACGAGCTCGCCGCCGAACGCGTCGCGAACGAACTCGATCGTCCGGCCGGTGCCGTGTGGATGCAGGACGGGCGTCACCGTTCGATGACCGGCGCGAACGGGCGATGCGATATACCAACGATTACCATAGCGGTCGTCGACCGTTCCCTCGCGATCGCCGTAGAACTGATCGACGATCGGACCGACAGCCTTCGCGCCGGCGGCGAGCGCGCGCTCGTAGAGCTCGTCGACGTTCGGGACGTAGAGATGAATCGCCGATCGCGTCGGCTCCGCATTTTTCGGCGCGTCGCCCATCTCGACGGTCGAGTCTCCGATTGCGACGACGGCGTGCGCGATGCTGCCATCCGGTGCCGGCGCGCGGAAGACCTCCTCTCCGCCGAACGCTTCCTCGATGAATTCGACGAGGCCCGCGGCGCCGTGGACGGTGAAATGCGCGGTCATCGTGCGGCGCGCGGGCGGAACGAGCTTCCATTTGAGCGAGGCTTTGAAGCGCGGATCGGCCACCTCGCGCAGGTCTGCGGCGATCGCCGCCAGTGCGGCGACTTCGCCGGAGACCTCCGCGCGACGGCCGGCGAGCATCGCCTCGATCGCCGTGTCGAGCTGTTCGATCCGATCCTGCTCAGCCATGGTTCATGTCCGCGCGCAATTTCTGCAGCGCTCTCCATTGCAGTTGTTTGATCGCACCTTCGCTTTTGCCGAGCTTTTCCGCGATCTCGCGAATGCTTCGCTCCTCCAAAAAGCGCATCGTGACGACGCGCCGCTGCTCGGCGGGCAGTTTGTCGATCGAACGCGAGAGCAGGGTGCGCAGCTCGATCCGTTCGGTCTCATCGCCGGCGACGTCGGGCGTTCGCGGTACGTGCAGCTCGCGCGAAAGCGCGTGATAGTGATCGGCGATCGCATTTGCGGCCATGCGGTAGAGCCATGCGGCGAACGGCGTTCCGCGCCACTCGAAGCGTCCGATGTTCGCGAGCGCGCGCTCGAAAACCTGTGAGGTGAGGTCCTGCGCTTCCTGCCGGTTGCGCACACGTCGCGCGATGAACGCGTACACGCGCGCGAAGTTCTCCTCGTACAGCTCGCCGAAGCGAGTCGGATCGCTTTGCGCGGCCTCGATCAGGAGCCGCTCGTCCATGCTCTTCGTTCGTGCTTAACCCGCGATGCGGGGGAAAAGTTACGCTGGTCAGGTGTGGCGGCGGCCGCCTCGCCCGCCTCTGAGCGGCCGGGGTCGGCCGCTCCCACATTTCTCACGTGCCGCGCGGCCCGGCCTCGAATGCTCCGACGTCTGCAAAATAGCGCTCGGCCATCTTCGCGCTCGCCGGATTCGTGTACAGCTCGGCCACCGGATGCTCGATCACGCCGGCGATCGCCGCGGCAACCTCCTCCGGCGTCTGCGCCTGCATCGCCGTTCCCGGCGTCCATGGAGGCGCCGACGGGCCCGAGCTCCCGAGCGCGTTCTTCGCGAATTCCGTGCTCACGAGGCCCGGCATCACGAGCGAGACGCGAATCGCGGGATGCGAGCGCGCGAGGTCGACGCGCACGTTCGCGGTCAACGCGTTGAGCGCCGCCTTCGCCGCGTTGTACGCCGATCGATGCGTCGCGATCGGCACGCGGCCGAGAAACGAGGAGATGTTGATGATGTGACCCTGGCCTCGGGAGATGAAGTGCGGCACGATCGCCTGCATCCCGTACAACGCCGATTTGACGTTGACCGCCATCATCTCCTCGAAGTCGCCGTCGGTCAGCTCGAGCGCCGGCTTCGCGATTCCCCGGCCGGCATTGTTGATCCAGACATCGACAACGCCGAAGGCACGGATCGCTTCGTCGCAGAGTCGATTGACGTCGGCGCGCCGCGTAACGTCGGCCCGCACGGTCACAACATGCGACTGCACCTCGTGCGCGACGGCGTTGAGTACCGGCGCGCGCCGTGCGGCGATCACCAGATTGTGTCCTTCGCGGCCGAGGTGGCGGGCGAGTGCCGCGCCGATGCCGGAGCTTGCGCCGGTGATCACGATTGTTTTCATATCGGCAAAAAGTCTACGCCCCGGCGCAGTTTATGATGCCGCGGCTTGAAGCTGACTCATCCGGTGGTCGACCTTGCCGCCGATCATCCCGGTTTTCACGATGCGGTCTACCGGCGCAGGCGCGACGAGATCGCGCGCGCCGCGCGCGAATTCCATGAAGGCGATCCCGCCCCGCAAATCGAATACACGGACGAGGAGCAGGCGGTGTGGCGCGAGGTGTGGCGGCACCTCGATCCGCTGCACGAGCGCTACGCGTGCGGCGAGTATCTCGACGCGGCGGAGGAGATCGCTCTCTCGCGCGAGTGCATTCCGCAGCTCGGCGAAGTCAACGCGGTCATCGAGCCGGCCGAAGGTTTTCGCATGCTGCCCGTCGCGGGCCTCGTCAGCGCCGGCGCGTTTCTGACGCAGCTCGGCAACGACGTCTTCCTGTCGACGCAGTACATGCGGCATCACAGCGTGCCGCTCTACACGCCGGAGCCGGACGTCGTGCACGAGCTGATCGGACATGCAGCGACATTCGTACACCCCGACTTCGCCCGGCTCAATCGCGCGTTCGGACGCGCAGCGGCGAATGCGGGAACGGACGAAGACGTCGAGCGCATCGGCCGCGTTTACTGGTATACGCTCGAATTCGGCGTCCTCCGAGAGCGCGGCGAGCTTCGCGTGTACGGTGCCGGCCTGTTGTCGTCGTTCGGAGAGCTCGGCCGGTTCGAAAGAGAGGAGCGGCTCGCGCCGTGGGACCTCGAGACGATCGCGGCGACGCCGTACGATCCGAGCCGCTACCAGGACACGCTCTTCGTCGCCCCCAATTTCCGCACCATGATCCGCGACCTACTCGGCTGGCTCGAGGCGTTCTGAGCCGTCGGCATGGAAGCGGCTAACCGACGGGCATGATCAAGTGGAGTGAAGCCGCAACGGAGTTCGTCGGATTCCTCGCCTCCTTCCTGGCGACGGGCTCGATCGGATTCCGCCTCGCAGTTCTCGACCGCGTGATCGAGGAGCGCGATTTCCACCGCGCGTCCGCCGTTCGCGCCGCGATCATCGGATTGATCGGCGAAGCGGTCACCGCCGCGTTCTATTTTTCCGGCGGACATCTCGGCACCGCGCAGACGCTGCTGGTCATCGCTGCCCTCATCGGATTCATTCTCGTTCTCGCGCGGGTGGGGGCGGGGTGGTGGATCGCGGCGATCGGCGTCGTGTTCGGACAGCTGTCGGCGCTTTTTGCCGGCAAGTGGACTCAGCTCATCAACCCGGTCCATCGCCTCGCGGCGGGTTTCTGGCTCGGAACGTTGTTTGTCGTCGTGATCGCCGGACTCGGCCCGCTTCTTGGGAGCACGCTGACGACCGAGCGCCGCGGCGCGTTCGCCGCCGCAATGATCAACGCCTTTTCTCCGCTCGCACTCGGATCGGCGTTCGTGCTGGTCGTGTTCGGAGTGATCACCGCCTGGCGGCATCTGAAGTATGTGAGCGCGCTCTGGACGACGCCGTACGGCTACGTGCTGATCGTCAAGCTCTTCTTCGTCTTCTGCGTCGCGGCCCTCGGAGCGTGGAACTGGCGGCGCCAGCGTCCGATGCTCGGCACGGAGCCGGCGGCGGTGGCGATTCGCAAATCGGCGGCCGCGGAGCTTTCGGTGACGCTCGTCGTGCTGATCGTGACCGCGATTCTGGTGAGTCTGCCCTCGCCGAAGCTGCCCCCGCACTAAACGAGTGTGAGGACCGGCTTCAGCCGGCCGCCCGGAGATCGCCCCCCTTCGGGGCAGTTGACGCCCCGCTGCGGCGCGGATATCTTGTCGCGATGACGATGAGACTAAGTCTCAATCGCATAATCGCCGCGACGGCAGCACTGCTCGCCTGCGGAACCGCCGCCGCGCAGGAGAGTCCCTACTTCGTCACCTACGACCACCACATGGAGGAACCCCACCACCTCGAGATCTCGATCGAGCCGGTGGCCGGCGCGCCGAAAGGCGGCAACCGATTCCTCGCCACGGCGACGGAGCTCGAATTCGCGCCGAAAGCGTGGTGGACGACCGAGCTCTACCTCGACACCCAGTCCACCGCGCGCGAGAGCTCGATCTACACCGGCTATCGCATCGAGAACCGCGTTCGTTTGCTGATGGACGAGCACGCGGTGAACCCCGTGCTCTACGTCGAATACGAAGACACCAACGGCGCCGACAAAACGCTGCGCGAGATCGTCGGCTTCGATTCCGCCGCGGATCTGATCGCGCCGAACGGGGAGGCGCGACTGGAGCGCGAGCGCGAACTGGAGACGAAGCTGATCCTCTCCGGCGATCGCAGCGGCTGGAACGCGGCGGCGAACTTGATCGCCGAGAAGAATCTCGCAGGCGCGCCGTGGGAGTTCGGCTATGCGATCGGCATCAGCCGGCCGCTCGCGCTGGCGGCGTCGCCGTATCGCTGCTCGTTCTGCCGCGAAAACTTCTCCGCGGGCATCGAGGCGTACGGCGGAATCGGCGAACAACATGCGATCACGCTCGCCGAGACGTCGCACTACATCGCGCCGTGCCTGTCGTGGACGATGCCCTCCGGCCTGACGCTGAAAGTCAGCCCGTCGTTCGGCGTCACCTCGGTCAGCAGTCGCTTTCTCATGCGCTTCGGCGTTTCGTACGAGGTCCCGTTGACCCGATGAAAAAACTCGTCCTCATCATTCTCGCGCTTTCGATCGGCGCCTGCGCGCCGAGGCCAATGACTCTTCAGCCGCAGACGGCGGAGATCGCCGCGGGACACAAGCTCTTCGACCAGCACTGCGCCGCATGTCACGGCGAGGCGGCGACCGGCACGAAATACGCGCCCGACTTGCGAAGGGCGAGCGCGCGCGATGCCGAAGTGCTGTTTCGATTCGTGACGAACGGTGACTTGCGCCACGGCATGCCGTCTTGGTCGCGGCTGCCGGACCAGCGGCGATGGCAGATCGTCAGCTACTTGAAATCGCTGAATGCGCGTCGAGGAAGCCCGTCATGAGCGCCCACGCATCGCGTGCCGCGTCCGCGTTGTAGCTCGCACGCTGATCGCAGAAGAAGCCGTGATCGGCAAATGAGAACAGCGTCTCGATGAACGGTTTCCGCGCCCTCGTAAGCGCCTCCCGAATCGCGCCGCGCGTATCCTCGCCGATGTGTTTGTCGAGGCCGCCCCAGAACAACAGGATCGGCGCGTGCTGTTTCGCCGCGCGATCGAGCAGCGCCGGCGTGATGGCGCCGCCGTAGAACGACACGGCGCCGCTGAGCGGCAGAATCGAATTCGCGATGTACGACACCCGCCCGCCCATGCAGAAGCCAGCGCAGCCAACGCTTCGCGCGGCGTGCACGAGCTCGTACGCCGCACGCACATCCGCTTCGATCCCCCCGGTCGTCAGCGCAGCGAGGGGTTTGCGGACGCTGTCGAAGTCTTCGTAGCGACCTTCGAATCCCGGCTCGGTCCGATGAAAGAGCTCGGGTGCAGCGGCGAGGTAACCGTGTTTCGCGAACCGCTCGGTGACGTCGCGAATGTGTGCGTTGACTCCGAACGCTTCCTGGAAGATGAGGATCGCCGGCGGATTCGGTTTCGACGGGCGCGCGATGTAGACGCGCATGTCGCTGCCGTCGGCGACGCGCACAGAAGTGAAATCGGCCATTCCACCGCGCGCGAGTTGCACGGATCGCGCCGGAGTGTGGCGGGCGACGGAATCGCCTCACAGCGAAGAAAAGGAGGACAGGCAGAAGTGCCTGTCCTCCCCGATGAAAAAAATTAGAAGCGCGCTCCGATCGAAACGCGGAACGTGCGGGGCAGCTGGTAATCGCCCTGCGTGAAGAGACTCGTCGGATTCTGCGCTTTGCCGAAATCCGGTCCCTTCTCCCAGTTCACGCCTTCGACCGGCGTCTCCGTGAACGGATTGAACGCCTGCAGCACATTGACGTCGGTGTTGAACGCCACGCGTCCGTGACGATCGAAAACGTTCAGCGTCTGCGCTTCGACGAACAACTGCGCCGAGGAGATCGGCACGAAGTAGTCGAGCGAGAGGTCCGTCGATGCGATGTTGTCGTAGCGGAACTGCCCGCGGCCGGAGAAGTAGTAATTCACGGTCTGCGGCGGATTGAGATAGTTGTACTGCGACGGATCGACGCACTGCGGGCAATCCGCGCTCTGAACCGGGTCGATCGATCCGATGAGCGAGTACGGCGTGCCGGAGTCGTAGCGCTGCAGAGCGCCGACGGTCAGCGTTCCGAAGTGGACGAACGGCAGATCGTAGGTCACCCACGCGCGCAGCTTGTTGCGCTCATCGCCGGCGAGATATCCGACCGGATTGTTCTGCGGGAAACCCTGGAATTCGGGATATTGCTGTGGGCCCGAGGACGGAACCGGACCGGCGCCCGCCGTTTCTTCGACGATGTTGCCGCGCAATTTCGAGAACGTGTAATTGCCGCCGACGTTCAGCCGGTGCGTCGCGTGCCACCCGCCCTGCAGCACGATCGCCTGATACGTGCGGCGCAAGTCGTTGCTGTTGACGAGGTAGCTCAGATCGACGGGAATTCCGATGAGCGGATCGAGCACCTGGCCCGTCGAGCTGTTCGTCACTGTCGTGTAGAAGTTCCTGAATTTTCGATACTGATAGTCGGCGCGCAGGAATGCGTTGCTCGTGATGTTGCCGCCGACGCCGAAGGTGTACTCGCCGACCGACGGCGAGCGGAGGTCGTGCGGAATGATCGTGGAGATTCCCGCCGTTCCGCCGCCCGCGAGAAAGTCGGTGTTCGATGTTCCGCCGACGCCGTTGAACCAATCGAAGACCTGCCGCATCGCGTCGGTGCTCGACACTCCGCTGATCGACGGGCCGCCGTAAATCCAGTACAGGATCGAGGGCGCTCCGGCCGCGGACGTCGCATCGCCGACGTCGCCGTTGGCGATCTTCGAGGTGTACACGCTGTAGCTCGCGTTGAAGCGCAGCCGTCCGTTGCCGAACGCGTCGTAGATGACGCCGAGACGCGGGCTGATGAGCGAATCGCTGGCCACTTTCGCGTGCGCCGAGTTTTCGCCGTTGTCGTGGTCGTAGCGCACCCCGATGTTGAAGCTGAACCGGTTGTTGAGGTCCCACTTGTCGTTGAGGAACGCCGAGTCGGTCGTGAAGCGGTTGCCGCGCGTGTGCTCGAGAATCGGCCACCAGACGACGAACGCGCCGAAGTTCGGAATGACCGGAGCGACGGTGCCATTGGCGAGAATCTGCGGCTCGCGAAGAGTGAAGATCTCGAAATCGCTCGCCGACTGGTGGTTGTCGGACTTCAGCATGTCGGAGAACTGCTCGACGCCGCCCGTCAGATTGTGCGTGCCGAGGCCTTTGGGCGCCCAGAAGTAGTTGCCCATGACCTTCGCGTTCTGGTTGTTGCGCTGCTCGGGAGGAGCGCAGACTCCGCAGAACAGCGGATAACCGGCCAGATTGCCCTCCGATGTGACGATGACGGAGCTGGTCGCGAGATCGCCCGTGGGCACGCCGCCGCCGCCTTCGAACTTGAGCGTCTGGCGGGCGAAGCTCGCCTCGACGAGCGCGTTGTTCGACAGCATCCCGTTGTAGTTCAGCGTGGCGAAGCTGTTCGGGAGTTTGCGCGGAGTGTCGAGCGTCGACAGCTCGTAGCAGTTGCCGGCGCAGTTGTTGGTCTGGCTGTCGCGAACATCGACGTACGAGCCGATGAGCGAATGCTTCGGGGTGATCTGCGCGGTCAGCTTTGCTTCGTATCGCCGCTCATCGTCCGCGTTGATGTAAGTCGCCTGCGGCTGACGGAAGAGCGACTGCTGCAGATCGCGATTGCGATAACGGCCGGCGGCGAAGAACCAGAGGCGGTCGCGGACGATGCGTCCGCCGAGCGTTCCTTCATAGACGTTGAAAAGCTTGCTGTCGGGCCTCGGTTCGCCGAGCGGGGTCTGCGCCGTCCAGCGCGGGTTCGCGATCGAGTCGCGGAGCGATCCGCTGAACTCGTTGCCGCCCGATTTCGAAATGGCAGTCACCACTCCGCCGGTGAAGCGGCCGAACTCCGCGGAGATCGCGCCGGTCTGCACGGTCGTCTCCTGCAGCGCGTCTTCGATGAACAGATTGTTCGGCTGTCCGCGCAGCACTTCGTTGATGACCGAGCCGTCGACGTAGAACGTGTTTTCGTACGAGGGTGCCCCGGAGATCGTGGTCGCGTTGTTCGGGCCGTTCTGCGTCGTGTTCGGTGCGAGATCGACGGTCGTTACCAGCGTCCGGTTCGTCGGCAGCTTTTCGACGAGGCTCTGCGGAAGGTTCGTCTGGATCTCCGTCGTCTCCACGACGGGTGTCGCTGCGGCGGTGACGGTCAGCGATTCGGTGAGCTTCGAGACGGCGAGGGCCGCGTCGGCGCGTGCGGTTTCCGCGAGGCTCACTCGCGTCGTTCGCGTGACTGCCTGCATCCCTTCCATTTCGAACTTCACGGTGTACTCGCCGGGGGGAAGAGCGGCGAAGTTGTAGTTGCCGTTCGCATCGGTGATCGCCGTTCGCGTCCCCTGCAGATTCGGCGAGGTGATCGTCACGGTGACGCCCGGGAGCGGTGTGGCGTCCGACGTGACGGTGCCCGTGAGGTTCGCCGTCGTCTGCGCAAAAGCAATCTGCGCGATGAGCAAAAGTGCGATGCCTGCGATTGATTTCCAGGTCATGTGTCCTCCTTCTTCGCGCGTTGTGCAAAGAAGCTCCACACGAAACAGGGCGTTCACATCGCCAGAACTGCCGAGGTGGCCGTGAGTTGCGCGTCCGCGTCTGTGTGTCACGCTGAGTGTGTGGTTCGGCGCGCCGGATTTTCCGGCTCGGCGCATTGAATTTCGCGGTGGGCGCGAACATTGCGTGCCGCATGAGGCCGCTGGAGGACGTCGATGAAGTGCTGGATTGCAGCCCTGTTTTTTGTTCTGTTACCGGGAATCGTCAACGCTCAGGAGAGCACGCCGCCCGCCGGGCAAACGTGGAGCGGAAATTTTGGAGCAGGTTTATCGCTGACCCGCGGAAACAGCGACACGAAGAACATCAACCTCTCTGCGGAGCTCGCGGAGCGGATCAACGCGCGCAACGTGGCGAAGTACGACGCGTTCTATCTCCGCGCCGACAGCGGCGGCGCCCTCACCGTCGATCGCACGACCCTCGGCGCCCGCGATGAGTACACGCTGTCGCCGCTGACCTACGCGTTCGCGGACATTCACTTCCTGCGCGACCGCTTCAAAGAAATCGATTCGCTGATCACGCCGACGATCGGCGCCGGACATCATCTGATCAGGAATGCAACAACGGACCTGGCGGTCGAAGCCGGCGCGGGTGCAGTCGTCGAAAAGGACATCGGTCTCGCCCGCGAGACGAGCGGCGCGATCAATGCGAAGCAGCTGCTGACCTGGAAGTTTTCGCCGACGGCGACCTTCGGCGAGACCGCGGCCGGACTGTGGAAGACGAACGATTTCGGCGATGCGCTCTACCACATCGAGGCTTCGCTCGCGAGCAACCTCACGGCGCGCAGCCAGCTGAAGCTCTCCGCGCTCGATGACTACAAAACCAAACCGCCCGCCGCGGGGATCAAGAAGAATGACGTCAGCATCATCGCGGCGGTGGTGATGAAGTTCTAAAACGCGGAGCCGGCTCTCAGCCGGCTCTTCTCAATGGACGTGCTGCATCGGTGCCGGCCGGGAGCCGGCTGCGCGTCGTTCAAGCGGATGCGCCTCGGTGTTGAAGATGACATCGTTAAAATGCAATGTATTATCATCACTAAATAACAAATAGAAATATTTCAGCGTCTCGGCGAGAAAGAAGCTCGGCATCCAGTCGCCCTTCTCCTTGGTGATGACGCTCTTGAGCGTCGTGTAGCCGTCGTCGGTGCGGCAGAACTTCACGAGGTCGTTGAACATGGTCTCGCCCATCGCGACGTATCGCGCGTCGTGCGTGAAGTGGTGGAGGTAGTACGCCGACTCGATGATCTCCGGCCGGAGGGGATATCCGGGTTCGGTGACCGTCATCGTGCGGTAGTCGATCGCTTCGGGCTCGATGCCGTGCAGCTGCCACATTCGGAAGCAGGACGCCTCGAGCCGCTTCGCGCGCGGCAGATCGCCGCCGAGGGCGAGCGCCGCCGGGAAGAATGCCTGGAGCGCGCCGAATTCCCCTTTGAGCGGCTTGCCGGTATCCATGTCGACGTCGCCGTACCAGTCGCCGTCGGCGACGTACTTGTTGACCGCGCGAATGCCCGTTTCCCACATCGACTGGCAGTCGCGGTCGCCGAACAGCTTCGCGCATTTGAGGAGGTATTCGTAATAGGAGTCGATGCCGCCGCCGATGTGGCTGACGCGGCTCGTCCATTCGCCGCTGTCGACGTCGATCTCCTCGCCGACGAGACCGATCTTCGACCGCCTCTTGTACAGCTGGACGAGCGCGTTCTTCGCTTTCTCGAAGTAGACCGGCTTGTTCGTCAGGCGCGAGAGCGTGCCGAATTCGAGGACGAGCGTGCCGATCTCCGCAGGATTCGATTTCGTTCCGCTCGTCTTTCCCGTCCGCAGATTGACGAAGCGGTACGGCATTCCGGTCGGCGAATCGAACACCGGCAGGAGCCGAGTGCCGAGGTCGTCGGCGAGGGCGAGCAGTTTGGGGTCGTGCGTCAGCTCGTACGACGATAGCAGCCCGCCTAACAATCGGATCGTGATCTCGAAGTTCTGGACGGAGATGTCTTTGTCGAACGACAGCTTCTCGTCGATGAGAGTCCGCGCGCGATCCGCTTCGTCGTGCAGGCCCATGAGGATGAGCGTGTCGAGCGAATCGACGGGCGTCATGAGCAGCGACTGCCCGTCGTACCAGTCGCGCGGCGTTTTGCTGAGGGGCCGCAGCTCATCGTGGCCCCATGCGTACGTTTCGTAGCCGCGCCAGGCGTGCAGCGTTTCGGCGCGCACGCGTTCGGCGAGCGTGGCGGCGGTGAGGACGGCGGCCGCGAGCAGCATCGGGGAATCTTACGGCATCCGTTTCGCAGACTTACCAACCGGAGGAGCCAACATGAGATCGCTTGCCCGATTTGCCATCGTTCTTTTGGCAGCCGGACTGTTCATCGGATCGGCCGAGGCTGCGCCCCCGCGGCGCGTGTACATCAGAGTGGGGCCGCCCGCGCCCGTCGTGGAGCACGCCGTGCGCGCGCCGCACGCCGGCTATATCTGGCAGCCCGGTTACTACGTCTGGGCCGGCAACCGCTACACCTGGACCGCGGGAACATGGGTGCGTGCGCCGTACAAGCACGCCCGCTGGATCTCGGGACGATGGATCCGCACGCGCCGCGGCTACTACTGGGAGCCGGGTCACTGGGTCCGTCGTCGCTGATCGAATTTATTTCTGCAGCGCCTCCCACTGTTTCATCACGGCGTCGTATCGCGCCGCGGTGCGATTCACGGCGTCGATCTGCGCCTGCGTCGGCGCTGCGTCGGCACGATCGATCTGGCCGTACAGCGTCGAGACGTCGGACTGCACCGACGTCAGCGTCGGGGGCGGCTCGGGCGGCGGTGCGGTCTGCTTCTGAGGAGTCACTTCGGTCTTCTTCGCCGGCTGCGCGCCGGAGGTGATCGCCTGGATCTGCTGCTTGCGCGCGGCGGTGAGGCCCGCCTTCGTGAGCATTGCCTTCGCCGCGGTCACCGCCTCGGAGCTGCGCGTGAGCATGTTCGCGAGCTGCGTCTGCAGATCGAACATCTGACGCGCCTGTGCCGCGGTCATCGTCACGCGCGGATCGAGCGTGACTTTGAGCGGCGCGGTGAGCGTCTGCCCGTTCGCTGTCAGGCGGACCGTGTAGTTGCCCGGCATCGCGCGGGGACCGAGGGGATATTGCGGCGTGTTGTAGGGCACCGCGGAGATCGGGTACTCGTGCTCGAGCGCCGTCGGTGCCGGGTAGTGCAAATCCCACACAAAGCGATGCATCCCGCTGATCGCCGAGACCATTTGCGGCATCTTCACCCAGTACGGCGGAATCGTCTGCTTCTCGAGCTCCGGCGGCGTGATCCACGGTTTGTCCGTCGACGAGAACGTGCGCACGACTTTGCCGGCATCGTCGAGGATGTCGATCGTCACCGCGCCGGTTGCATTCGAGCCGAGGTAGTAATCAATGATGGCGCCGTTCGGAGGGTTCTCGGCCATCGGCTCGTCGGGCGGCATGGGTGTGTCGGTGTAGAGGCTGCGGCGGACGCGAATGGCATCCGCGAGCTGAAAAAGCGCCACG
>Ga0335079_10007136_pt1 | contig 12746 bp, 8 predicted proteins | sample Lox_Sample_33_FD_206719 | JGI IMG/M metagenome (GOLD analysis project Ga0335079, IMG submission 206719) | Soil microbial communities from Loxahatchee National Wildlife Refuge, Florida, United States - Lox_Sample_3.3 | ecosystem: Environmental > Terrestrial > Soil > Wetlands | place: USA: Florida... | reverse complement strand
GGGGAGGTGTGTGATGCGGCACACGTTGTGGCACCGGGCGGGTTACTCGGCCGCGATTGTCTGCATGGTGTTCGCCACGGGGATTGCGAACGGCAAAGACAAGAAGAAAGATCCGGATGCAATCGGCGATCGGGATGTCGGCAAGGGTGTCAACTTCTATTCCCTCGAAAAGGAGATTGCGCTGGGCAAGCAGATGGCCCAGGAGGTGGAACGGCAGGCCAAAATCATCGACGACCCCCAGATTGCCGAATATGTGAACCGGCTCGGTCAGAATCTGGTGCGTAACTCCGACGCCAAGGTACCGTTCACCATCAAAGTGCTGGATACCGATGAAGTGAATGCGTTCGCACTGCCGGGCGGATTCTTTTTCGTCAACTCGGGACTGATTCTGCAGGCCGACAACGAAGCCGAGCTGGCGGGTGTGATGGCTCACGAAATCGCGCATGTCGCGGCCCGTCACGGGACGCGCCAGGCCACGCGCGGCGCGATTGCCAGTTACGCCACCCTACCGCTGATGCTTGCCGGCGGCTGGACCGGTTATGCAATCTACGAGGCGGCCAGTGTCGCGATTCCGATGGGCTTCCTGAAGTTCTCGCGCGGTTTCGAATCCGAAGCGGACATGCTGGGGCTGCAGTATCTTTATAAAGCCGGCTACGATCCGACCTCCTTTGTCGATTTCTTCGAAAAGATTGAATCGATGGAGAAGAAAAAGCCCGGAACGATGTCCAAAGTCTTTTCGACGCACCCAATGACGGAGGATCGAATCAAGGCCGCCCAAGAGAACATTCAGCAGAATCTCAAAGCGCGGCCCGAGTATGTTCTGGATACTTCGGAGTTTCAGGATGTTAAAGCACGGCTGGCTAAGTTAGAAAATAAGCGTGAGCCGGAAACCAAAGATCACGATCGGCCCACGTTGCGGCGGACTCCCGGTTCGGGAACCACGACGGATGCTGATTCCGACGATAAGGACTCGAAGCCGGATTCAGACGAACGCCCAACTTTAAAACGCCGCGAGTAACTTGTAACCGCCGCGGAGTTTGGACCGTCTTAGTAATCAAACCCCGTTACGACGCGGGCGCACTCACCCCAATCACCCAAATGCGCCCGCACCTCTCTTACAAGTAAGTTGGCCAGAAAATCGTTCGCCGCCGATGGACGTAGATTGCGAATGGTCGCTGCCCAATTCGACTAGCGCCGCGAGGGCGAGCGAGCAGTCGAGCGAACGGTGCATAATGGATCGCGTACACAAGGAGGCGGTTCATGGCAGGAAAGGTTTCGCCGTCGCGCCGGAGGGTTCTGAAGCAAGCGGCGACCGCGGGAAGTGCCGTTCTGGGCGGAGTGGCGTTTGCGCAACAGGTGCAGGCTCCGTCGATTGCCCGCGGCACGAATGCCGGCCGTAAGTTCCGGGCGTACGTATCGAGGCGGGGAATGCCGAGCGCCGTGGAGGAACTGGCGCTCCTGCCAATCGAGCCCCGGCAGGTGCTCGTGCGCGTCGAGGCTTGCGCCCCCTGCTATACGACGATTCCCGGCGCGCTCGGCGGATCGCGGCCCGCGGCGGCTCCGGGCGCTCCTGCTCCGCCCAACGCCCCGCGCGCGCAAGTCCCGAATCACGCGACCGTGGGCGTCGTGGAACAGGCCGGGTCGCTGGTGAAGCGCGTACAGACCGGCGATCGCGTGATTGTTGCCGGTACCTCGCAGTGCGGTCAGTGTTACCAATGCCTGCATGGCGATCCCGACTATTGCCAGTTTACTTTCGGCGGCGAAGTATTTCCGCCGTTCGCCACCGCGAGCGACGGAACGCCGGTACTGGCGCAGGCCGGAATTGGCGGCATGAGCGAACTGACCGTGACCACGGAGGAATACTGCTGCCCGATTTTCACCGGCGTGCCTCCGGTCGAGTTGTCTTTGCTGGGCGATCAGCTCACGTCGGGCTTCGCCGCCGGCATGTGCCGCATGAAAGTGGAAGCGGGCTCGAACCTGGTGGTGTTCGGCGCCGGCCCCGTCGGCATGGGCGCCGTGCAGGCCGGCCGCGTAATGGGCGCCGGGCAGGTCATCGTCATCGAACCGATCCGCTACCGCCGGGAGATGGCGCTAAAGCTCGGCGCGACCCTGGCTCTGGATCCGAACGCGGAGGGGGCGGGCCTGGTCGAAAAAATCCGGGACCTCTGCAAAGGTCCGACGGACCGCAAATTCGCGGGCGGCAGCGCGTGGATGACGACCGGGCTGGCAACCAATGCCCGCGGTGCGGACTTCGTCATCGACACCGTCGGCCGAGATAACGTGCCGCCGAAAGTCGAACGAGGCCCGGATCCGACGGGCCTGCTGCCCATGCAACAGGCCTGGGAGTGCACGCGGATGGGCGGTCACGTGATGTTCATGGGTCTCGTGCAAGGCAATCTGTCTCTGCCCGGCACGGCGGTCGCGCTCCTGGGCCGCACCATTCATCCCGGCCAGCAGGGGGGATTTCACATGATGCGCGACATCCCGCGATTCGTGCGGCTGCTGGAGCGCGGCCTGCTCGATGCGAAAACCATGATCCAGGGAACCTATCCCATCGAGCGGAGCGCCGATGCCTGCCAGGAGATCGCGGATCGGACCAAACTCGCAACAGTTGTTCTCATGAGCTGATTCGCGCAGGGCGGGTTTTCAACCCGACAACCTGCCCCACTTGTGTTTTGCGGCACAGCCGCGTCGAACAGCGTGAAACGCAGGCACCTGGATTGCGTAAGCAGTCCCGATGACTGCCTCGCACCCCGCCGGCGTAATCGGTTCGACATCAAAGAAAGGCAGCTCTTTCCGGGAGAGCGCGCGTCTGTGGAACGCCTTCGCGCGACGGAGGAGAAGGGCGATCATCCTGTGCGGGGCGGTGCCCATGCTGGTCCGGGCGCTGCTGCTGCCCGTGATGCCGATCCCGAACCCCAGTGTGCACGACGAGTTCAGTTATCTGCTCGCAGCGGATACCTTTGCGGAAGGCCGGCTGGCGAATCCAACGCCGCCGATGTGGGTGCATTTCGAAACATTTCACGAATTGATGCGCCCGACTTACATGTCGATTTACCCGCCCGGGCAAGGTGTGCTGCTGGCGCTGGGAAAAGTGGTGTTCGGCAATCCGTGGTGGGCCGTTTGGTGGAGCGTGGGGGTGATGTGTTCGGCGGTTGCCTGGATGTTGTATGAGTGGCTGCCGCCGGGGTGGGCGCTTCTGGGCGGCGTGCTTACGTTTCTGCAGTTCGGAATCGCACATTACTGGATGAACAGCTATTGGGGCGGTTCGCTGCCGGCCATCGGCGGGTGTTTGATGCTCGGGGCGGCGCCGCGTCTGCGTAAACGCCTCGACACACGGGCCGCGATGCTCTTCGGGATGGGCCTGAGCCTCCTAGCCGCCACTCGGCCGTATGAAGGAGGCCTCGTGGCGCTGGTGGCCGCAGTCGCTCTCTTTGTTTCATTCCGGCGCAAGGGCTGGTTTTCAAGGTGGCGGTTCTATCGGGTTTTTGTTGTTCCGGTTGTGGTGTTGACTGCGCCGGTAGTGGCCCTGATTCTCGCCGAGGACCGTGCCGCTACCGGCAGATATTTCGATCTGCCGCACGAAGTCTACCGGCACGAGGTTGCGGTCTGGCCATCCTTCGCGTTTCAGAAGCCGCGGCCGGCGCCGGTCTATCATCACCAGATTTTTCGCAAGTTCTTCACCGAGTGGGAACCGGATCTCGAAGATGCGCGCGAGTGGGGCACGATCCGGGGCCTGATTCCGGGCATCGTCGGCCGTGTCCGCGTATTGGGGTCGAATTACTTCCCGCTGCCTGCGTACGCGCCGATCGCGTATCTTTCGCTACTGGCGATGGTTTTTCGGCGTACGCGGTTGCTGGCGGCCGCAATCGCGGCGATCTTAGCGGGCAATGCATTCGTCAACTGGCTGTTCCCCCACTATCTCGCCCCTGCCCTCGGCGCTCTGGTGGCGATACACCTTCAATTTCTGCGCTACATCCGAACGCGGCGTTGGACCTGGTTCGGCCGGCGTGTAGGTGAACCGCTGTTTGTCGGGATTCTTTGTCTCCTGGCTGTGCTGTTCGCGTTTCGCTATGCCCGCCGTGGCGAAGGCCGCGGCCAGGACATCGGCGACGACCGCGCTGCGATCCTGCGCCTTCTCGAAACACAGCCCGGCCAACAACTGGTATTGGTGCGCTACTCGCCTCAACACACCATTGGGGATGAGTGGGTTTTCAATGGGCCGGATATCCCCCGGCAGAAGGTCATGTGGGCGCGCGCCATGAACCCCGCGGAGGACCTGGAGCTTCGCCATTACTTTCCAAACGCCACCGCGTGGCTGGTGGAGCCGGATTCCCGCCCGATTGTGCTGAAGAAGCTGAAATGAAGGATGGATGCGGTCAATCCCTGATATGGGGCCGCTGGTTGAGGCGTTTCGTACACACGCCTCCTCTTGTTTCGCGGGATTTAGTACAAACCTCGCTTCCCTGGCGCGGGCTGCCGCGCGATCTTATGTGTAGGTCATCCGTTTGATGCGATCGTTGCCTCGAAGTCTGCTGCAAACGCTTCCGCCATCGGTTCAAAACGGCCTACGGCGCATGCAAGCGGATCTGTACCGCCGGCGGTTCCGCGCCGCAGTGTCGCTGCCGGTGAGCGCGACGAATCCGAGCGCGCCAGTTGAAATCCATACGCTGCTGTGCCATCGAGACGTGTGCCCTTACCTCTACGCCATCAAGAGCCTGCTTCTCTACTGCGACGAGGTTTCCGTCGTGCTGCACGATGACGGGAGTCTCTCGGCCGCCGACGTCGTGCTCCTCGAGCGGCAATTGCCCGGAATCCGGATCATCAGCACCGCGGCCGCCGATGCAGCCGTGCTTCCTCGCCTGCTGCGATACCCGGTCTTGACGAAATACCGGACTACGGTAACGAACGCCAAACAGCTCCTCGATTTCACTCTCCTCGCCCACACTCGAAAATTAATTTCGTTGGACGCAGACATCCTTTTTCTCGACCGCCCGGAAGAAGTGCTGGACTGGATGTACGAGCCTCGGCCGGCGATTCTGGTCGGGCACGAAAAGGAATGGGCTAGTGAACAGGACCGGCGCCTGGAGCAGACCGAACTCGACTATTTCCCGAATATCAACATCGGGTTCATGTGCTTCGATCGGGATCTGTTGAACCTGGACCGCGCCGAAGCAATCATCCCACTGATCTCCAAAGAGCCGGACTGGTGGAGTGGCCAGGCGGCGTTCGCCGTGCTGCTTCGCGACTACATTTGTCAGCACCCAGGGCGTGCGCAGTATCTGGATGGCGATCGCTATATTCATAACAACCGCCTCGATCGTCCGGCCGTGATGAAGCACTATTGGGCGGTGCGGCGGCACGGCATCGGATGGCCTTCCTATAAGCGGGATTTAAAACGCGTCAGGCTGGGCGCATCACAGTCGGTGCGCGCCCCGGTCAGCCGAACCGCGACACGCTCGGCGTAGACGTGTTCTCGTGCGAACCCCGGCTTAACGCGCGGGCTGAAACTGGCCCCCGCGCGGACCCTACGGCACGGGCGCGGGAACCGGCTTGAGTTGAGTCTGCTCCCGATGCTTGACGATCTCGTCAATGATGAGTCCGCCAGCCCCGCCAATGAAGGCCCCGATCAGCACACCGTTGGGTTTGTGGCTCATCTCGCCAATCGCTACTCCGACGCCGGCGCCGGCGCCGATGGTAGCCGCCGTGCGCTCCATCGAGTGCTGTGGAAGGCCATTCGGGCCGATCGTGTGGATGTCGGGCCCGAGGCTCTTATTCACATTGAGACTCTGGACTAAATCGTGAAAGCTGGTCGCGGACCGCAGCATGTCAGCCAATACTTGTGTCGTGAGTTGACTGGACGGCGGTGGCGCGGGCGGTTGTGCCAACGCCAAAGCACTTAGACAGAGAAGGACGGAGGATGTCGCCAAAACTCGGTTCATAGGTTCAGCCTCTAACCAAGGATGTGTTCGATTCGTCCCCGGTTACGTGGAATTTCGGCCGACTTGCGCGAAGCTGGGACTTGTGGGGGATTGGGTTCTGGTACGCAGGGCAGGTCCGGATGCAGATAAACTCCGGCCTGCCCCACCTTTTCTTATTGCGTCGGCGGTTCGAAGTACGTCTGGGCGAGTTCGGGTTTTTCGCGGATGGCGCGCCGCCAGCAGGAACGGGCTTCGTCTTCCTGTCCCAGGGCCATGAGTACGTGGCCGAGATTCAATAGGGCTTCGGCGAATTTGGGCTCTTCGTTCAGCGCTTGCTGGTAAAACTTCACGGCTTCCTCGTTCTGCCCCTGTTTTTGGCAGATCAGCGCGGCATTGTAGTAGAGCTCGGGGCTGCGCTCGCCGAGTTCGATCAAACGGCGGTGCAGTTCGAAGGCTTCGCCGTAATCTTCCTGTTCGAGCGCCAGCGCAGCCAGGCCGCGCACGGCGTCGGAGGAATCTGAACGAAGCATGAGTGCTTCCTGGAAGCAGCGGCGCGCTTCGCCGGTACGGCCGCAGCGAGCATGGGCGATGCCGGCGTTCAATTGCGCTTCCGCCCACTCGGGTTTGTGCTGGATGCAATTCTGGAACGCTTCGGCGCTGGCCGCGTAATCGCCGCGTAGCAGCCGCAGGTAGCCGAGGCGGAAGCAGGCGTCCAGCCACTCCGGGGCGTCCTGAGGAATGGCGCCGTATAACTTCTCGGCCCGGTCGCGCTCTCCCTGCTGTTCGAGCACCAGCGCCAGGTTCCACATGGTGCCGGCCTGACGCGGGTCGATTTTCAGAGCTTTTTCGTAAGAAGCGCGCGCCGCACCGAGGTCGTTCAATTCCTGCTGCACCACCCCGAGATTCAGATAGGCCTGCGCCGAATCCGACCGAAGATGCGCCGCTTCCGTATAGGCCTCGGCGGCTTTTTGATAATTGCCGGTCTTGTGATAGGCCACGCCGAGATTGAACCAGTTCTCGAATCGGTCAGGCACGGATTCGGAAAGAATCCGGCAATATTGGGTGGCGTTTTCGTAGTCGCCCTCGGCGAATGCCACGCTCGCCAGCGCTTCCATGGCCACCGCGGACTGGGGCTGCAGTTCCGCAAGCATCTGCGCATAACGCCGCACCGACTCGTGGTCCTTGTTCTCCACATACATCGCCACGAGGTTCGAAAGCGCCTCTTCGCATTTCGGGTTGCGCGCCAGAACCTTGCGATAAAACTCGGTGGCTTCGGCATGGCGTCCGCTCTGCTGCAGGCCGACCGCTTTCCCGAACACAGCCTGCTCGTTTTCCGGAAAAAGACTGAGGTATCGATCCAGAGTTTCGACGGCCTCGCCCGCCTGCCCAGTGTGAAGGAGGCTGATTCCCAACCCAAGCAATGCATCCGAGCGCGACCGGTCGCGTTCGTAGGCGCAGCGGAACGCCGCGACAGCCCGCTCCCATTCCTTCAGATTGCCCAGGCACACGCCCAGATTGAAATGCGCGGTGCGGTGCTGCGGGTCGAGCTCGACCAGTTGCTGGTACGTGGCCGCGGCTGAGGAATAGTCGCGATTCTCGTAGTGGATATGGCCGAGCGCCGAATAAAGCCCTGGGTCCTGTTCGCCGGATTCGATGGCACGCGTAAGCACATTGGCAGCGCTCTCTAGCTTGCCTTCCAGATGAAGGGACACCGCTTTCGAGAGCGTTTTGCTCACGCGCTTCTGATGCTTCGGGTCATTGATCGGCGTTACGCCCGGCGGCATCGTTTCGAGCGTCTCGACTTCACCCCTCAACTCCATTTGTCCATCTCCCCTTTCCAGGAGCCCCTTGCCCGTTGCAGACTGGCGAAACTGCTCTCCGCGGTTTCCGCCTGCAAGACCGCTTCGGCGGCGGGGGGCGGAACCGGCTGATCCGGCAGAGGCGGCGGGAATGCCGGCCTTTGGAGCGAGGCTGTCTCGGGGGTGCCGAGACCGCCGGCGACGGCGCCACAGAGCCGGCCGAACCAGTCGTCATTTTTCGAAACCTTCATCCAGTAAATTCGCGCACGCGCCCCGGCTTCGGAGAAGAACCCGACGCCGCCGGCGAGCAGCGTATCGTCAGACCACGAATCCACTTCCTGGCCTTCAATCGAAGCGGTGTAGTGGCTGCCGCGAACTTCCACGGACACGTGATAGGGCGTGTTGTTGTGGACCATCACCGAGAGCGGCACTTCCACCTTGTGCCCCTGCCTGCCGCCCACCACCGGATAATGCACCATCGCGATGACCGGCCGGAGGCCGGCCTCGACCACGTGAAACTTCATCGCGTAATAGTTTTCAGGATCCTTGCCGCGAACCGCCCAGCTCATGCTCTTGCTTTCGATCTGGCCGAAGAACTCCATGCGATAGTCGGTGAAATTCAGAGTCGGCTGGAATAATGCGAGCTGGCTCGGACGGATGTAGCCATCGGAGCTGTGCCCCCAGCTTTGGGCCCGGGCGCTCCAGGCCGACATACCGTTGTCGAAAGTGTCGGCGAGCTGCACGGTGGCTCGTTTCGCCGCCTCGCTCCGGATCCAGGCGACCGGGCTGCGCAGCGCACTTTGTGGCGCTGCCGGCGCGGCTGCGACTTCTGTGCCTGCCGAACCTGACCGCATATGAGGTGCGGCGGCCAATTCTTCGGCCTGGCGGCGCAGCAGGTCCTTGCCGAATTGACCGGCACTGGCGCCAAACCACAAAGCCATGGCCACCGTGACCGAGGCCGCAATGGCGGTGAAAGCGTGGCGCGCCGCCTTGCGCTGGGTCATGGCGGACGCGTCGGGCATCGTGAAGATTTCCGCGAAGGCCGCCTTTTTGCGCTCGGGTTTTGGCCGGGACTGCTCTTCCAGACGGTCGAAGACCGGACGTACCGCGAAGCGCGGCATGCGGAGTGCAGCCGGTTGCGACGCCCAGGACAGCACGGGTCGGGGCCCGACAGGGCCGGTCGGGCAGCGATAATCGACGGCGATCAGATCGGCTTGAGGAACTTCCGTCTGTGGGCGCTCTGCCGAGGCGGATGGCATCGCGACGGCAGCGGCCGGGCGCTCGATCACTCGTGCCGGGGGCGCTGGCGCCGAATTCACTGGAGAAGCGGAACGCATCGGGGCGGCAGTAGCTGCGCGACGCGGCGGTTCCGCTACCAGGGCCTCTACGAGTTCCTCCGGAACCGGGTCGCAGATCGGCGCAATCAGGAACGGAGCGAAACGCACCGGCACTGCGGAGACTGTGACCGAGGCGTGGTGCACCGCCGGCCGGACTTCACAGGTAGCCGGTTCGCTGGCCGGAACGGCGACGCATTGCCCGTAGGCCGCCGGCATAGCAACGGCGGCGATTTCAAATCGCGGCAAAGCCGGCGCGGCCGGGGCCGTCGATGTAGCAGCGCGGGCGAGGGCGAGCGGCTTCGCATCCACATTCCGCGGTTGCGCTGTCGCGTAGACGAAAGATTCGTGGCGGCCCGGTTTTAGCGCGGCGGCTTTCGCGGTCAAAGAGGCCGGGAGATGGCGTGCCGCGGCCAGCGGCAACGCGCCGAGGGCCCGCGGTTGGACCAGCGAGGAAACCGGCTCGGGAACGGCCGCGCGCATCCAGGCCTCGCAATTCGGGGGCTCGGCTGCCGCACGCATCTCTTCGCATTCGGTGGCGGACACCGCGAAGCCGGGCAGGGCGACATTGCCACTGCGTTCCGCCAAAGGTGTCAGGGCAGGTGAGTGGGTGCGCAACGGCGGGACGCCGGGCTGGGGAAATTGAAGGGCCGCCGGCGCACTGAGCAATTGGCCGTCGGCGGACCGAAGCATTACCGAACCGAGTTCAGCGGCCGGCAATGATCCATTGGTTTCCGCGCTCGTCGCGACGTACGGCGCGGGAGTCGGCTCGAACTCCACCGGACGTGCCGGCGGTACGCGTTCATCGTGAGTAAGGTCGAACAGCGCAAAAACCCCACTCGCGGGCTCAGCCAGCGCCACGGGCCACTCGCTGGGAAACCGGGTGCGATGTTTCGCGGTGCTGAAATCGAAAGCGGCTACGGTTTTGTAGAAAGGCCCGCTGTGCGGCCGCAGGGTGTCGCGAAACGGAGCGATGTGGGTAGGGACAGTCTCCGGCTCGCCCACCTGAATCAGAACTTTCTTCAGCCGATCCTTATACTGCTTCCGATGGGTCGGGCTGCAGAATTCCGAATCACGGAGGATCCGAATGGGGCCGATTTCTTTCCCGCAATATAAACAGGCCACGGCCGTCCTTGAGCGTTACTCAGCGATTATAGGCCTGTTAGTACCCCGGAATCGTGTTGCTGGGTAGCCATGAATTCCCATAAGGACGGTGGGTACATTCTTAATTACTTCGGTTAACCCGCTCCGTTACGCGCTCGAAAGAAAGGGCCGCGGCTCCGTCGCGGCGGTAACTGGTGTATGCTTCCCTAAAGCTCAAAACTCGTGGAGGAGCAAGGAACTATGAAACAGATCGCGATTCGATTCTCGCGCCTGACGCCGGTATTCGCCCTGTTGGCCATCCCCGCCTATGTCCAAGCGCAAGGGCAGCAGGACTTCAGCAAGGTCGAGATCAAGACCAACAAGATCACGAACAACTTCTACACGCTCGATGGCCAGGGCGGAACCATCGGCGTCCTCACCGGAACCGACGGCGTGTTCCAGGTGGACGGCCAGTTCGCTCCGCTCAGCGAGAAGATCGCGGCGGCCATCAAGCAGGTTTCCGGGGGTCGCACTGCGCGGTTAATGGTGAACACGCACGTGCATGGCGACCACACGGGGGGCAACGAGAACTTCGCCAAGATGGGGGCGATCATCATGTCGCGCACCGAACTGCGCGACCGGTTGGCGCAAACGCCGAACACTCCGGCCATGGCGCTGCCGGTGGAGACTTATGACAACCAGGTAACGCTCCACATGGATGGCGAGACCATCGAGTTGATTCCGATCCGGCGGGCCCATACCGATGGGGATACGCTGGTGCATTTCGTGAACAACGACATCCTCATGACGGGCGATTATTACCGGTCGCTCGGCTATCCCAATATCGACCGCAACAACGGCGGCTCGCTCGATGGAATGGTTCGCGGCCTCGCGATCACGGCGAGCCTGGCGGGTCCGAATACGAAGATCATTCCGGGGCATGGCGCTACGGTGGATCGGACTGCGGTGATCGCGCACCGGGACATGATTCTGGTGCTGCGCGACCGCGTGGCCAAGCTGGTCCAGGAAGGCAAGAGCCAGGACGAAGTGGTGGCGGCGAAGCTGACCTCGGATTACGACTCGAAGGTGCCGGGCGGCGCGGGGATGACGGCAGACCGGTTTATCGGGCAGTTGTACGCGGAATTAAAAGGCAAGAAGTAAGCGGCTATCGTAAGCGGAGGCTGTTGCTCACCACGGTGACGCTCGACAGCGCCATGGCGGCGGAGGCGAGCATTGGGTTTAGCAGGCCGAGCGCCGCAACCGGGATGCCGATGGTGTTGTAGGCGAACGCCCAGAACAGATTCTGGCGGATGATCCGCATGGTGCGGCGGGAGAGCTGAAGCGCCTCGGCGATGCCGTTGAGGTCGCCGCGCATGAGGGTGATGTCGCCGGCCTCCAGAGCGACATCGGAGCCGGTGCCCATGGCGATGCTGAGATCGGCTTGGGCCAGCGCGGGTGCGTCGTTGATACCGTCGCCCACCATGGCCACGCGTTTCCCGGCGCTCTGCAGTTTTTTGATGGCCGCGACTTTCTGCTCGGGCAGCATATCCGCGAGGACGTGCTCGATGCCTGCCTCCCGGGCGGCGCGTTCCGCGGCGGCAGCGTGATCGCCCGTGATCATCCAGACGTCCAGGCCGAGATCGCGCAGCCGATGGACGGCTGCGGCGGCTTCGGGCTTGTTCTCGTCGGCGATCTCGATGGAGCCGGCGAGCGCGCCGTCGATGGTGACCTGCACGCCCGGTTTTCCGACGACGATTTCATGGCCTTCGATACTGGCGTGAATGCCAAGCCCCGCCGTCGCGGAAAATCCAGTGGCCTCGGCCAGGACGATGCCGCACTCGGCGGCCGCTTCCAGAATGGCTTTGGCGAGCGGGTGTTCGGAGTAGCGCTCTGCCGAGGCGGCCACGCGCAATACTTCCTGTTCGGAATAGCCGGGCGCGGGCGCGACGCGGATCACGCGCGGACGTCCGCGAGTGAGGGTGCCGGTCTTGTCGAGCACCACGGTGTCGATGCGGTGCGCGGTTTCGAGGGCTTCGCCGCCCTTGATGAGAATGCCGTGCTCGGCGCCGCGGCCAGTGCCGACCATGATGGCGGTGGGAGTCGCCAGGCCGAGGGCGCAGGGACAGGCGATGATCAAGACTGCGACGGCATTGACCATGGCCGCGGCAAACGGGGCGAGGAACAGCCAAGCGGCAAACGTTGCGATGGCCGCAAGCAAGACGCCCAGCGTGAACCATCCGCTGACGACGTCGGCCAGGCGTGCCACCGGCGCGCGCGAACCCTGCGCCTGTTTCACCATTTCGATCATCTGCCGCAGGACGGTGCCGCGGCCCACCTTGCGGGCTTCAAACCGGAAGGCGCCCGAGCGGTTGATGGTGCCGGCGAAAACGCCGGCGCCGGGCGCTTTGTCGACCGGCATGCTTTCGCCGGTGAGCATGGATTCGTCCACGGCCGATTCGCCGTCGGTCACCTCTCCGTCCACCGCGATGCGCTCGCCGGGCCGCACCACCAGCACGTCCCCGGCGCGCACGTTTTCGACGGGCGTTTCGCTCTCCACCCCGTCGCGCATCACGCGCGCCACCGGAGGCTGCAGATCCATCAGCCGGCGG
>Ga0335079_10007134_pt1 | contig 12747 bp, 8 predicted proteins | sample Lox_Sample_33_FD_206719 | JGI IMG/M metagenome (GOLD analysis project Ga0335079, IMG submission 206719) | Soil microbial communities from Loxahatchee National Wildlife Refuge, Florida, United States - Lox_Sample_3.3 | ecosystem: Environmental > Terrestrial > Soil > Wetlands | place: USA: Florida... | reverse complement strand
TCATATGCGTCGCGCCCCTCGCCGAAATAGACGTTGTACTTCGATGTCGCCTCCGCGTGCCGGACAAGGCGTCCAAGGAGGGAGATCTTCTCGTCCCGCTCTCCCATTAAGACGTGACCGAGCCGGTGCGACAGGGCGAGGGAGCGGAGCGAGCGGATCGTGTCAGCAAAGAGCGAATGGGGGCCGTTGAAGGAGCAGATGAACCCGGAGTCTCCCCCGAGCGGCGTCCAGCGGGAAGCCTGCACAGCCCCGCTCACTTTGAGGGCGATCTCGTAGAAATCGTTCTCCGCATCGCTGCGGGGGATCGCCCCCTCACGCATCAGCCGGTGCAGGTAGCCGTACGTGCTGACATTGTTGAACCCGTGATCGTGCACTCCCGTCGCGCTCACGTGGGGCGCCATGAACCCGATCGTGCCGCGCCGACCGGTCTCCAGGAACTCCTTCTCGCCCGTCGCATCGTACTGCAGAAGCGATGAACCGAACATGAACCCCTGAGTCCACTCCGTCCACCCCCGCGACGTGTACGTCCCGTCCACCGTGAACACGGGTGCGCCGCGGGCGGGATCCCAGCTGCGGGCGATAGAGCGGATTTTCCCCGCCGAGAGGGAGAAGATCCTCCCTACCGCGGGCGCAAGATCACGCGCTTCGAGCCTGGCGTCAATAGCGATCATTGTCCCTCACAGTCTCGGCAGGTGAAGCCCGCCGTCGATATAAATAATCTCCCCGGTCGAATAGGGAAAATCGCCCGAGAGTATGGATCCTACCGCGCTTCCCACGTCTTCGGGCGTCCCCCATCGCCGCATTGGAACGGCGCCGGAGGCAATCATCGCATCGTACTTCTCCTTCACCCCCGCGGTCATATCGGTCGCCATGATCCCGGGACGGAGCTCGAAGACGCCGATCCCTTCGCCGGCCAGCCGGAGCGCCCAGAGGTGCGCGCCCATTGAAAGACCTGCCTTGGAGACGCAGTATTCCCCCCGGTTGAGCGAGGCGGTGAGCGCCGATATGGAGGTATTGAAAATCACCGTGAACCCCCGCTTCAGGAGGGGGTGCGGCTTCTCCCTGAGCCAGTACCGCACGACGGACTGCGTGAGAAAATACGGACCTTCCAGGTTTGTCGCCACTACTTCGCGGAAAGACCCGACGGTCGCCTCCGTGATGTCGGACCTCACGCGGGGACCCATGCCGGCGTTGTTGACCAGCGCATCGATGCGGCCGAACTGGCCCAATGTGTCGTTCACCAGGGATTCCCTCTCGGCCTCGGAGCCCACGTCGCACTTGAGCGGAATGAACCTCTGCGCCCCGGAGGGAGCTCGCGAAGCGCACGCCGTCGCGGTCTCCGTGGCGGCCGCCCTGTTCCCTGCATAATTAATCGCGACGGAAAACCCTAGCTCCGCGAGCCTGAGCGCGATGCCGCGTCCCAGGCCCCGGCTGGCTCCCGTGACGAGTATGACGGGTGTGGAAGTGTCCATCGTCCGTTCCCTTATCGTTCAGTTTTGACTTCCTGACCGCGGAAGTAGAGCAGCATCCCCCCGCCAAGCGCCATTGTCGCAAGTCCCGTGATGCAGGTGAGCGTACGGACTTCGATCCCCGCCGGGACTGTCAATAGCAGGAGAAGCGCTATCCCGATGATGATTGTCAGTATGCCGACCACGAGATACGACCGCAGGGCGTTCCTGTCCCATGTGGCGCTCCGGTCGAGCGCGGGCGTGTCGAGATCGCGACCGAACGCCGCCATGCGCTCACGCGCCTCCGTGTTCTTCTCCTGCCAGAGCGCCGAGAGAAAGAAGACGGCGGCCGAGACGAGGATCCCGCCGAATATGTTGACCTCGTACTGGTAGGGCCTGACGTCGATGACGGTGTTACAGGCGAGGACGACCGCCAGGCTCACGGTGGCCGCAGCGCCCGCCGACCAGGAGGGAGTCTTCCGGTAGAGGAACCCGAGCATGACGGGCGTCATCATCGACGGGCTGAACCAGGAGTAGTAGAGCAGGGCGAAGTCGAACACTCCCTTCGTCCGCTGGACGATGATCGCCGTGGCGATCGCCAGGAACCCGAGCGTGAACGTGGTGATGCGCGCGACCAGGAGCTGCCGCCGCTCACCCGGGACAGGGAGCGAGAACGTCCTGCGGATCTTCAGGTAGACGTCCCTCACGAGTATCGATGCGAGGTAGTTGAGCGCAGTGTCCGTGTGCGTCATCGTGGCGGCGAGTATCGCCGAGACGGTCAGCCCGATGAGCCCGTTGGGAAGGAGTGCGAGCGCCAGCGTGACGAACGACGCCTCCGAGGGCTCGGCCAGCTGCGGCCAGAGCGCGCGCATGTCGGGAAACAGGATCCTTCCGGCCATCGTCGGTGCGATCCAGAGCAGGGGCACCAGGAGCGAAAGGGCGGCGCAGAGCACCGCCATCTTCCGTGAATCCTTTTCCGTCGGCACGCTGTAGTAGCGCTGCCCGATATGCCAGGCGGCGTTATAGCCGATAAACGTGTTGAACAGGTACGCCAGGTAAAACGAGGGGTGCGCGAAGACGTCGCCGAACCGGAGGTAGCCGGGCGGCGCCTCCGCGGCAAGCCGGGCGAACCCGTGGAAGAACCCCCCGCTCCCTCCAAGCGCGAAAAAGGCGAGAGGGAATATCAGTATCGTCACGATCAGTATGATGAACGACTGCATGACGTCCGTGATCATGACCGCCCAGAGGCCCCCGGCGCTGGTATAGACGAGCAGTACGACACCGGTCACGATCATCGAAAGCTCGATCCCGCTCAGCGTTATGAACCCGAACGACACCGTCAGATTCATGATGTTCAGCGCGGTCGCAACGAATATGCAGAGTATGTAGATTCCCAGGCCGAGACCCAGGATGGCAGGCACTATGGAAAGGAGCGTATAATAGTAGGTCGTCCCCTGGGAGAAACGGCGCGTCAGGAACTCCATCGGCGATGAGAGGCGGGCCCGCTTCCACCTGGCGGCGTAGACGAAGTACCCGAGCACGTACCCCCAGCCGGCGCTCGTGAAGAGGGCCGCGGAACCGAGGCCGTTCCTGTAGGAGTACCCCGCGGCGCCAACGAACATGAACGCGGAAAACCCCGCAACGAACGTCGAGAGACCCGAGATCCACCAGGGGATCTTCCCGCCACCCTTGAAGAAGTCGTCCGCGTTCTTGTTGAAGCGCGTGACGTAGATGCCGGTCCCGGTGAGCATCAGGAGGTACCCGGCGATCACCAGGAAGTCGATGAGGTTGACGTGCTTGATCTGGTCTACCATGTTCTCCCGCGCACGAATGTCGACAGGAGCTCAGCCGTCCGCTCTTCAAGCAGGCGTGCGGAATCGCGCATCGCATCCTCTACCGGCGTATTCCCCCGCGCGATGGCCGCGAGCGCGGCAAACCCGCCGGTCCCGGTAAAGACCGATTCCCTCCCCTCGGCGGCGCCGACGACGGCGAGCACAGGGATCCCCTTTGCGCCGGCGCGACGCAGTATCCCTGAGAGCGCCTTCCCGGAGCGCGTCTGGGAATCGATCCTCCCTTCGCCCGTCATCACAAGATCGGCCTGATCGAGCGCGGCATCGAACCCGATCGCATCAAGGACGAGGTCGATCCCCGGGACGAGTTTCGCACCGCAAAAGGCAATGAGCGCCGCGCCAAGTCCCCCCGCAGCACCGCTCCCCGGGAGCGACGCGATGTCCGATCCAAGGGTCGCCCGCAGGACCTCACCGTATCTCGAAAGGGCCCTATCGAGTAGCGCCGCTGTCGCCCGGTCCGCCCCTTTTTGCGGCCCGAACACGAACGATGCTCCCGAGGGACCCGTGAGGGGATTGGTGACGTCGGTGGCGACCGTAAACGAGCATTCCCGGAGACGCACGTCCAGATCGTCGAGCACGATCCGCGAGAGGCGCTCAAGCGCCGCACCGCCCTGAGGAAGCGGTGCTCGCGACGCATCCAGGAACCTTGCCCCGAGTGCGGAGGCCATTCCCGCACCGCCGTCATTTGTGCCGGTGCCGCCGATGCCGACAAGAAAGCGACGAGCGCCACGGCCGAGTGCGCCGGAGATCAACTCTCCGAGACCGAACGTGGTCGTCACGCGCGGGTCCCGCTTCCCGGGAGGGATCAGCGTGAGGCCGGCTGCTGAAGCCGATTCGATCACGGCCAGGGCTCCCGCTTCCGCCAGGCCCCAGCGGGCCGTGACGCGCTGGCCGGGGAGGGGCCCGGAGACCCCAGCGCTCATGATATTCCCGTGGAGCCCGGGGAGAATCACATCAAGGAACCCCTCTCCCCCGTCCGAGACCGGCATGAGCCGGGTACCGGCGTCGGGGAGACCCCGGAGGATCCCTCTCTGCATAGCCTCCGCGGCCTCAGCAGCGCTCAGCGTCCCCTTGAACGAATCCGGGGCGATCAGCACCCGGGGCCGCGCATCCCTCACGCCGGGCGGCGGCTGAAGCCGGGGACTCGCCACTGGAAATCGGGATCGACGTACGGTTCGTCGTTTTCGTGTCCCTGCATAAGCGCGACTTTCCTTTTCATCAGCTCTCCCATGTTCGTATAGTAGACGAACGTGGTCTCGCCGACGTCGGAGACCATCATCCACCGGGTCGTCGCCGTCTCCCAGAGCCTGATCAGGTCCTTCGTGTTCGCGATCTCATCGAGCACCATCTCCTTCAGCGTGGCTCGGCATTTGCTTCTGAAGGCCGGGTCTTTCGACTCCATGTAGCCGTGCACGCCCGCCACCCATGCCGTCACGTTGCGCTCCGTGCGGTACCAGCACATAAGCGCGATCATCCTTTCGCGCTGGTCGCGCGCGACGGCCTTCTCTGCGGCGCCCGACGCCTTTTTCTCCATCTGCTCGGCGTGCGCGAGGATTTTTCTCATAGCCGGGATGAGGTCGTCGTCCATGTGCTTCAGCGCCGACCAGGCGCGCTCGGGCTCGATCAGGTCGAACCCGACGTCGTACCGGAAATCGACGCGCGTCCTGTTGTGCGTCGTGGCCAGGAGGAAGTCCTCGTAGTACTCCCGCTCCTTCTCCGGGATTGCCTCGATGTTCGGGACGATGGGGCGGACGAAGAGGCGGTACCAGACGCCCCAGCCGGCGTAGATCCAGATCGGGATCGGGAAGCAGCGGAATGCCTCGTCGGACATCTCCCAGAGGCGGACGAGGTCGTCGCGCATGGCGGGGCCGATCCACTCTTCGGCCTTGCGCCTCATGAACGAGGCAAGGTCCATCGCAGGCTCCAGCTGGAACGCGCGGACCACCTCCTGGTTGATGTTGTACGGGACGAATGACGGCGGCGTGGGTCCTCCCTGGTACGCCGCGGCTTCGACGCCCACGTGCGCCATCGCGGCAAGCTTCTCGTGGACAAGCCGCGGGAACGGGATCCCCATGAGCGGTTCGTGGTTGCCGAGAATCTCGGGGACGAAGTAGTAGTCCGCACGGGACCCCTTCGCCGCAAGCTCCTGCATCACGGGCTTTTCTGTGTCCGCGAACCTGTTGAAGAGGGCGGTGCCGTGGATCTGGGGGACTTCCTCGTACTTCGGGTGCTTGTACGAAAGCTCCCAGCCCCGCGTCAGGAGCGAGGAGACTTCCACGTCGAGCCCGTCCCCGAGAAGCTTCCAGATATGGTCCAGCTCCTCCCAGAACGGCTCGAGCCTGATGAGCGTGCGGAACTTCGGGTTCATCCTGCGCCCGGCGTCGCGAAGCGTTGTCATGAAGCGGACCAGGTTGAACGCCGCGGCCGCGGCGATGTCTTTCGCCGCAAGCCATTCGCGGACCAGGTACCCGCCGCCGTTCCTGCCGACGTACAGTGAGCTGGTGTACTCGAATCCCGCGCCGCTGTCGTTGGACCAGATGGACATGAACCCGAGACGCGGGACTTCGCGCATCAGGTTCTCCATCATCTCGGCATAGTGTTCGAGCACGACGGGATGCGCGACAGAGAGGTTGTACCGAGGATGGAAACTTCTCATCGGGTGATCGACGCGCGCGCCGCGGAGAACAGGGTAACGTTCCAGGAGCCCGTCGGGGACAGACCGGGGCTCGAAGCAGACAATCCCGGGCGTCAGCCCGTATTTCTCCGCAAGTGCGGAGTTCGTCTTGAGGTAGTTCAGGTTCGCCTGGAGGTAGTCCGCGTCGTAGAACCCCTTGTTCAACCGGCTCGTCACGAACTGGTCCAGCGCCGGCGCGTACGTGTAGAAGCGGTGGAGAAGCTCTCCCTGCGGCCCTCTCTCGAACGGGACGTGATAGGCGAGGCCGTTGACCTCAACGTGCGAATTCCCCATCCGCGCCATCGTCCGGATGTGTTCCTCACGGTCGAATTTCCCGACTGTGCGCCCCCACTGCGTGAGAAAGATATCGAAAACCGGCCGGACCTCGGGGAACGCGCTGACGTAGATTTTTCCATCGCGCAGCGACGCCACGTCGGAAGCGGCCAGCTCTTCCGTCACGAGCGTATAGAGGGCGTACAGGAGATGTTCGCTGTCAGTCAGCAGCTCCAGCCCCGCGGCGGCGCGGACCATCATCCAGTGTTTCTTCCCATGGAGCCCCTTGTGAAGCGAGGAGGGCTCGACATTCTTCGGGACGACCGCAACGCGGACAGTACCGGCGGGCGCAGCCAGTCCGGGGCTGGTGAATATGCCGGAGCCGGGCGCGATCGCGTGGAGGGCCCCCGCGACAGTTTTTTCGACGAGCGGTCCGGCGGGGGAATGCTCAATTCTCTTGACCGTGGTGATGAATTCGCGGAGTGTGGGCATGATGGACCTGATGTGGATATTCGATGAAATTCAGATTGCTTCGTCGCTGAAAAGCGCTCCTCGCAATGACAGGGGATCAGACTTTCTTGATCTTCACTGCCGGAACGAGAGAGTGGATCTCTTCGGCGGTCGAGGACGCGACGTCCCAGACGCGGGCGTTGGCTGCACCGGCGGCCGCACCGAATGCAATGCAGTCGGGAAACGGCCAGGAACGGATGAGGCCATGGAGTATCCCCGCGACCATGCTGTCGCCCGAGCCGGTCGGGTTGACCGCCTCGACGGCAGGGGGAGTCACAAGCCACGCCCCTTCGGCGTTTGCCGCGGCAAATGGTCTCGGGCCGTCTGTTACGAGCGCATAACGGGCGCCGCGCGAAACCAGCGTGCGGGCCGCCGCGACTATCTCCTTTTCCCCCCGGACGGGAGAGCCGAACGTCTGCTCGAATTCTTCCCTGTTCGGCTTCAGAAAATCCGGGAGAGATTCCACTCCCCGCTCAAGCGCCCTCCCGTATGAATCCAGGGCGACGTTGATGCCCCGGGATTTGCAGAAAGCCACGAGCGTCCTGAAGACGTCGTCCGACACCGGAGACGGAGAGCTGCCGCTGCAGACCACCCACGCGCTCCGTGAGGCAAGCGCCATGCAGTCCTCGAGAAGCTTCCCCACATCGGCCTCCGACACCTCGCCGGGGGGCTCGAAAACTGACGTCATCGTCCCGTCGGGCTCGAGGTACGTCACACCTTCGCGCGTCATGCCGTTTGTACGGACAAAGGCGTGCGCGATCCCCTCTCCGTCGAGGAGCCGCTCGATCAGCGTCCCGATTTCTCCCCCCAGGAAGCCGGCCGCCACAGTTTCCTCGCCGAGAAGGCGGAGCTGCCGTGAGACGTTCACACCCTTTCCACCGACGATAATGCCGACACGGTCGGCCCTGGTGATCGCCCCTCGCCGTATCGACGGCACGCTCACAGTCTTGTCGAGCATGGGGTTGAGCGTGACGGTCGTAATCATCGGAGCAGCTTCCGCGCGGTGTCGAGCATCGGATTGGACGTGACGGTCGTGATCATCGGAGCAGCTTCCGCGCGGCGTCGACTCCCTCATCTTCGTGAACGATCGCGCAGAGGGCAGCGATGAGCCTCTCCATCTTCGGGTGGTGCCAGACATTCCTGCCGAAAATGATTCCCGCCGCGCCCGCGTGCATGCAGTCGTGGGCAAGCCTGAGGAGCGCCTCGTCCGTCCCGTCAAGCTTCGGTCCCCCGGCCACGATCACGGGCGCCCCGCACGTCTCGACGACGGAGCGGAACGATGCGACGTCACCCGTGTAGCGCGTCTTGATGATGTCCGCCCCGGTCTCCACGGCGACGCGCGCGACATTCCTGGTGTCCACGACGATGTCCGCGTTCTTCCTTCCTTTCGGCCAGATGCCGGAGCCAAAATGATTGTTGAGCAGCCCGGGGGGAAGCACTTCGGCGATGAGGGGCAAACCCCAGATATCCGCGTCCGCGGCCGTGCGCCCCAGCCTCTGGAGCGAGGCGGCCTCATCCGGGACCCCGATGAACGTGAAGATGATCCCTGCGTCCGCGCCGAGCCTGACGGCATCCTCGGCCGCGGCAAGCGTCTGGTAGTCCGACGGGACGGCGGCGAACGAAGTGAACCCACCGTCCATCCGGAGAACGACGCCGAGCGACCCCAGGGCCGGCGCGATGGCGCGGAGGACCCCCGGCGCCACCAGCACCGCGTCCGCTGCAGTCGCGGCGATCCGCTCCGTGAGGCGGCGCGGATCTTCAAGCCCCTCCACAACGCCGCTGTAAGCCCCGTGGTCGTACGGGATGATGACGGCCTTTTCGTGCTTCCATATTCTCTGCAGGCGGATCGTGTGCCCGCCGTGTCTGCCCGTAGTGTTCATCTCTTCTTCCTGTCGAGGGAAACAGTATCCTCCCAGTATCGCCACTTCGAATACCCGACATGCGTGTCGGACCCGCCGTCGGGCTGGAGGCCGTGCGTGTTGGGAAGCGCCGCCATCAGTGTGTCACCCCGGTAAATGACTTTGAGCACAGTCGAGGCGGAGTATTCAAGCGTCCTCGCACCTGCCGCCGCGTAGAAGAACCCCGCGTCCGTCTCGAAATCGCCGAAAGAGACCTTCCCGAGATCGTACAGGTAGCGCGGGCGAATGTTCTCGCGGGCAATGTCCATTTCAAGATCGAGCTTGCTGTAAACGTATTTCTTCGCTGCTCCCTCCCCGATTTCGATCGCAACCGAGCGGTAGGGGGCGGACGTCGGCACGAGCGAGTACGACCTGACAAGCGAAGCAGGATCGACGCCCCGGTCGTGGGGGACGAGTATGCTGACAAACAGCTCGCAGTCTCCCTCTTTGTACTGGCTGGAGATCGCCTGGTAGATGACGTGCTCAGGCTGCGAGTGTCTCCGCTCGGGCTCGACACCGTCCGTCTTCGCGTATGTCTCCGGGAAATAGACCAGCAGCGACTTCTTCTGCGGAAAATGAAATCCCGGGACGGAATCGGTCGCGATATCGTAATAGTGGTTCCCCCGTGCGAGGACGTTCTGCGCGTGCCAGAGAGCCGCAAACGTGAAGTACCCGTCGCGGAGCGCCTTGAGACCGTCGATCACGATGAAGCATCCCGGGTCACGCACCCAGGCGATCACACGGTCCCAGCGATAGCCGAGGTTCTCGTCCACCAGGCGCGTGCGACTCATGTCGACACCGCGGAGATTCAGGAAGTCGATCTTTGACGTCCGCACGCTCCTGTAGGCGCCCGAGTTGTGCACAAAATCGAGGAGCGACTGGCGCGTGTCGCGCTTTCCCCCGCGCGCGATCACCCTGTTGTGGAAGTAATCCGCCCGCCAGGCTCCGTATGCCCCGCTGGGGAGCGAATCCCTGTATCCCCCGTCGTGCAAGAGGACGGAGCCACCGTCCATCATGAGGGGGATGCTGTTCTCGTCTGAGTGGCCATGCGTCATTTTCTCCTCTTCGACGGTGATCGTGCGGCGCAGGTAGTCGCGCGAAAGCCACCCGCCGTCCCCCTCGTCCCGGTAGTCGAGCAGGAGATACATCGCCGTCGAATCCCATCCGCTCCTGAAGACCACCTTCTTCCCCACGATGTCGTCGAGCACTTCCCTGCTCCCCCCCTCGGGACGCCGGGGCAGCACCGACTCGTCGCACCAGGCGTATGCGTCGGCAAGATGGTATGCCTCGTCGACGCCCCGTACGGGAGAGCGGGCTTTCGCCTTCACGTATATCGATTGCGCGGCCCACTTCGCCCCGGGGTCGTGGAAAACCGCCGCCCACTTCTCGAATATCGCGACGAACCGGAGCCCTCCCGATGGGCTGTTCCACGTCGCGTCCCCGAAGTCGGGGATAATGCCTGCGGGGCACATGAGCTGCGTGTAATATTCCTCGTAGTAGCGCATCATGGATGTCGTGTACGCGCCGCTGTCTCCCGTGACGGCCGCCCATGAGCAGAGCGCATGGAGCCACACGGGGTTGTAGTTCGTCGCGTCCTCGATCTCCCAGTGCCCGCGGCTGTCGGTGGCAATAACGTCCGACATCTGCTGCCACTTCGCGGCGTGGGGATGCGACGGGAGCGCCCGGGCGGCGTAGGCGAGCGCCTCGGCGCGGAGCATCGCGCGGTTGTGCGATCCCCATTCCGGGAACGTGAAGACGAAGTCCACGCTCCGCGCGATCGCCGTTTCGATCTTCGCGCGGGCGCGAGCGTCGATCGAGGGACAATTCCTGATCCAGAGATACGACCGGACAAACGGGGGGAGGAAGAAGAAATTGGTCAGCGGAGGGATCCCCTCCGCGTATTCGACGCGTGTCCGGGCATACGACGGCGGCATGGCCGAGGGGAGATCGGCGTAATCGAGCAGGAGCCGGGCCGCCTTTGCGGCGTACGCGCTGTCGTGCGTCTCATGGTAGAGAAAGCCAAGCGCGGCGGCGAGATAGACCGGCTGGGCGGGGGGATTGTACCCCCAGAGGACGTTGGGCTCTGCGGCTTTCTTCCAGGCAGCGACGACGGAAGGATAGTCGTTCCAGCCCTTCTCCACGGCGAGCCGGATATCGTCGAGGTACTCCTTTTTCTGTGACAGCGCGGTCTGCGCCGACAAAACGACACAGGCGAGCGCGGCGGCGCCCGCAGCTGCAACCCAGATCTTCACCGGGAAATCCTCTCATTATTGCACATGTGCGTCTCATCGATCATGGAGAGATAATTCTCCACCGGGACGTAGCTGGGGACGGAATTGCCCGAGCCCACCGCGTATCTCCCCCGCGCTCCGCATTCCGTGATGAGCCGGCGGGTCTGCCTCCGGACGTCGCCGGTTGTCCCGCCCGAGAGGATGTTGATATCGATACCCCCGAGCGAGGCGATCCTCGCGCCGTAGCGCGCGTGAAAATCCTGCACGGGAACGATCGCGTCCTCGAACGAGTGTTTTCCGTCGATGCCGACGGTGACGATCAGGTCCTCCATCACGGCGATGACGTTCCCGCAGGAGTGGAGGAAGTAGGGGAGTTTCTTGGCATGGGCCATCGCGGCGAACCGCCTGTGCCAGGGGAGCGTGTACGTCCTGAGCACATCAGGCGATACGAGCGTGGAGGAGCGGTACCCCATGTCGTCCCCGGGAAAGACCGCGACCAGGTTCTCGAGATCAAGGAGATGGACGTAAAACGCGAGCATCAGCTCCCCCAGGCGGTCCGCGGTCGCCCGGACCAGGTCCGGTTGCTCGTGCAGCGCCAGCGCAAGCCCCTCCATCGACATGATCCAGGAGAGATGCTCGAACACTCCCCCCGCATGACAGGCGATGAGTCCCATCCCCTCGGGCAGGTTCCTGTCCAGGTATTCATACGCGTAGAAATCAAAACTTGACGGGTCAGGCCACGGGTACTTTTCAAAATCCTCCCACGACATGATCGCTCCCTGGTGCTCGTCGGCCCACGCCCGGTCCGTGACGCCGCGGGGGGCGGGGTCAGGTGCGAGGAGCTTCCGCTCAGGGAGCGGCAGGCCTTCCTCGTAGCGGACGAAGTCGTACCCCATCCGGTACCAGAACTGGATGAAGTTGTCGAGCGCGTTTCTGCGGGATTCCCTGTCGGCCCCGGCCTGCACCCACACGCGGCCCAGGAGGCCCTCCACGACCGGCTTCATCACGACGTCGTCCACGATATACTCGATGAGTGGAACGCGGGGGGAGCGGCCTCTCCCGGTGAGGATATCGACGAAGCCGCGGGCGTCGGGGGAGGGATTGGTGAGAGGGATGTTATTGTAGTCCATGGTATCAAGATTGAGATTGCCACGCCATAGATCGGCGTGGTCCAAAGAGCGGACTTCGGGGCGCCTTCGGCGCCCCTCGCAATGACGGGATCTACCTATGATTGCTTCGGTTCGCTCGCAATGACGGGATCAAGGAAGTTTCCCTGGTCGTACGCGGCGCAAAGGGAGGCGAGATCGCCGATCCGCTCGCCGAGCTGGGCGGGGACGACGCGGCATGCCTTCCGCGCATCGGGAAGGGCCTCCCGTTCGTAGACGCGGAGCGCGGGGACGACAAGCGCGTCCCAGAGGCGCATCCCGAGACCGCCCAGTATGATCCTCTCGGGATTGAGCGTGTCGGCGACGATCGCCAGGCCGCGGCCGAGACCGCGCGCGGCGGCCCCGAACACGTCCTGCGCCCGGGGTGAGCCCTGCTTCCACGCTTCACGGAGTCCCGCCGGAGAGGCTTCATCGGACGTGATGGACGGGAACATCGTCCGGGCAATGCGCGAGAGGCCCGTCCCGCTCCCGTAGCCTTCGAGCGACCCGCTCTTGCCGTAGCAGTCCGGCCCCTCCTCCGCGACTCTCACATGGCCGATTTCCCCGGCCACGTCGCTCGCCCCCCGGTAGAGGCGCCCGTCGAGTATGAGGCCTGCCCCGATGCCCGTCCCCATCGTCATGAACACGATGCTGCGACACCCCTTCCCCGCCCCGAAATACCACTCCGCGAGCGCTCCCGCATTGCCGTCGTGCTCGA
>Ga0335079_10007131_pt1 | contig 12748 bp, 9 predicted proteins | sample Lox_Sample_33_FD_206719 | JGI IMG/M metagenome (GOLD analysis project Ga0335079, IMG submission 206719) | Soil microbial communities from Loxahatchee National Wildlife Refuge, Florida, United States - Lox_Sample_3.3 | ecosystem: Environmental > Terrestrial > Soil > Wetlands | place: USA: Florida... | reverse complement strand
TCGCCCCGGCGCATGCTGCCGGTCGTGATGTGGCCGAACCGCTCCTTGTTCGCCTCGAGCAGGCGCCGGGCGAGTTCGGCCAGCGCGCCGAGATCGGCTACCTTGCCCGTCGGCTGCCACGGGCTGAGGCCGCGCAGGAACAGCACCTCGGCCTTATACACGTTGCCGATACCGGCCAGGTTGCGCTGGTCGAGCAGGGCCTCGCCGATGGGCCGGTCCGGTTCGGTGGCCAGGCGCCGCACCGCCTCGTCGCGGTCCCAGTCCGGGCCGAGCAGGTCGGGACCCAGGTGCCCGGTGACCCGCGGCTCCTCGCTCGTGCGGATCAGCTCGACCACGCCCAGCTGGTACCCGGCGGCCTGCCACTCCTCGTTGGCCAGCAGCAGCCTGATCCGGTGACTGTCGCGCAGTCGCTCGGCCGCGGGCCGGACCCGCCAGCTGCCCTCCATCTTCAGGTGGGTGTGGACGGTGAGGCCGCTCTTGGTCCTGGTCAGCAGGTGCTTACCGCGCGAGACGGTCTCGGTCACGACATCGCCGGACAGGTCGGCAGTGGCGAGCCGGGGGACACGAAAGTCACTGCGGATCAGCACCCGTCCCGCCAGCGCCTCGTGCAGGCGGCGAGCGGTGTACCAGGCGACATCTCCCTCGGGCATGACCCCAGTGTGCGTCAGGTCAACGCTGGCGCGCTAACCGCTGGTAGTCGTCGCGCGGGTCGTAGGGTGCCCGGTGTCCGTTGCCGCGATAGCCGTTGCCCGGATAGCCGTTGCCCGGATAGCCGTTGCCCGGATAGCCGTTGCCCGGATACGCGTTGCCCGGATACGCGTTGCCCGGATAGCTACCGGTGGCCTGGTGGCTGCCCCGCGGGTTTGCCTGCCGCGCCGGGCTGGTGCCTTCGCCCGGTTCCTCCGGCCTGGCGTGGCCGCCGTTGCCGTTACGCCGTCGCGGTTCGCCCGCCGGGGCCGCCTGGGCCGCCTGGGCCGCCGGACTCCCGTTTCCGTAGCCGTAGCTCTGGCCGTACGGCGGCGTGCTCATGGTCTGGGTGGCCGAGGAGGACGGGTCGCCGTAAGAAGGCGTCGAGTACGGATACGGCGAGGTGCCGGTGTCGTAGCGGTCCGCTGAGCCGTTCCGGGCCCGGAGTGACGACCGGCCGTCGACCGGGCCGCTCGGCCGCAGCGAGAAGGCCGCGCTGGTCAGCGGGTCTTCTTCGGCGCTGCTCGGCCGCCGTCGGCGCGTCTCGGTCGGCGGGGTGGCGGTCCCGCGCGGCGGGGTGGCGGTCCCGCGCGGCGGGGTGGCGGTCCCGCGCGGCGGAGTGACAGCCTCCCGCGGCAGGGTCGCGCCTGGCCGGTCGGCCGCGTTGATCGGCTGGCTGCTGCTCGCGGCCACGCGGACCGGCTGTGTGGCCCCCGGGAACGGCGGCTTCATGCCCTGGACCGGCTGGGTCGCCGCATGGGAAGGCTGTATCGCGGTCCGTTCGGCCGTCGGATCGGACGCGGCCCGCGGGGCCTGATACCTGCCCCGCCTGCCCCCGCCCGGACCCCGCTCATCGTGTTTTCTGTCGCCCGCCGGGGCCTGGACGGCCAGCGGGCCGGTGGCCGGCCCGGTGTCAAGCCCAGGAGCAGGCTCGGGAGCGGACCCGGTGATGAGCCCGGCGCCAGGCGCGGGACCGGACAGCCGGTTCCTGGTCGGCGCTTCCGGCTGGGCGGTACGCGCGGTGGTGGCGAGCGGCTTGTCCGACGCAAGATCGTCCCAGAACTGCTCGTCGCTGACGCCGCCGAACGACTCGGTCGGCCACAGTTCCTCGTCGAGGTCGGCTCCCTTGCGGAATCCTTTGCGGCGGCGCGGCTTGGCCTCCCTGTCCGCTGCCGTCCTGGCGAGCGGCCGGGTTTCGGCGGCCTCGCGCGCGGCCGTACCCAGCTTCGGGTCGGTGACGGCCGGGTCACCGGGCATCGGGTCATCTGGCCACGCGTCGTCGGGCCAGGGATTCCCGGCGTCGGCGTCACCAGGCCACGGGTCCTCGGGCAGTGCCTGCGTGTCGGCGAGTCGCCTGGCCCCGACCGTCTCCGCGGTCCGCGCGGCTTCGGGCGGGCGTGGCTTCGGCGAGGCGGCGGGCCTGAAGGTGGTGACCGGTCTGCCGTCGTCGGTGGTCCGCCGGGGATGGCCGTTGAGATTGGGTCTGCTCAGGTCGGGCCGGGGCGACCGAAGGCGCTTACCGCCACGGTTACCTGAGCGGATACTGAAGTAGAAGGCTGCTGCGATGCCGACAAGCCCGGCAACGGCCAGTCCCGCGACCAGAAACATGGTCTCCATCCACAATGCCGGGCCTGGTGGACGGCGCTCGCTAGGCACACGCGGCCATGACGCGAACCTTCCCTCGTAGTCGCGAGCGCCGTAAACCCGCTTGATCATCGATTGTTACTCACCCGCGGGGAGCGTGTCACCGGATTGAAAAACTTCCCGAAATTGCTGATTACGGCACGTATCTAGATGATCACGGGTTTCCGGTTACCACTATTCGCCCGCGCCCGATTGTGGCCGCCGCGATCGCGGTCCATACGGACTGCAGCGGCGCGCCGGTGGGCAGCTTCAGCGTGGTGTTCAAGGCATAAACGGTAAACCGGTACGAGTGCGGTCGGCCGTGCGGGCAGGGGGGGTCGTATGCAGCCTTACCTGCGCTGTTCGCCGCCTGGCGCGCGCCGGTAGGTAGCGCGCCTTCCTGGATGTCGGTCGCACCGGGATTGATGTCGAAAACGAGCCAGTAAATGGTCGGCGTGATCGGTGCCGAGGAGTCATCGACAATAAGCGCGAGGCTCTTGGTGTCCGCCGGCGCACCGGACCAGTTAAGCGGCGGGTTAATTTTCGCGCCGTGACAGGTATAGCGCTGGGCCAGCATACCCGAGACAAACGCCTCGCTGCTGACCGACATGGAGATCGGCGCCACCGGCGCGCCGTAGCCAGCGGTGCCGCAGCCAGCCAGGGTCAGGGCAGCCAGCAACGCCGCGCCAGCGGCCCGCGCGCGAAGCGGGCGCCCGCCGCGGCCTGCTCGCGGTGCTGACCGGCCTGCCGTCACCTTCTCGCCCCTTTCCTGCCGACGGTTGATATTAGAACCTGCATCACTAGGAAGCGTAGGGTGATCCGACGCGTTGAATGATCCGGGGGAATAGGGCCAGATCACGGCGATCAGCGAGGGCAAATGCCGAACGCACTGGGTATCGGGCTACTGGGCCCCTTCAGGTGCGGGACGAGACCGGGCGCCCAGTCCACGTCGGCGGCCGCCAGTTGCGGGTCCTGCTCACTTTGCTCGCGCTGAACGCCGGGCGTGTCGTCCCGGCCGGCTCCCTGGCCGGGGAACTCTGGCCCGGCTGCAGGCTCAGGCCGATCACGTCCTCCATGTTCGTCCTGATCTTCAGCACGCTGCGCCAGGTGAGCGTGAAGGTGTTCCGCATCCCGCCGAGCGGGCTGACCCTCCGCGCCGGAACGGTGGCGGAAATCGCGGTCATCGTGTGCTGCCTTCCAGTTCGCGGGTGCCGCTGTCCTCGTCGCTGTTTTCATCGCTGGAGCGGCGACCGGTGAGGGTGAAGAAAACCTCGTCCATGCTCGGCTTGCGCAAGGCGAACTCCGCGAGCTCGATGCCCCTGTCGTCGAGCTCGCGGAAAACATGCCGCACCAGGGCCGAGTCGCCCACCTGCGCGGTGGCCACGCCGGTCTTGGCGTCGGCGCCCACCTGGCCCCGGATCAGCTTCGTCATCAGCGCGGTGACCTCGGCCATCCTGGCCGGGTCCGCGGGCGCGACCTGCAGCACCTGGCCTCCGGTCTTCGCCTTCAGCTCGTCCGGCGTCCCGGTCGCGACCACCCGGCCGTGGTCGAAGACCACGATGTCGTGCGCGAGCTGGTCGGCCTCGTCCAGGTACAGCACCCGGGGGGTTGCCGACCAGGCTGGCCGCCAGGTCGAGCCTGCGCCGCATGCCGCCCGAGTAGGTCTTGGCCGGCCGTGCGGCGGCCTCGGTCAGCTCGAAGCGGGCGAGCAGCTCGCGCGCCCGGACCCGCACGTCCGCCCGATGAGCTGCCGCACCTGGTGGGCGTCGCGCAGCACGTCGTATCCGCAGACGCTGACCTGGCCGCTGTCCGGCCTGAGCAGCGTGGCGAGGATCCGAACCGCCGTGGTCTTGCCAGCCCCGTTCGGCCCGAGCACACCGAGTACCCGGCCCTGCCTGGCCGTCAGGTCCACCCCGTCCAGCGCGGTCGTCTTGCCGAACCGCTTGACCAGCCCGGTCGCCTCGATCGCATTAGCTGTCGCGTCATATCGCATGTGTCCATGGTGACCCATGCCGCTGTCAGATCGCGCACAAGAAACTGTCAGCCCTCTCGAGCCGCTGTACGCACCCAGTCAACGCCGTGCCACACCCGCGTCAGCCCGCGCCATCACGTCACGGCAGCGCGCCGGGGGCGTACGAACACCATGGGGGCACAGCCAGGCCGACGCCACCGCTCAAGATCAACCTAAGCTAAAGCGCCTGGCAGCCGGGCTAGTCGCGCTGCCGCGAGTTGCCGAACATGATCTCGTCCCAGGACGGCACCGAGGACCGTCGGCCTCGCGTTGCCTTCCGCCCCTGGCGTGCCGCCTGCTCACCCGCGGCCTCCGGCTGAGCCGGCGGGCCTGACGGGGTGGGCTCGGCAGGGGGCGCCGACGGGGCAGCCGACACGGCCCGGGACTCCTGCGCGGCCCGGGATTCCTGTGCGACGCGGGGCTCCTGAGCAGGCCGTCCATGCCGCCCGTGCCGCGCGGGCGGCGCCATGCGCGCAGGCGGGGCGAACTCGCCCGACGGCGCGGCATGTGCGGCCGTGCCGGAGACCTGGGCGGCTACCCGCGCTGGGCTGGCTGGGGGAGCGCTCGGCACCGGCGGCGCGGCGGCAGCCGGAGCCTCGGGCTCGCGCCGCTCGGGCTCCCGCGGCTGGCTCTCCCGCGGCTGCGGTTCCCGGGCCTGAACCTCTCGAGGCTGCGGTTCCCGGGCCTGAACCTCTCGAGGCTGCGGTTCCCGGGGCTGGGAAGCCTCCCACTCGGCGACCTTGGGCTCGGGGTCTGCCGGCCGTGCGGCGGCGGGCCGCTCATAACGCGGGCGTCCGCCGTTGCCAAGCCCGTTGCCCGCCCCGGAGGGGCCGAAACCGGATGCGGTATTCAGCCGCGGTGCCAGGTGGGTCACGGTCGCCTCACCCGGCGGCGGGGCGGCAGGCTGTGGCGGCTCGGAGCCCGGTAGCGACATCCGGGCGGCGTTGTCGTCGGCCGGAAGCACGTGCCTGCGGCGCGGATCGAAGACCCATTCGGCGGCGTGGAGGCGTCCGCCGGTGATGAAGGTGAGCTGGACTAGCCAGCTCCCGTCGCCGCGCTTTTTGGCGTCCCATTGCGCGTCGTCCGGCTCGGCACCGAAAGCCTTCATCCGTTCGGCCACGATCTCGCCCAGCCGCGGGCCCGGCGTGGCGTCGCCCTGACGCCGTACCGACGATTGCTGGGCCTGATCGGCCATGTAGGCACGCTCGGCCAGGACCGGACCCTCGAACCAGCGCACGCGCTCGACCGCGATGCCGGCCGCGTCCGCGATTTCCTCGACCGTTTCCCCGGCGCGGATTCGTGCCTGGATCTCCTTGGGTCGCAACGGGCTCTCCACTTCGATCTCGTACTGCGCGAGCCTGGAGGTCTGGCCAAGAGCAACTGCCCTGAGCCGCTCGTCGATCGGCAATGTGAAGCGTGCGCTGCGCCCGGGCACTCCGAGGACGGCGTACTGCCCGTCCTCGCTCACCGCGACGAAGCGCAGTTCTTGCATCGTCGTCCCTTCCGCTCCGGCCCGTGCGCGTGCCGGTCCTGCCGCCGTCGGGTTCGTGCTATCGAGGCACTTTCCCGGCGTACTCTAGCCGAGCGGCCGATCCGGAGGCCCCGGACCACTCCACCTCCCTGAGTCTGTCTGGTCCAGAACGCCAAGGCCAGCACCGCGCCCGGCATGTCCGGAGTTAATGCTGGCAACGTTCCGCCAGTAGTTCGCTTACAGAAGTATCTTGTAATCTTGTCCCAGAATGTTCGCTTACAGAAATATTTTGCGTGAGCTGCCGAGGCCGGCCGTCATCAGGGAGAACGCCCGGGCCCCATGGCTCGCGGTGAGCGTGGTCTGCTTCGGCGCGTTCATGGGCCAGCTGGACGCCAGCATCGTGACGATCGCGTTCCCGGCCATGCAGCGTGAGTTCAGCGCCCCCGTCGCGGCCGTCCAGTGGGTGTCGCTGAGCTACTTGCTCGGCCTGATCGCGATGCTCGCCCCGGCCGGGCGTCTCGGCGACGCCGTGGGCCGCAAGCTCGTGTACACCTACGGCTTCGCCGCCTTCACGGTGGCCTCCGCGGCCTGCGGGCTGGCGCCCTCGCTCGGGGTCCTGGTGGCGCTCCGCCTGCTCCAGGCCGTCGGCGCGGCCATGCTGCAGGCCAACAGCGTGGCCCTGGTGACGACGAGCGTGCCGAAGGCGCGGATGCGCTTCGCGCTCGGTGTCCAGGCTGGAGCCCAGGCCGTCGGGCTCGCGTTCGGCCCGACCCTGGGCGGGCTGCTGACCGCGACGGCCGGCTGGCGCGCGGTCTTCTGGGTGAATGTTCCCGTCGGCATCATGGCCGTGGTCGCCGCCCGCTACCTGCTGCCGCGGACCCGGCAGTTCAGTCCACCGGGCAGGTTCGACGGGCCGGGCACCGCGCTGCTGGTGACCTCGACCAGCGCGCTTCTGCTCGCGCTCTCCGCGGTGTCCGGGCTGAGCCTGCCGGCCTGGCTGGCCGCCGTGCTGGCGGTCCTCGCCCTGGCGGCCGCGGCCGCGTTCATCCGGCGGGAGTCCCGCACCAGGCATCCCCTGATCCCGGTGCGGCTGCTCAGGTCCCGGCCGCTGGCGTTCGGCCTGGCCGGTGCCTCCTGTGGCTACCTCGTGCTGTTCGGGCCGCTGATGCTGATTCCGCAGGTCCTAGCGCGCGGGCCGGGCGACGCGGCGCGGACTGGCCTGCTGCTGTCCGCTCTTCCGGTCGGCTTCGGGCTGGCCGCGCTCCTCGGCGAGCTGCTGCTGCCGAAAACCTGGAACGACCGGCGCCGCGGCCTGGTCGGCGCACTGCTGACCTGTGCGGTCATGGGCGTGTCGGTCATCGTACCGGTGACCCAGGACACCGTCGTGCCGCAGCTCGCCCTGGCCGGCCTGGGCCTGGGCATCTTCGTGCCCGCGAACAACACGGTGATCATGCGCGGTGCCGCCGACTCGTCCGCCTCCCTGGTCGGCGGCCTGGTCAGCATGGCCAGGGGGATCGGCACCACGTTCGGCATCTCACTGATGGCGCTCACCTGGCACCTCGGTAGTCATATTTATCAGGCCGGCAATCCTGGGTACTCTGGGTCAGAACAGGCACGGCCCGCGTTCGCCGTGCTCGCGGTCGTGGCCGCGACGGCTGCCGCGATCATGCTGGCCGGCCGTGCGCGGGCGCGAGGGCCAGCGGAGCGGCCGAGGGAGGAGAGCCCGTCAGGTGCGGATCACTGAGGGACACCTAGCGGACCAACCCGGCGTGCAGCCAGGCCCAGGTCAACCCCGCCCAGAGCAGGCCGGCCCGATTACTGTCGGCCCAGAGCAGCCCGGCCCGATTGATAGAGGCGCGGATCAGATCGGCGGCGAGCAGATTGGCCCGGAACTGGCCGATATCGTGTCCCGGCTGCGTCGGGCCATGCGCCGGGCCGCACGCGCCGCTGACCCCGCCCTCGGCCTTTCCGTGGCCCAGCTCGAGCTGCTTTCCTGCATCACCGAACACCCCGGTATCAGGCCGGGCCAGCTCGCCCGGATGCTCCGGCTGGCGCCGAGCTCAGTGGCCACCCTGCTCGGCGGGCTGCAGTCGGCGGGGTACGTGACGCGCACGCCCGGCGCCGACAGCGACGGCGACCGCCGCACCGTCAGCCTGAACCTGTCCGAGGCGGGAGCGCAGGCGGTGTCCCGGTGGCACCGGGTGAACGAGGACATCATCCGGGCGGCCCTGGCCGAGCTGCCGCACCGCGCCCGAACCACCCTGCGCGATGCCGCCCCCGCCCTGCGTGACCTGACCACCTCCATCGACGCCCAGGCCGACTAGCGTCCGCCGCGCCCAGCAGGCGCCCGGGCAAACCGGGACGGGAACGTGGTCGCCTCCGGCCGGCACGACACCCCGGATTCCGCAGTAGGGTCCGCCGAGATCGCGCCAGACGACTGAGCACTGATTGTAATCGAACAGCAGCGTATAGTGTTGCCAGGCAGGTCAGCCCCCGATCGGAGGCGTGAGCATGGCACCGGTCTCAGGCATACAGCGGAGGGTGAGTATCGTCGCGGCTTTGTCGCTGTTGGTGGCGGGCGCCATCTTGATCGTGGCGCTGGCCGCGGCGGCGGATACCCGTGCCGAGGGCAGGGAGCTGTCGGCGCGGCTGATCCCCGCCGCCGCCGCCGCGGCCGGGCTGCTGAACGACTACACCAACCAGCAGGCGTCGTTGCGGAATTACGTGACCACGGGGCAGCCGGCCGGGCTGACCACGTTCCGGCAGGCCACGGCCCAGATCCCCGGGCAGGAGGCCCGCCTGGCCGTGCTGGTCCGGGACTACCCCCGGATGCCAGGCCAGCTGGCCGCGGCCGTGGCCGCCCAGCAGGCGTGGCTGGCCAGGGTGGCCACCCCGCAGCTCGCCGCGGCAGGGCGCGGCGACTTCGCGCGGGCACGGGCGCTGCAGGCTGACATCGCGTTTACGCGGCCCTACACGCTAGCGGTGCGGACCCGGATGGCGGCGCTGCAGGCGCAGATCACCAGCATGCAGGCACACGTCACGACCCAGCTGACTACTGGGCAGAGCCGTGTGCTGGCTGCCCTGGTGGCGGTCTGCGTGATGGTGGCCGTGATCGTGGCCGGCGCGGTGATAGTAGTCCGCCGCTGGCTGCTGCGGCCGGTCAGCGCATTGCGGCAGGCGGCCGGGGCGGTCGCCGCGGGCCGCTACGACACGCCCGTGCCGGCGGCCGGCCCTGCCGAGCTGGCGGATCTGGGCCGGGCGGCCGAGTCGATGCGGGCACGCCTGGTGACCACGCTGGCCGAGGCCGAACGGGCCGAGGCGAGGTTCCGCGGCCTGCTGGAGGCGGCGCCGGACGCGGTGGTCTGCGTCGGCGCCGACGGGCGGATCGCGCTGGTCAACGCCCAGACCGAGCGGCTGTTCGGGTACGGCAGGGACGAACTGGCCGGGCAGCCCGTGGAACTACTGGTCCCCGACGCCGTCCGGGACGCTCATCCCGGTCACCGGGCCGGATATGTAGCCGATCCCCGGCCCCGGCCGATGGGCGCGGGGATGGAACTGGCCGGGCAGCGGCGCGATGGCAGCACGTTCCCGGCGGAGATCTCCCTGTCGGCGATCGACACCGACCAGGGGATCCTGGTCTCAGCCGCGGTGCGGGATGTGACCGAGCGGCGGCGGGCGGCCGAGGCGGCGGCCCAGCTCGCCTCGATCATCCAGTCTTCTCATGACGCGGTGATCGGCAAGACCCTCGACCAGGTGATCACGAGCTGGAACCCGGGCGCGGAGAGGCTGTACGGGTACACCGTCGCGGAGATTATCGGCCATCACGTCGAGGTACTCATCCCGGTGGCCGACCGCGAACAGGAGGCGCGGGCGCTGGCCGCGGTGGCCCGGGGTGAGAGGGTGGAGCAGTACGAGACACGGCGGGTCCGCAAGGACCAGACGATCGTCGAGGTGTCGCTGACCATGTCTCCCGTCGCCGACGCGACCGGGGCGATCAGGGGGGTGGCCACCATCACCCGGGATGTGACCGAGCGGCAGCGGGCCGAGGCCAGGTTCCGCGGGTTGCTTGAGGCGGCGCCGGACGCGATGGTGTGCGTCGGCGCCGACGGGCGGATCGCGCTGGTCAACGCCCAGACCGAGCGGCTGTTCGGGTACGGCAGGGACGAGCTGATCGGCCAGCCGGTCGAGATGCTGGTCCCCGACGCGGTCCGGGACGCGCATCCGGGCCATCGGGTCGCGTGGGTAGCTGATCCCCGGCCCCGCCCGATGGGCGCCGGGATGGAACTGGCCGGCCGCCGCCGCGACGGGACTACGTTCCCCGCCGAGATCTCCCTGTCGGCCATCGACACCGACGAGGGAATCCTGGTCACCGCCGTGGTCATAGATGTGACCGAGCGGCTGGAGATCCAGGCCGAACGGGAACGGCTGCGCGCCCAGACCGAACGGGACCGGATGGAACGCCAGCTGCACCAGTCACAGCGGCTGGAAAGCCTGGGCCAGCTGGCCGGCGGGGTCGCCCACGATTTCAACAACCTGCTCGGTGTCATCTCCAACTACTCCTCTTTCGTCGGCGACGAAGTCGCCAGGGAACTGCCCAGCCGGCGCTGGCAAGCCGTCCACGATGACATCGGCCAGGTTGAGCAGGCCGCCCAGCGAGCCGCCGGCCTGACCCACCAGCTGCTGGCCTTCGCCCGCCAGGAGGTCATCCAGCCGCGTGTGCTTGACCTCAACGAGGTGGTCACCAGCGTCGAGCAACTGCTTGTCCGTACGCTCGGCGAGCACGTCGAGCTGATCAGCGACCTCGCCGAAGACCTGGAATCCGTGCTCGCCGACCCCGGCCAGATCGAGCAGGTCCTGGTCAACCTCGCCGTCAACGCGCGAGACGCCATGCCGGGCGGCGGCAAGCTGATCATCCAGACCACCAACACCGATCTCGGCCAGCCCGCGGCCGGGCAGGCCCGCCTGGCACCCGGCCGGTACGTGGCGGTCAAGGTCAGCGACACCGGGACCGGAATCCCTAAGGACGTCATGGACCGGGTATTCGAGCCGTTCTTCTCCACCAAGCCGAAGGGCGAGGGAACCGGCCTCGGCCTGGCCACCGTCTACGGGATCATCACCCAGGCCGGAGGGAACGTGCGGATCTACTCCGAACCCGGCCTCGGCACCGTCTTCACCATCTTGCTGCCTGTCACCGCCCAGGCGGCAGCCGTGCCGGCGCAGCGCGGCCAGCCGCAGCACGGCCACGGCGAGACGGTGCTGGTGGTCGAGGATGAGCCCGCCATGCGCGAGGTCACCCGCCGGATCCTGGAACGCAACGGCTACCACGTAACCGCCGCAGCCAGCGGCCACGACGCGCTCCAGATCGTCACCGGCCAGCTGGAACACGTCGACCTGCTGCTCACCGATGTCGTGATGCCGCGCATGCAGGGCCGCGAGCTCGCCGACAAGATCCGCATCCTGCGGCCCGGGATACGGGTAGCGTTCATGTCCGGCTACACCCAGGGCCTGCTCAGCCAGCAGCGCGTCCTGGAACCCGGCGTCTACCTCATCGAGAAACCATTCACGGAAACCACCCTCCTCGCCAAAGTCCGCGAAATCCTCACGGCCGAGAACACCACGGCGTAGCACTGGATGGGTGATGCCGGGGGCGTTTCGCTTGTCACTCCGGGTGCTGGCCTAGGGCTTCGGAGACTCTCTGCAGCAACTGCCCGGAGTCAAACGGCTTTTCCAGGATCACGAGATCTTGGTCGACTTCGCCGCGTTCCCACAGGTCTCGCGGAAACCCGGACATGAACAGGAGGCGAAGGTGCGGCCGCAGGGAAGCAGCCTGCTCGGCGAGCTGCAGGCCTGACATCCCTGGCATGACGACGTCGGTGAGCAGTAGCTCGACCCGCGCATCTTCCCGGATCATGGCCAGCGCATCGTGCGGGCTCTCGGCTACCCGCAATCGGTAGTTGTGGCGTTCGAGTATCCGGGCGGTGATCTGGCGCAGCTGCGGCTCGTCCTCGACCAACACCACCGTGTGGCCCGCACCGTCCGTCGCGACCGGGCTGCTGGCGGAGGCCGCGATCGCCGCGGCGGTGTCACCATCGGCTTCCGGGATATAGACGCGCACGGTTGTCCCGATCCCGGATTCCGAGTAAAGCTGGATGTCGCCGCCCGCATCCTTGATGATTCCGTAGATGGTGGCGAGCCCGAGACCCGTGCCGCGTCCGGTCGGCTTGGTCGTGAAGAATGGCTCGAACACGTGCTGGCGCGCCTGGTCGGTGAAGCCGGTCCCCGTGTCGGTCACGCTGAGGCATACGTAACGGCCGGGTCTCGGTGTTGTCGCGTGCCGTTCCTCGTCGTTGAACTGGCGTTGCGATGTCTCTATGAGCAAGGACCCGCCGTCCGGCATAGCGTCACGGGCGTTGACCGAGAGGTTGAGCAGAACCTGCTCAAGGTGACTGGTATCCATCCGCACCCGGGGGACCCCGGCGGCGAGGGTCGTGCGGAACTCGATGTGCTCGCCGACCGCGGACCGCAGGAGCCCTTCGGTATCACCGATCACCCGGTTGACATCTATCACCTCACCCTGCACGAGGTCGCGCCGGCCGAAGATGAGCAGCTGCCGGGTCAGCGCCGCCGCCCGCATGGCGGCAGTTTGCACCTGCTCGACGTCACTGAGCGCCTCAGGCCGGTCTGCCACCGCCTCGGCGATGAACGCGGTGTAGTTGAGAATGATCCCCAAGAGGTTGTTGAAGTCGTGGGCCACCCCGCCGGCCAGCTTGCCAATGCTTTCAAGCCGTTCTTGCTGAGAGATCCTGCGCTGCATCCGTGCCCCCTCCCGCTCCGCCTCCACGAGGTGCAGTGCCCGCGCTTCGAGGGTCCTGCGGAGCAGGATGAACATGGTTGCGTCAATGGACAGCGCCATCAGCATGCCGGTCAGGTTGACCCAGCGGTAGATATTGTCTGGC
>Ga0335079_10007130_pt1 | contig 12749 bp, 9 predicted proteins | sample Lox_Sample_33_FD_206719 | JGI IMG/M metagenome (GOLD analysis project Ga0335079, IMG submission 206719) | Soil microbial communities from Loxahatchee National Wildlife Refuge, Florida, United States - Lox_Sample_3.3 | ecosystem: Environmental > Terrestrial > Soil > Wetlands | place: USA: Florida... | reverse complement strand
CTGGGCTCCAACGGCACGCTCTCGACCGTGGACCTGGGCCCGCTTCCTCCGCGGAACCAGGTCACCGTCGAGATCGACATCGCCCCCGGAGCGGAAATCGGGCCGGTCAGCTTCCGCCTGTTGACGCCGCTCGGCACCAGCCCGGAAGGCCGCTTCCTGATCGAGCCTTACTACGGCGAATCCGCCGACCGGGAACCCAACGACACTGCGGAAACCGCGGTGGAGACTTTTCTCCCCGCCGTCCTCGCGGGAGCGATCTCGCGGCCCGGCGATGTCGATTACTACAAGATCCAGGTCCGCGCCGGCCAGGAGGTCGCGTTTCAGAACAATGCGGCGCTGATCGGCAGCCAGCTCCAGCCGGTGGTCACCATCTTCGATGCCGATCTCAAAGCGCTGCGCGCGTTCGGCGAGAGCGGCGGCACGGAGCAGCTCCAATTCGTGTACCGCTTTGCCAAGGCGGGGACGTACTACCTCCGGATCGCGGATTACCAACAGAGCGGCCGCGCGAGCAACACGTACCGCATCATCGCCGGCGAGTTTCCGTTGCTGGCGGGCGCGTGGCCGATGGGGATTCGCCGCGGGTCCACCACCAACCTTGCTTTGCGCGGATCGCACGTGGCGGCCGCAACGAAGATCGGGCCGCCCCCGGCGGGCGACGGCGAAGACACCGTTTTGCTCCGCCCCGCCCATGCCTTCAATCAACTGAAAGTTGCGCTCGGCGACGAGCCCGAACTGGAATCGCAGGGCGGCGCTATCACGGTCCCGGTCACCATCAACGGCCGCATCGCCAAACCCGCGGGCGAAAACCGGTACCGATTCCACGCGCGCAAGGGCGAGCAACTGGTGCTCGAAGTCAACGCTCGCCGCCTCGGCAGCGACCTCGACAGCTTCCTGGAGGTCCTCGACGGCAATGGCCGACCGATCGAGCGCGCCGTCGTCCGGCCCGTGTGGGAAACGAACCTGACGCTGCGCGATCACGGCTCCACGGATCGCGGGCTGCGCATCTCCTCCTGGAACGAGCTCCACGCCGGCGATTACCTGATGGCCGGCAGCGAGATTATCCGCGTCGAAGCCTTGCCGCTCTCACCCGACGCCGACACCATCTTCGAAGCGTTCGGCGGCCAGCGACTCGCGTTTTTCGACACCACAGCCGAAGCCCATGCCATCGATTCGCCGGTCTACAAGGTACAGATCCTGCCGCCGGGATCGAAGCCCTCGCCCAACGGCCTGCCGGTAGCCCACCTCTATTACCGCAACGACGATGGCGGCCCCGGCTACGGCCGCGATTCCGTGGTTCACTTCACCGCGCCCGAGGACGCCGACTACATCGTTCGCATCGCCGACACCAACAGACTCGGCGGCGAAAGTTTTGGCTATCGCCTCACGGTCCGCCATCCGAATCCCGATTTCCGCCTCTCTGTGACGCCGCGCAATCCGAACGTGCCGCTCAACGGCGCGGTACCGATCACGGTCACCGCGACGCGCCTGGATGGTTTTCAAGACCCGATCGACGTCGCAGTTACCGAGCTACCCGCCGGCCTGCAATCCGATCCCACCGTCATTCGCGCGGGACAGAATTCCACGACCCTCATCCTCCGCGCCAGCGCCGCACTGACCGCGCCCGCGCAACTTCGCGTCACGGGCAAAGGCGGCGGGCTGCAGCACACCGCGAATCCCGACGACCGTTTGAAATTGATTGCGGTCACGCCGGGCCCGGATCTCACGATGACCGCCGAGACTCCCGAAGTCACGGTGCGCCCCGGGGGCACCGCCGAGATCACGGTTTCCATCCAGCGCCAATCGGGATTCCAGGGCCGCGTGCCGGTCGAGGTGCGCAACCTTCCGCCCTACGTCCGCGTTCTCGACGTTGGTCTGAATGGCGTGTTGATCACGGAAGACGAATCACGCAGGAGCTTCAAGATCGAAGCCTTGCCGATTGCGCAGCCGGGCGAACAGTTGATCTGCGTCGACGGCGCGGTCGAGACGCGCTCGCCGCAGATGTCGGCCTACGCCGCGCCGCAGCCGATCAAGCTGCGCGTAGTCACTGCAGCTCCACCGCCTCAACCCTGATTACATCGCCCTCGGCCGTTCCGGTGACCTTGGCTTTCAGGTCCTTCTCCCTGGCCGACTTTTTCAGGAGTGCCAGCACACGCGCATTCCCGCCCTCGTCGAACTTGAGAAACTTCCCGTCCGCGGTGACCAATCCGTATCCGCCGCGCGAGCACTGGATAGCGCACTCGCGAGTGTGGCTCGCGAGATCCTTGCCCCGGCACATGACATCCACCACCGTCCCGGAGAAAGTCTCCGCCGCAGCGAATCCCGCAAAAAACATCGCCAGCCAAGCCGCACGCATCATCAGTCCATCCTAGCGCAAGGCAGGAGAGCAGGAGTGCCAGGCGCCCCCAGCAGGACTGCCAGGGGCGCCAGAACAGCTAGCGGCGGAAATGCTCGAAACCGCGGCCAAATGCGCGGTCGTCGCGGTCGTGATGGCGGGCCGGGACAACTCGTTCCACCGCCGGGGGCGCCCAATACCCGGCGACCCGAGCGCCGTTCGGCGCGTAGTACCCGTCCACCCAGGAATATCCGGGGCCCGGACAGGCCGGGCGTGCGACGGCAACCGGCGCCGGAGCACCGAAACCGATCCCGACGGTCACTCGTGGAGCAGCGATCAGGGCGCTGCCCAGCAGCATCATCACTCCCATTGCCTTTTTCATTTTTTTACCCTCCTCACACCCAATCCCTCGCAAGAGCGATGCCAGACATAAGCCTCTGGGAATACAGGCCGCGGAGCCCACCGCGCGTATGGGCTGGTGGTTCTTCGCGGCTTCAGTGGTGGTGTTGAGCCAGCTCGAAAGCCGGCGCCACCGGATTGAAGCGCGACCATTGCGCCCGCGAGGTGGCTGCCACGCGGCCGGTTTGGGCGGCGGACACTGCCACCAGCACCGACGCGGCGAGCCATACCGTCATACCGACAGTGGTTCCATCTTTGGATGCTAACCCAACGCTGCATCAACGATGACAGTGGAACCGAATGGGATGACCTCGACTGTGCAGGAATCGCTAACATTGGACGAAACAGCCTGGACCACTTCGCTGAGCGCTGAGTAGGCCAGTCTGTAGTCAGATGCCGAGGAGGGAACCGGCTCATCGCTGCTCTTCACGCCATAAATGTCGACATCGTTCAACCGTCTTCGGCGGAAATGGCAAGAGTGTTGAAGTTTCTTAGTTCTTGTGCTCTGCGCCAATTACGCGTAAATCCCACGCAGCCTGATTACCGCAGCAACTCGATCCAATGCCAGCATATAGGCCGCGGTGCGGTTATCGACCCCATGCCTGTCTGCATAGTGTACGACCGCGTCAAAGCTCTCTTCCATAATGTTCTGCAGTCTGTGGTTGACGGTATGTTCGCTCCAGAAGTAGCCCTGCCGGTCCTGCACCCATTCGAAGTAAGAGACCGTCACGCCGCCGGCATTGGCCAGGATGTCTGGCAAAACGAAAATCCCGTTTTGCGCGAGAATCGTGTCCGCAGCCGGAGTAGTCGGTCCATTCGCGCCCTCGCATAGGATTTTGCACCGAATCTGTTGCGCGTTCCGCGACGTAATCACGTTCTCCGTTGCCGCGGGGAGCAGAACATCGCATTTCAAGTGCATCGCCGTATCCCGGTCGATCGCTTCGCCGCCTCTGAAGCCGACGATGGTACCGTTTTCGGCGCGGTGCTGCTGAAGGGCAGTGACATCGAGGCCCTTTCCGTTATAGACCGCGCCATCCAGCTCAACGATAGCAATAATCCTGAACCCGGCCTGGCTCATCAACTTGGCCGCCATGCTACCGACGTTGCCGAAACCTTGAATCACTGCGCTGGCTTGGTCAAGCGCCACTCCCATACGTGCGAGCGCCTTGAGTGTCACGATCATGCACCCGCACCCGGTAGCCTCTTGCCGGCCTCGCGATCCACCTAGCGACAGCGGTTTGCCAGTTACAACACCGGTAACGGTGTGACGTGCATGCATCGAATACGTGTCCATGATCCACGCCATCACCTTCTCATTGGTGTTCACGTCCGGAGCCGGCACATCGCGCTCCGGGCCGATGTAGTCGAGGATCTCGGCTGTGTAGCGCCTTGTTAATCTCTCCAACTCGGATTCCGAGAGCTTGTGTGGATCGCAGATCACGCCGCCCTTAGCTCCGCCGAACGGCACATTGACCACGGCGCATTTCCAGGTCATCCATGAAGCCAAGGCACGAATTTCGTCCAGCGTCACATCAGGAGCAAAACGAATTCCACCTTTCGCCGGCCCGCGCGCCAGTGAGTGTTGCACGCGGTAACCTGTAAACACTTCCAGCCGTCCGTCGTCGAGTTGAACGGGTATGTGAACAGTGATCTCGCGTGTCGGCGCACGCAGTACCTTCCGCATTCCCTCGTCTAGACCCAACTTGATCGCAGCGTCATCGAATCGCGCTGCTGCGGCAGACCACGGATTCAACTCCAGGTCGAGTGAGATTTCCGGGGGTTCAACTAAGGTAGCCATGGATAACTCCTCCTGATTCGCCCGCGCCATGGCAGTTTACTGCCGTGTCCTTCCGTGGCGTTAGGTCGCGTCCTGCGCGACTGGTTCCACCATCGCGGGCTATGCATACTCCTCGCACCGCCACACACCTCCCTCGGGCTTCGGGTAGATGCAAGAGTCGCGATTGTCGCAGTTCTGGCAGAGTCCGGCCAGCTTCTTCGAGCCGTTTCCATCGGCCTGCGGCGTACGAACATCCCGCCGAATTGGCGGGGCGGCTGGCGGCGGCATATACATCTCGAATTGCCCGCATTGCAGGATAATGCCATCCGACTTGGATAAATACATGCAGCCTGGTTCGTTCTTGCAGCTTGCACACACACCTCGGGCTACGCTTTGCCTCAACATTTGATGCCTCCTTTTTTTGGGCCGGCTGTTCCCGCCAGTTCGCGACGGGCTCAAAACCACAACCGCCTGTCAGGAACCGTGATTTGTCAGCAACCGCGGTATAGGGAAGCAGGTGCCTTGCCAATTTCTATTTGCACGATAAGATCAGGCGGAATAAGGAGATCTGAAGGGGGGGTTCCTCGTCGTGAGTGCGCCGTAGCGGGGAGAATTCGTCCACTGGGGAAAAGCTCCTCAGCTACGTGTTGTCCCTGATTTTTTCGCGGAGCGTCTTGCGGTCGATGCCCAGGATCTCGGCGGCCCGACTCCGATTGCCAGCCACGCTGGCTAAGACATTGCGAATGTATTCCACTTCTACTTGCGCCAATGTCCGATCGAACCCGCCCTTTCCTAAAGCCGAGAAGTGCATGAGGGACGGCAAGTCTGGGACGTCGACCACATTCTCTTCATCTGTCATTACTACCAGCCGCTGGATCACATTCTCCAGCTCCCGAACGTTACCTGGCCAGCGGTATCGGCGCAGGACATCTAAAGCTGCATCGGAAAACTGGGGTACCGGTTTGCCCAAATCGGCGGCGAACGTGTTCGCAAAATGTCGGATCAGGAGGAGAACGTCGTCACCACGATCACGCAAAGCGGGAATGTCGATCGTAATCACATTCAAACGAAAATAGAGGTCCTCCCTGAAGGCTTCCTTTTGGACAAGTGCCCGGAGATCTTTGTTTGTCGCGGCAACGACTCGGACGTTTACTGGACGGGACCGGGCGGACCCCACCATGTACACTTCTCGTTCCTGCAATACGCGTAGGAGCCTCGATTGCATTGCGGAGGACGTAGCGCCAATCTCATCCAGGAAGATCGTGCCGCCTTCGGCAGTTTGAAAGAAACCCGCGCGGGTTTCATTAGCTCCGGTGAAAGCGCCTTTCAGATGGCCGAAGAGTTCGCTTTCGAGGAGGCCCTCAGGGATGGCGGCGCAATTCACAGGCACAAACGGAGCGGCCGCACGCGGACTGCCGTAATGAGTAGCCCTCGCGACAAGTTCCTTGCCAGTGCCGCTCTCACCTGTGATCAACACCGTCGCAGGTGTGGGCGCCGCCTTTGCGATGGCACGAAATACCTTCTGCATGGCCGCGGATTCTCCGATCAGTCCCTGAGGGGCGTTAGGAGGTCGGTACGGAGGGGCTTGAACAGTTCGCCGGACACGGAGCTTGTCAAGTGCTCGTTCGACGGCGGCAAACAACTCTTCATCTGTGAAGGGCTTCGAGAGATAGTCTTCGGCGCCGAGCTTGACGGCATCCACGGCTCCACTGATCGATGGATAACCGGTTATCATCATCACCTCGGTGTCAGGGTAGTTGGCCCGGACATGTCTCACGAGCTCGAGACCGCTCACCTTCGGCATCTTGAGATCAGTGACCACCAAATCGATTGGGGTTTCTTTGAGCACGCCGATTGCCTCTGCAACTCCCGGTGCTATGTAGACTTTATAGCCTTGTGACTGCAGGTTCCGCTGCAGAACTTCTACGGTATCGGGAGCGTCGTCAACCACCAGGACGTGTTCTGTCCTCGTTGACTCAATCGGCGTGCTCATACTTCCGATACTTCAGCCGCCGCGGCGAGCGGCAAGCGAATCTCGATACTGGTGCCTTTGCCGGGTGCACTCTCAACGCGGATCGACCCTCCGTGTGAGCTGATGATGCCGTGAACGACCGCCAATCCGAGGCCAGTGCCCTCATCGACATCTTTGGTGGTGAAAAATGGCGTGAAGATCTTCGCTTTGGTATCATCTGTCATACCGCAACCAGTGTCCGAAACTTTCAGTGAAACCGATTCCGGGTCTGCCGCCGTGTCGATTGTAATTACTCCGCCGCTCCGTATCGCCTGGATACTATTGACGACGAGATTCACGAGGACTTGGTGCAACTGAGAGGAGTCTGCGTTGATGTCGGGCAGTTCAGGTGCGAGATTAGACAGGACCTGAATTCCAGCCCGACTACACCTGGACTCCAGGAAGTAGAGGCCATCTTGCACAATGCGATTTAGATTGACCAGTGACAGCACTGGTGTCCTTTGACGCGAAAAGACCAACAGTTTGTGGATAACCTCCCGAGCATGAAGGGAGGCCCTGACAATCTTGCCCACGTCGTTCGACGCTCTTTCCGGCAAGTCAGAGTCTTTCTGAAGCAATTGCGCAAATCCCAGAATGTTGCCAAGTGGCTCATTCAATTCATGAGCCACTCCCGCTGCAAGTTGGCCGATGGTGGCCAGACGGTCAGCGTGGCGGAGTTGGGCCTGCAGTTTCGATTGGTGTTCATCGGCCTCGCGCCCGTCAACAATCAGCGAAAGTTCCCTGGCGACTGTGTCGATCAAGCTACGCTCTTCGGCGAGAAACGGACCCTCAACGAACTCCGGCCGGTCCTCGTTGTACGACACCTCGATAATGCCGCGCACGCTCCCTCGGACGATGAGATCTGCGGTTTGCCGATGCGGCCCTGTTGCGAAACGCTCCGTGTTGTAAGACCTTCCGTCCAATATGATGCGGGCGCCCGCAATTTCCGGGAATTGCCACGCGGAAGGCAGAAACTCCAGAATCCGCTGAAGCACTCCCTGCAACGAAATCTTACGCAATTGGGCGACGCGACCGATCTCATAGAGACATGTCAACTCCTTTACACGCTCGCGTAGCGCCCATTGCGCCTGCTGGTGAGCGATGGCCAACCCGATGATGTCTGCGACTCGTTCGTAAAACTCTACGTCCCGCTCTGTGACGCGCTTACTCCGGAAATCCTGAAACAGCAGCAGTCCTACTGTCCGTTCATCCACGACAAACCGGATCAGCATTAAGGCGACGGCCCTACTAAACGAGCTTGGAGGGCGGATATGAGTGTCCAGGGACTCGGGCTCTTCGCCTCCGATCCAGAGATTACCTCGCCTCGTAGATCGCAAGGGCGGCTTGAGATCGATTTCGTGTTCTTCAATCAGAGCTCGACACAAATCTTCAACAGACTTGGGCTGATCGTTGAGTTCCGTCAGCTTGACCGGCACCTCCAAAGGGTTCTCCAGAACTGTAAATCGCGGAGAGCGATGCTCTTTCGAGAATTCCCATCTAAGGTAAGAGCACGGATCCATCACGCGGAGTTCAAACGCTTCACCTTTCGTGAATTCCAAGATGATTACGGAAAGCCTGGTCAGGAACTCCGACCGCGCCACTCCCTTACCGGTACAGCGCAAAATTCTCTCGGATAAACTCGCGAATTCGTCGGCGCGGTTCGAGCGGACCTCGTCATCGAGCGAGTTGTTCTCGACCATGGAGCCTCGCTGACCATGGGAAATTTTAGCACCCCGCACAAAAGCAACGTCCGCTCATACGCGTAACTATCGCCGTCGCGGGCAGACTTCCGTCACCGTTCTGTCCGGCAGCCCTTCCCGTTCGATCAGCCAGTTGCTGCGGGCAATCTCCATCGGACCGTCCATCGGCTCTCCCCTTGGGGCGTTCACGCTTCCGCGCCGCAGTCGCAACTACGTGCAGACCCAGAGCCGCCGCCACCCCGCCCCTCGGCAAACAAGCCAATCTAGTTGGTGATGCCTAATTTCTAGACGCTGGGCTTGCTGTCTCGGCGCTTCTTCAGCCGGGAAAAGCCGTGGGCTACGACAGCGAGGCCGCCTAAAACTGATAACGAAAACGTCATACGATACCTCTTTCCCTGGCGGACTCGGGCCGGTGTGGCTCAAGGCCGCTTGGTTCCACGTTCAGAGAGGCACGTGGTATTCCGAAAGTCGAGAGGAACACTGGAGAGACGCTGCTGGAAATCTCCGAATCCATTGCAGCTCGCAGTGCCGCGGCCGCCGGCCGCCGAGTGGCCGGTTCGCACGGAGTCCGGAGAGAAACGATACGCGAACGCGGGCCTGGTGGTGCTATTCCACCGGGTGGTTCCCGCGGCGCACTGTGCCCCGAGTTAACTCATTGATTTATTGGGGGAGGTTTCGGCTCCCCGCTTGCACTACGGAGGGTGGAGTCAACAAGGAGCCGACGCCATGAAAAACTTAACCGGCAGGAAATGGATATGTGGGGCACTGGTCCTTGCTGGCGCAATGCTAATCAACACTGCGCCGGCAATGGCGCAGGACAACGGTTACGGCAGCGGGTACAACTACGCACCAGCGGGACAACTCGACAACCTGGTGTCGCGGATCGCGCTCTATCCGGATCCGCTGCTGGCCCAGATCTTTGCCGCGGCGGCTTTTCCGGATCAGATTGCCGCGGCTGCACAAGGTTCCGGCGGACCGTTCGATCCGCCGGTCGAGGCGTTGATGCAGTATCCGAGCGTGTTGCAGATGATGGCCTCCGACCCTGGCTGGACGCAGGCTCTCGGTCAAGCCGTGATGCAGGACCAGAACGCGGTGATGGACGCGATCCAGAATCTGCGGCGTGAGGCGCAGCAGTATGGATACCTGCAGAGCGGTCCGCAGATGCAGGTGGTGGATGACGGCGGGTACATCGACATCCTGCCGGTGGGCGGGTACATGTACGTGCCGATGTATGACCCGTACGTCGTGTTCGCGCGGCCACGTCCGGGATTCTTCGTGGGCGGAGCGATCCGCTTCGGCGGCGGCTTCCATTGGGCCGGCGGATATAACCGTTTCGATTGGGGAAGGCACGAAGTGTTTGTGAACCGGCGGGTGTGGACGCCTCCCGCGCGGACGTACGCGGCACCCCGGTCTACCTTCGAGCAGCGGCGGTTCGAGAACAGCCGGCCGAACTTCACCGGCGGGAATCGCGAATGGAACCGGAACTACACGGCTCCGGCAATGCGTAATTTCACACCGGAGCAGCCGCGACGCGAGTTCGGCCGCCAAAACGATCCGCGTAACTTCGCGCCTGCCCAGCAACAACCGCAGCAGCGCGGATTTACGCCGGCGCCTTCCCAGCGCGATTTCGGCCGCCAGATGGAGCAGCATAGCTTCACCGCCCGGCCTCCCATGCAGCAGCGAAATTTCGCGGCTCCGCGGCAGATGGAGCAGCGCAGCTTTACTCCTCAGCCCCGCAATGAAGGAGGCTTCGGGCGGGGCGGCGAGGGTCGCGGCCGCGGGCGCTAGGCGCTCGCGCGCCCGCAGCCGCCGGCGGACGCTACCCGGTCCAGTCTGGCGACGAGCCGGAATCAGGGGACGAGACACAGTGATATGATGTCGAAACGACTTGGGGAGGCGCGTTTCACGTGATTCTGCAGATCAATTTCAATCTCAATGTCCCTGCCGCGGAATATCAGAAGATGGCTGATTCTGTCGCGCATGCCTTTCTCGATGTGCCGGGACTGACGTGGAAGATCTGGCTTCTAAACCCGGCCGCCCAGGAGGCCGGCGGTATCTATCTGTTCGACAGCCAGGCGTCCCTGGATGCATACGTGAACGGTCCATTGGTGGCACAACTGAGAGGGCTCACGGCCGTCCGAAACATTTCGATAAAGCAGTTCGAAGTCATTCCAGGGGCTACGGCATTGACCCGCGGCCCCTTCGAAAAGGCGATGACGTCCGAGGCATAGCCCGCGGAAGCCTTTTTCGCAACACAGACATGCTGTCTTTCGCAGGCCCGACGCTCAGTTCAGCCGGGCGTTTCGCGATTCAGCGGCCGACGGCACCGCGATCCAGCAGTAGACTGGAACCATCATGCGTGCCGTCTTTCTCTTGATGCCGCTGCTGCTGGCCGCCGCCGAGCCGCCGCAGGCGGAGTTGAGCAATGGATCTCTGCGGGTGAAGGTCTATCTGCCGGACGCGGCCAATGGCTTTTACCGCGCAACCCGTTTCGACTGGTCCGGAATGATCGAGACCGTCGAGTACGGAGGCCACAAGTTCTACGGCCGCTGGTTCCAGGGAACGGACCCCGCGGTACACGATTTCGAATACCGGGGCGCCGACATCGTCGCGGGACCGAATACCGCCGCCACCGGTCCGGCGGAGGAGTTCAACACCAACAACAAGGGCCTCGGCTTCGACGATGCGAAGACGGGCGGGACGTTCCTCAAGATCGGCGTCGGCGTGCTGCGCCGTCCGGACGATCGCGACTACGATCACTTCCGGCTCTACGACATCGTAGACCCGGGCAAGTGGACCAACCGCATGGCACGCGATTCGGCCGAGTTTACCCAGGCGGTGAACGATGCGGCGTCGGGATATGGATATGAATACCGCAAGACTGTCCGGCTGGTGGGGAACGGCGCGGAGATGGAGATCGCGCACAGCTTCCGAAACACGGGGAAAAAGCCGATTTCCTCGCGCGTCTACAACCACAATTTCCTGGTGATCGACGGCCAGGCGCCGGGGCCCGACTTCACGATCTCGGTGCCGTTCGAGATTCGCAGCCAGCGTCCTCCGGATGCGGACCTGGCCGAGATCCGCGGGACGCAGATCCTGTACCGGAAGACACTCGACGGGCGGGATCGCGTGATGACCCAGATGGAGGGCTTTGGAGCGGCCCCTTCGGATTACGACGTGAAGGTGATCAACACGAAGACGGGCGCCGGTGTGCGCGTGACGGCGGATCGTCCGCTGGCGAGCCTGGCGCTGTGGTCGATCCGCGCGGTGATGTCGGTGGAGCCGTTCGTGGAGTTCTCGGTGAAACCCGGAGAGACTTATACGTGGACCTTGAGATACCGGTATCTCAAGTAATGCCGCGCTGCGCGCGCCGGCTCCGGAAGTTAAATTAGAGAGGCACATTATGAGACACTTCGAATCATTCACCCGCGCGATTCTGGCGGCTGCGCTTCTGTCGCTGCCGGCGGCGCACGCCCAGCAAGCGGCTGCCGGCCGGGGCGGAGCGCCGCGGCCGCTATCGCCGGAAATCCATCCGGATCACACTGTGACGTTCCGCCTCCCGGCCCCCAAGGCCAACGAGGTCACATTGAACGGAAGCTGGGAAGGCGCGCGCGACATCAAGATGTCAAAAGACGATAACGGCGTCTGGTCGGTGACCGTGGGACCACTCGGTGCGCAGCTCTGGGGCTACTGGTTTCTCGTCGATGGCGTGAAGGCTCTCGACCCTGGCAACGGCGAGACGCAGCGCGACGGCTCCCGGATCGACAATCTCCTGATGATTTCCGGCCCGGAGTCCGACCGGTGGGACTTCAAGGACGTGCCGCACGGGACCATGCACATCGTGTGGTACCCCTCGCCCACGCTGAAAGAAGATCGCCGCCGCATGTATGTCTACACGCCTCCCGGATACGAGGCGAGCCAGGCGTCGTATCCGGTACTGTACCTGCTGCACGGCGGAGGCGGAGACGAGGACGCGTGGGTCACGATGGGCCGCGCAAATGTGATTCTGGACAACCTGATCGCGGCCGGCAAGGCTAAGCCGATGATCGTGGTGATGCCCAACGGCAACGCCACCCAGACGGTGTCGCAGGGTTACGCGTACGGTCCCACGCCCGCGCGCCAATCCGTTCAGGCTCCCGCGCCGCCTCCGATTCAAGGCGCTGCGCAGGGAGGACGCGGCGGCGCTGCCGCCCGGCCGCCTCAGCCATACGCCGGCTCCTACCCCGAAAGCCTGGTGAAAGACGTGATCCCGTTCGTCGAGAAGACGTACCGCGTGATCGCGAACCGGGACAACCGGGCGATCGCCGGCCTGTCGATGGGCGGCGGCCACACCCTGATGGCGACGAACAACAATCCCGGGGTGTTCGGTTACATCGGCGTTTTCAGCTCCGGTCCGCGCACCGTGGACGAAGCCTACGAAAAGCAGTTGGAAGCAGTCAAAGCGGGTGGCGTGAAGTTCTACTGGACCGGCGCCGGCACCACCGACATGGCCCGCGAAGGCACGATGAATCTTCACTCTCTGCTGGAGAA
>Ga0335079_10007129_pt1 | contig 12749 bp, 15 predicted proteins | sample Lox_Sample_33_FD_206719 | JGI IMG/M metagenome (GOLD analysis project Ga0335079, IMG submission 206719) | Soil microbial communities from Loxahatchee National Wildlife Refuge, Florida, United States - Lox_Sample_3.3 | ecosystem: Environmental > Terrestrial > Soil > Wetlands | place: USA... | reverse complement strand
GCCTCGCGCCGCACAGGCAGGCGGCGGGGTGTGGCGCAGCTTGGCAGCGCGCTTCGTTCGGGACGAAGAGGCCGCCGGTTCAAATCCGGCCACCCCGACCAGGTCACAGGCCACTTGCGATCATCGCGGGTGGCCTTTTCCATGCCGTACAGCAGCAAAGTACAGCAACGCCTACTCGGCCGCCCCGTCGGCCGCCCCGCGGGTGAGCGTCAATCGCCGTGGCGGCTCTTCTGACGGGCTCGCATCGGGCACGAGCAGGGCCCCCTCAGGTGCTCCTCATACGCTGTGAAGCCCTCGCGCACGATGTAAGGCCGCGGAGCCGCTGAAGCCGGGGCGAGATCTCGGAGTAGCCCAGATAGGGATTGTCGCCGCAGTCGCAGCAGATGAGCTCGAAATGCGCTGGTCCAGCCGTCTTGGACTCTGCCCCCCCACGATGCGGACCGGCTGGCGCCGGAGAAACGACCGGGCGATCTCCCCGTTTTGGTCAACGGGAGCGAACGACATCGCATCACCGGCGCCCGCCCGCAGATCCAGCGGTCCGGGCGTACTGGGCCTACGGCCACCCGGATGATCGCCGATGCCGCCGTACATATCCGCGCTACTCATCACTCATTCAGCTCCCGCCAGTGGTTCTAGCCACTGGCGGGGTATGGGGCAGCGCCCGTCGATCTCTTGTAACCATTGCGCCGCGCTCCCTGGCCCAGCAACGTTGACACGCACAGCGCCGGACGTTCATCTGACGGCCGCCTCCGCGTCCACGGTGATGGGCGCCCGGACAAGGACCAGGGCACGGGGCTGGGCGAGCAAGCCCCGCGGGCCTGCCTCCTCGGCTGTGTTGGCCGGGCAGGTCCAGTCAGTGGTGTCTGGGCCTGGCATCGTTCACAAGCTAGAGGGAGGCCGCAGCCCTGGGTGGGACGAGGTAGGCGACGATGAGCGCGGCCGGGAAGAAGAACAGGCTGAAGATGAAATACCCGATGAAGCTGTGGCCCTTGCGGCCGGCGACCCGGGCGGGCCAGAACGCGATGACGATCCAGACGAAAGCACACAAGATCCACCACAAGACGGACATGACGTATCCCCTCTCCCGCGTTCCGCGCGGAACGCTGTTACGTGCTGCTGAACAGCAGCTCGGGCACCTCGGTGTTCGCTGGACAGCGACCACCAATGCACTCCCAGGTTCCCCCAGCACTAGGAGCGTCTCCCCGGGCCAGGGAGCCTTTGGACCCTCAGCGCCGCCTGGACCCTCAGCGCCGCCGACGAACCGCACGGCGGTGCATCCCGGCTGCGGAGACCGGCGACAAAGGACGCCCCATGGGGTCGATGAACAGCGCACATGGCCCGCTGGCGGCCGGCACGGTGCCGTCGAGGGGCTTGATGCTGTAGGTGAGCGCGTCTCCGTCCAGGTGCGGATCTTGGATTACCACGACCGCATCCTCGGGAAGCCTGTCGCCCGGCTCCGCGAACGACAGGACGGCATTCGGGGGGGTTTGAGCGAAGCTGTTGTCCCCTTCTGCCCAGTTGGCGACGAACTGACGAGACAACATGTGCCCGACCTCGCGCTGAGGACGGTCGGCGAAGTAAAGCGTCGACGGCGACAAGCCCTGCAACGTGATGGTTCCGTGGTCGCTGGTCATGCTCGCCGCGGTCTGGACGAACAATGCCTCCATGTCCTCAAGCTGTCGTTCGGTGGCCTCACTCATCGTGGCTCCTCTCACACCGCCATGGCATACCCCGTACCGGTCGCGGCAGCAGGTGTCGCCTGTGGACCCGCACCAGGTTGCCGCACTCACCCGCACGCTAAGCGCTAGGCAGGTGGCCCAGCATCACCTGCCAGCCGTTTCACCTAGGTGGGAATCCGTTACAGCTAATGATCGATCTCGGTGAAGAACGGCCGTGACGGTCTGTAAAACCGCTCCCTCCGGTGGGGCACTCCGGCTCCAGGATGATCGCTAACCACTGCGGCGCGGCGGTGTCATGCCGGTTTCCTGCCCGCCGCCGACCGGGGCCCGGTGGGCGGATGAGAGTGTCCACGATGCGGGCCAGCAGGGACCGTATCGTCGCCTCGGCCACCGTGTGGAAGATCGCCTTGTCCAGGCCCACGCCCACCGAGCCGAGCGGCGGCCGGTAGGCCCGGCCAGCGACAGCCGGGTGGCGTGGTCCCCGGCGGGGGTCAGCGCAATATCGGCGTCCAGGGCAGGGAAGAGTCTGCCGCCCGGCCCGGTAGCCTGCCACCGCAGCGCGAGCATGGCGGACTCACCGCGGACCGCCAGGTCCAAGAAATGCACCTCGACCAGCTTGGACACGCCCGGCGCGGCGCCCAGCGGGCCGACCCGGGCCAGCCCCTAACGCCATCGCCGTAGGCTCCCTGCGACATCCGGGTCAGCGCCCGCCGCGAACAGCCTCCGCGAGCCTGGCCGCGGCGGCACCGAAGCTCAGATCCAGCAGCACCTCGTCAGCGACAAACATCCCGCTAAGACCACCAGGCCCGGTGAACAAGACGCCAGAGACCAAGGTCCTCTCCGGCCCGCGGATAGCCCCCTGGGACAGAACCTGCCAGAACCACCGGGGCGTCCTCCCCCACGCCGGGCGATCCTGTCGCCGCGAAAGCTCCCAGTTAAGGGCGCGACCTACGGCCGCGTCCCTCCGCTTCACTCCGGGCACACCCTGGACTGAGAGCTTCCCCGGCAAGAACCGGCACCTGAGGGGAAGGAAGGGCAGCGGCCAGATGCTCAGCCTTGTTCCCGGGAGCCACACCGTCGCTGACCGGCGATCGTGTCACCTGATGTAGTCGTGGCGGAGATTTCCCCTAGGTGAATTCGGCTGGCAGGTGATGAAAAGCCGCCTGCCTGGGTGTGAGCCTGGCGGGGTGATCGACAGCGACAGGGCGCGAGGCCCCGGCTGTACCGGGTTGACGAGCAAGGAGAGGGAGAGGGCATGCCTTCGCAGAGAGAGCCATCGAGTCCTGCTGACATCCAGGCAGCGTTGTCCGGGGGTGTGCCGATGGGACGCTGGAAGGAAGGGCTCATGTTCGGGGGCATCAACCCGACGCCGGGCCTGGCGAGCGCGGCGAACTGGTTCCCGCGGACCGAAGAGGTCGGGCCTGAGGAGTTGCGGATCACGTTCATGGGCACGGCGCCATTCCTTCGGCCGGGCCAGATGAACACGTCGATCTTCATCGAGCTGGGCAACGGCGACAACTTCGTGTTCGACATCGGCGAAGGGTCGGTGGCGAACTACATCTCGGCCGGGCTGGCACTCAACCAGCTCGATAAGATCTTCATCACCCACCTGCACGTGGACCATTTCGGCGCGTTGCCGTGGCTGTACATGTTCGGCGGCTGGGCGGGGCGGTGGCACAAGCCGCTGCGCGTATTCGGCCCGTCGGGACGCAGCCCCGAGTACGGCACGGCCCACATGGTGGAAGGCATGAAGCAGATGCTCACCTGGCACCGCGACGCGTTCAGTGTGTTTCCGGTCGGCCAAGCCCACGACGTCGACGTCACCGAGTTCGACTTCCGTGACAACGGCGGCGTCTGCTACGACGAGAACGGCGTCAAGGTCATCCACTGGCAGCGGTCACACGCCAAGGACGGCGCCTCAGCGTACCGGCTGGAATGGAACGGGCTGAAGGTGGTGTGGACCGGCGACGGCCGCCCCTCCAAGCTCGACGCGCAGTTCGCGGCGGGCGCAGACGTCTACATCACCGAGACCCAGCCGGAGCTGTGCGCAATCAGCTCGGGCGTGCAAGGGGTACCTCCGTTCCTAGGGCGCTACACGCTGGACACCCACCACACCCCCGGCTACGCCGCCGGGTACGTCGCCAGCCGGGCGAACCCGCGGTTGTTCATGACCACGCACATGCCCTTCGACCCCTACATCAACGCGGAGACCGTGGCCGAGGTGCGCAAGCACTGGAAGGGCCCCTACCACTTCGGGGCACCCGACGGCATCGTCGTCAACGTCACCAAAGACGACATCTGGGTCCGCGAGGGTGTGCTACCGGACTATCCCAACGCCCGGGCGCCCCAGTTCGACTTCAACGACGGCCAGCTCGTGGTCCCCCATCCCCCCACCAGCCGCGCGCAGATCCAGGAACCGTTCATCCGCGACCAGGAGATCGACCCGGACGAGTACTACCCCGACGGCTACCACCCGCAACTGCTGCCGGAATGGCCGGTCGGCAGCGACCTCGTCGTCCCGATGGAGCTCATGCCCGACGCCATGCTCCAGAGCATGGGGGCCGCCTGGCGGCAGCAACAGGCCTACAAGAAGAAGCACCTCGACGCCCTCGCTGCCCCGGGCGCTTGAGTGACCGTGACCCGCCCCGACCCGGCCGGCGATCTCGACTGGCTGCTGGCACCGACAGAGCCGGCCGGCGCGGCGGGGGCGACGCCCGTCACCGTGCTGACCGGGTTTCTCGGCGCGGGAAAGAGCACGCTGGTCAACCGGATCCTGTCCGAGGCCCACGGACTGCGCATCGGAGTGATCGTCAACGACTTCGGCGCGGTCTCCATCGACTCGCAGCTGATCATCGGCGTCGAGCCGGGCATCGTCAGCCTGGCCAACGGGTGCGTGTGCTGCGAGATCCGCGGCGATCTCGTCGCCGCCGTGGACAGCGTCCTGGGCCAGGACCGCGGACTGGACGCGCTCGTGCTCGAAGCCAGCGGGGTGGCCGAACCCAGCGGCATCGCCCGGACATTCACCTCCGAAGTGTTCCAATCGCCGATCCGTCTCGACGGCATCGTCGCCGTCATCGACGCCGAGCAGCTCCCCGCCCAGGCCGAAGACCCCACGACCCGGGATCTGGTGTTCGGCCAGATCGGGTACTCCGACATCGTCCTGCTCAACAAGATCGACCTCGCCCACCGGGCCCAAATCGACGCCGTCCGCACCTTCGTACACGACCGCCTTCCAACGGTCCGCATCATCGAGACCAGCCACGCACAAGTGCCCTTCCACGTGCTGCTCGGCACCGGGCCGGCCGAGACGGAGACCGCAGGCCATGGAACCCACGACGACCATCGCCATGGGTCCGGCGCTTTCGAGCACTGGACCTACACCCACGACGGCGCCGTCGACATCGACTCACTCCTCGCGTCGATCCGGCTTCTTCCCCGTTCCGTCTACCGGATCAAGGGGTTCGTGCACAGCGCCCACGATCCTGACCACCGATACCTGCTCCAGGCAGTCGGGCAACGAGGAGAGGCACACCGGTTCGGCGAGTGGGCCGACCGGCCCCGCAGCACCGAACTCGTCATCATCGCCGGCCGATCCGGCGCCGACCGCACGGCCATCGACGGACAGCTCGACACCTGCCTCATCGATCAGCCGCACCGGGAGCGCGCTTGACCTGTGCAGGCGCAGGTCCTGCGGGTGCGGGGTTCGGGGACATCACCGCGACCAGCCAGACCGCCCGGCTGATCGTGACCGCCCAGATGATCCTCGACCTGCTGGCCCTGGGCCTGGGCATCCGCGTGTTCATCGGAGCCGTGCAACTCGCCCGGCAAGCGCAAGCGGCTCCAGCGGTCCCCACTCCGCCGCCAGATCAAGCCACGGCACCAACCCGGATGAAGGACGAGTCATGAGCCAGCTAGCGGACGTGTTCAAGGTCAAGTGGCAGGCATTCAACCTGCGCAGATTCCTCGTCTTCGGGGTCATCCTGGGCCTCCTGATCTTGGTGGGCGTGCTCCCCGATGAGCGGAGGTACTTCCTCAGCGCGATCTTCGGGTTGCTGTTCGTGGCCCTGAGCGACCCCGGCGGGAAGCACGGCCCCCGGGTGGCCAAGATGGCGGTGATGGCCGTGGCCGGGGCGCTGCTGACGGCCCTGGCGTTCGGCATCGGCGCCGGAGCGTGGGGTTGGGTGGTGCTGGCCGCGTTCGTGGTCACGCTGCTGAGCGGGCTGGCGGTGAAATACGGCGCGCACCGATTCGTCGCGGCCTACCTGCTCAACGCCTGGTTCATCATCGCCCTCAGCCTGCCGACCCTCATCTCGTTCCACGCGCCGGGCCTGTACAGCTCCGGCCTGATCCACGCCCAAGCGTGGAAGCAGGCGCTGGCCTGGCTGATCGGGTCGGCGCTGTGGCTGGCCTACGCCACCATCATGTGGCTGGCGCGCGGGCGGGCACCGCAGCCGCAGCCGGTCGCCGAGATCCCCGGCGATATCTCGCCCAGGCCGCTGACCCGGCCGCTGATCCTGTTCGCGGTCATCCGGGCCGTCGCGGTATCGATCGCCGTCGCCATTTCCTTCGGGCTCAAGCTGCCCGACGCCGACTGGATGGCCATCGCCGCCATCATCACCATGAAACCCAGCCTGCAGCAGTCCACCCTCGCCGCCGAGCAGCGCGTGGCCGGGACGATCGTGGGCGCCGCGGTGGCGGTCCTGGTCCTGCTGCCGGTCGACAACATAACCGCCCTCGAAGTCATCGTCGTCGTCTTGCTCGCGCTGGGCGCGGCGATCCGCACCATGAGCTACACCTTCTACACCGCAGCCATCGCCGCAGCCGTGCTGATCGCCGCGGACGTGCCCGACCCGTCCAACCTCAGCCACGAAGGACGTCGGATCCTGTTCACCCTCGCCGGAGTGGGCATCGCCATCATCGTCATGCTGCTGGCGGGCCTCCTGCAAAAGCACACCACCAAGACGGCCGACAAAGCACCCAGGAAACCGCAAGCCAGCCCCGCGTGAAACTGGCAGAAGCCCGCCCATGAGCGTCGCCAGCTACTGACGGCAGACGACAGGCCTGGAACATCGCCCCAGAAGACAGCCACCCCTGGACAGGCCTGGACAGTCCGCCCATAACTACGGAACCGAAGGTCACGCTTGCTGCGTTCCTAGAGGCCGACCCACGCTTAAGCAGCGCGGAGCATCCAGATATGGGCGAGCAGTGTCCTGACCGGCATTGAGGCGATATCGGCGCAGATTGGGCGGATAGGGCACCTGCCGCAAGGACCTGATGAGCCGCGGACCGAGCGGGGTGCTCGCTGCTCAGCCGCCCGCGCGTGTGCGCTGGCGGGTGAACAGTTCGCCGGGGGAGCGTGTACGCGGGCGCAACGACTCGTGAACGGCAACGCGGAAGTGGAGTTCCCGAGATTCCAAGACACTCCCCGAAGAACTGCTCATCGTGCTCCGCGGCCGCCGTCATCCGCACATCGAGGCGTACTGGGACGGGCTCGCCTACATCGTCCCCTGAACGGCGCCGACCAGGTGGCCAGACGGGTAGAAGGCCGAAACCCTCGCGACCGGATCTCGTCTTCCGGCGGGCGCAGGGCAGGCCGGCTGGCGTATCGCCGCCCACAGCCTGGTGACCTCAGGCAGCCTCGCCGGGCTGCCCGTACCGGTGGCGATTTCGCGTGGCCGACCCGCAAAAACGGGCAGATCAGGCGCGAGTATCCACCACGGTCCAGTTGAATGCCGATCACGCAGTGAGTTCCCGGGCATGGTGGGTAGGGCCTCTCCCGGCACCCCGCTGCCGACTACCAGCGGATAGTAGCGGATCGCCTACGGGCAGAATGCGCGCCCGGTCACCTGATCTGCGCTCCTCGGGTGATGATCGCGGGCAGCACGCGTCTAGCGTCCGATCGGCAGCGGTTGTGCCGCCCGGCAGGTGAGCCCCTGGACAGGCGTTCAGGCTCGGCCCGTTCTGGCAGCAGTTTCCCCTAGGTGAATTCGGGCGGTAGGTGATGACGGGTCACCTGCCTGGGTGTGAGCGTGAAACTGCGATGCAGCGGCCGGGCAACGGCCGAGGCGGTTTCGCTGAACCGCCTGGCAAAGGATGCCAGCGGGACTGGAGGAGGTCGGCATGTCCGGATCCGGCGGCACATTCGTGCTGGTAGCAACGTATCCCGATGAGGCAACAGCACGAGAGGATTACCAGGTCGTCAAGGACGCGCACGCCGCGGGCCTGGTCGGTTCCTACGACGCGGCGGTGGTCACCAAGGACGCGAGCGGCAAGGTGCATGAGAACAAGGACGAGACGTCCACCCGCCATGGCGCCTGGTGGGGTATCGCCGCGGGCGCGGCGGTCGGGGTCATCTTCCCCCCGGCGGTCCTCGGCGCGGCCGCGACCGGCGGTGTGATTGGCGGTGTCGGCGGGCACCTGTCCAAGGGGATGTCGCGGTCCGAGGCGAAAGAGCTCGGCGACTTCATCGACCCGGGCCAGGCGGGGCTGATCATCGTCGGGGAGAGCAAGGTCGAAGACGCGATCAAGAAGGCCGTGACCAGGGCGGAGAAGCAGACCGCCAAGGAGCTTGGCGTGAACCCGAAGGACATCGACAAGACCCTGCAGGAAACCGTCAAGGAAATGTAACCGCTACCGGGCGCGGCCGCCGTAGGCGGCCCGCCCGGCACGGCTTAGGGCAGTGCCTTGCCACTCACCCAGACGGGTGACGACGGTCAGGTACGGGTGACGGTGGTCAGGTGCCGCGCGGTGAAGGGCCGGCCTTGGGGGCTGGCCTCGACGAGGCGGGAAGTGGCATCTCGGCGACGTCGAGGGGCGGCTGCCCAACGATCAGGGCTTCGACGAGTGGTGGGGCTTCAAGAACAGTGCCGACGAGTGCGGCTACACGTCCTACGCGACGTACCGGGCGGTCGCCAAGGCCGAGGGACTGCAGTCGCCCCGGATCTGGGAGGGCAGGAAGGGCGAGAAGTCCGCCGCGGTCCGTGAGCTGAACATGCAGGTGCGCCCGCTGCTGGACGAGCTGATCGTCGGCCAGGCGACCGGCTACATCAAGCGCCAGGCCAAGGCGGGCAAGCCGTTCTTCACCTATGTCGGCCTGTCCCACGTGCACCCGCCGGAGCAGGCGCATCCCGATTTCGACCAGACCGATCCGGCGCGCCTGGGGCTGTACGCGGAGCCCGGCCAGGAATTCACCGGCTACCCGGCTGAAGCCCCCGCAGCAGGCCAGTGACAAACCACAGCAGGGCGGGCCGTCGGCCTTCCCACCTGGCGGTCATCTCCAGCACTGCGTGCTGAAAGCCGGGCTCCCTGGCAAGTCGGCGGATGAGTCATTTGGTTCATCCATTCTGGGTGATGCCAGTCACCCGCTCCCCGGTTAATACTGAGCCTACTTGAGGCTCAGGATCCGTTAGCCGGCCGCTGCCGACAGCCCCACTGTCGCGAAGGAGGAGAAAATGCCACTGGCCGATTCGTCCTATCCGCTGCTGAACCTTTTCTGGACGATGTTCATCTTCTTTCTGTGGGTGATCTGGATCTGGATCCTGATCATGGTGTTCATCGACATCTTCCGCAGCCATGACCTGTCCGGCTGGGCCAAGGCCGGATGGTTCCTGTTCGTGCTGTTCATCCCACTCATCGGCGTGCTGGTCTACCTGATCGCCCGCGGCGGCTCGATGCACGAGCGGGCGGCAGGATGAGCTCAGCGGTGGGAAGCCGAGTTCCGCACTGCGTCCAGCAAGCCGCGGCGAGTTCACCGGCCGGCACGGCGGCCTAATCCGGTTAGGGCGCCTGACCTGCTTTCTGTCACGATGCCCCGTCGGCCGCTCTCCCCGTGGGCAGGCGGATGGATTCCTGGCTCCTGTCATTTCAGGATGTTGATCGCGCGGGCGATCACCAGCGCGGCGATGCCCAGGGACACCACCGCTTCGATCATCATCAGCAGTTTTGCCCACCGTTTGATCGCGGAGATGTCAGTGGGGCTGAACGCGGTGGCGGTCCAAAAGGCCAGCGAGAGGTAGTCGGCGAACCCCGGCACCCAGTCGGCGGGCGCGTACTCGGTGTGCAGCATCTCCGGGAACACGAACGCCGGGTTCGCCTGCGGATGGTGCGCCCGGGCGGCGGCGCCACCGCGATCGAGATCCCAGTACCACAGCCCGAACGCGATCACGTTGGTGGCCCAGATCACCCCGCCGGTGGCAAGCAGGCCGGTGGCGTTGCTGGCGAACAGCTTGTTGTTGGTGAGGATGTCGCGGACGAGATGCACGGCGGCGAACAGGTTCGCCAGCGTCAGAAGGGCGATGACGGCACCGGTGAGGATCCGCAGCCAGGGTTTCTGGCGGTCGATGCGGCCCGGGTCCCCGATGATCAGGGCGGCCAGCAACCCGAGCAGGACAGCCGGGACCACCCACGGCGGGTTCACCCGGTACTTGGCGGGCAGCGCCACATGCAGGCCAACAACGACGATGATCGCCAGCGCCACCGGCCACCAGGGCTCACCCCGCCCAGCGGCCTGGGCCGGGGTAACTGGAGGCCTGGCAGTCAAGGAAACGATCACCTGAATTCAGGGAGTGGATGCGGGCTCAGGGCTTTCCCGTCTGCAGCAGTTGGCGCAGCTCGTCAAAGCTCCCGACCTTCTCAGTCTCAGCGACCACAAACCGGTCACCGTATACGGCAATCGAGTAGCTGCCGCCGGAAACGGCCCAGCCATGGACGGGAGTCCACGCCGAGGGACTGAAGCCGCCCATGGCAACCGCCAGGGCATTGAATATTGATTGAATCGCTGCGCAGAAACTGCCCATTACCTCAAGAGCCGCCGGGTACTCAATGAACAGTCCCTGGCTCCTGGCTTCCGCGACACGCCAGTCCGGCCCGAATCTGCCTGCCATGAGCACTCCATGGAGTGATACCAACTCGTCAAGCTCGCTCATGGGCGTGTGCCCCCATCAGGTCGTTGGCGTGAGTTCTGTACCGGACGCGCCGGCTTGCGCTGGAACCTGCCGGCCGCCGCCAGAGTCCGGCCTGGTCATGAGATCCTTCAGCCGCCCGAACCCCGCTCCCCGATCCCGTTCGGCGCCCACCGCAGCCTCCTCCGCCTGGCTGGGTGGCTCTCCCTTCCGAGGGCTCACCCGGACCCGACGATTCCGCGGCGGCAGGTGACCTGTCACCACCCGCCCGTCGTTTTCACCTAGGTGGAACGACGATGATCGAGGGCGGGAACAAGATGCCGACCAGGGCGCCGACGGCAGCGCCGCCCCACGCCCCGTGCCTGGTGGCCATCTCATCCTTGTTCACATGCACCTTGCCCGTGTCGTCTTGGTCACCACGGACGCGTCGTAGGTGCCGATCGCACCGGCCACGTGCAGGTCCTTGACGACGTCGTAGTCGTTGCGCGCCGCCACCTCGTCCTGATAGGTGCCGATGTAGATGAATACCGCCTCAGGCTTCGCCATGTCCTCCTCCTCTCCTTCTTTCGCCAGCCCGGTACAGCGGGGGCTTTGCGCCCTCTCGCTGTCCATCACCCCGCCAGGCTCACACCCGGGGCAGGCGATCCGGCATCACCTGCCGGCCGGTTTCACCTAGGTGGAAACACCTCGTCGTCGGAGGCTCCCCGCTGGGCGCCATGTGCATACTGGGCCACCTCGTCCCTCATGCCAGTTCCGGCGGCTCCAGGTGAACTTCGACGACTTCGAGCCCGAGGTCCCAGGTTCTGCGCAGCAGGCCGTACAGGGCCGCCTGGCCGATTCCAGCGCCCCGCAGCACCGTCGTATCGCCCACCACACTCAGCTCCACGTCGTCGAAGGCTGCCCGCACCCAGGGGCCCGCGACACCGCGAACGGTGATCACATAGGTGCCAACGGTCATCTTTCAGACCTCACCTCTACAGGGAACCGCCGGACGGGGTGAGTTGCCCTCACCTGTTCCGGGTGCGCTGGGCCGGCCCTGGCCCGGCCAGGGATGACCCCGGGACCCGAGCTCGGGCACCACGTCGGATGGGCTTTCGGCCTGGCACCCCGGAGCCTGGCGTGATTGGATCGCTTGCACCCTGCTTGTCTGCGGAGCGACCGCACGCCGCAAGCACCCAGGGAACTTCGGGCATTGCCGGTGCCTGGGCTGCTCGGCTGGCCGGTCGAGACAGGTGGGAGGGTCATTCATGACGTTGACCACGCTGGCTGCGTCGGACACTGCGGCGGCCTCGTCCTACACCACGGTCATGGATCACGTAGCCCAGGGTTTCGAGGTCCTGGGAACGCTGATTCTGGCCATCGGCGTGTTGTGGTCGTTTGTCCTGGCGCTGCTGGCATGGCGCCGCTCACGCTCGGGGCAGCGGGCCTACAAAGCGCTGCGCCAGGCGTTCGGCGGCACGCTGCTGCTCGCCCTGGAGATCCTGGTCGCCGCTGACCTGGTCAGGACCGTCGCCGTTGCCCCCACGCTCAACAACGTCCTGGTCCTCGGGCTGATCGTGCTGATCAGGACATTCCTCAGCTTCTCCCTGGAGATCGAAATCGACGGCGTCGTGCCATGGCGGCGGGCACTGGTCAGCGGAGCGGGAACTGTCAAACAGGCCACCCAGGCCGCACTCGAGCCCGGCTCGCACTGACCGCGCCGGAACTCCGTACCGGCATCCCTGGAGGGGGCATGCGGCTCGAACATCGGCCAGCCGGGAGACGCCAGATGCGGCCTCACCATCGGGCCGGCGGCGTTTTGCCCTAGATTTACCCGGCCGCGGCTACCCGGGGCCAAGCCGGCGGCGTAAATTCACAATGGATCAGTGTTCGCGGAACTTCCTGCATTGGGCCAGAGGACGGGTGCAGGGACCGCGCCGCTCCAGACCCTGGTGGCTCGGCCAGTTATGGCCGGATCGGACCTCGGGATTGCGAGCGATGCGCCAGCCACCAGCCGCGCGCCATGCGACCACGGCAACTCCCTCACGCGCGGCCTGCCGGGCATGCGGAGGGCGCGGCCGTGCGTGAGGACATCTGCCCGGTGCGCTGGGCCGGCCGCAGGCGCTGGTGGCGCTTCCGGAGCGGATGGACGAGTCCAACGCCGGGCAGATCTGCACGATCGGGTGCGCGA
>Ga0335079_10007128_pt1 | contig 12749 bp, 10 predicted proteins | sample Lox_Sample_33_FD_206719 | JGI IMG/M metagenome (GOLD analysis project Ga0335079, IMG submission 206719) | Soil microbial communities from Loxahatchee National Wildlife Refuge, Florida, United States - Lox_Sample_3.3 | ecosystem: Environmental > Terrestrial > Soil > Wetlands | place: USA... | reverse complement strand
GAGGGGCGCGAAGAAGCGGCCGCGGCGGTCGCCTCGGTGCACCTGGCCCAGGGCGAGCCGTCGGTGGCGGCGGCCGTGTTGCGCCGACGGCTCGCCGCGACCAGCCCGGACCGGCTCGATGCCGCCGCGGTGATCGAGCTGCTCGGCGAGGCGGAGATCGCGCTGGGCGACGGCGCGGCGGCCATCCAGCGCGCACGTGCCCTTGTCGCGCTCGGCGCCGCCAACAGCTGTGACCCGATCGTCGCGCACGGCGAGCGTCTTCTCGGGCACGCGCTCGCGTCGACGGATGTCCCGGCCGCGCGCACGCACCTGGAGACGGCGCTCGCGGCGTTCACCCAGGCGGGGATTCCCTACCGCGCCGCGCAGACGCGGCTGTTGCTCGCCCAGGTGCTGCGGCGCAGCGACCGTGAGGTGGCGGGGGCTGAGGCGCGGGTGGCATTGGCGGCCTTTGAGGATCTGGGAGCCGGCCGCGACGCGGACGAGGCCGCCGCGCTGATGCGCGATCTGGGCATCAAGGCGGCGAGGACTGGGCCGAAGAACCTCGGACGGCTGACCAAGCGTGAGCAGGAAGTGCTCGCCCTCCTTGGCGAAGGGCTGTCCAACCCCGAGATCGCCGAACGCCTGTTCCTGTCGCGCAGGACGGTCGAGCATCACGTAGCGCGCATCCTGTCCAAACTCGGCCTGCGCGGACGCGCCGATGCCGCCGCGCTCGCGGCGCGGAGCGCTCGTTGAGAATCAGCCAGAGATAGGTGAGTTCGCCGATGCTCCCGCGCCAGCCGGAGTGCCATCGTCGCCTCCATGACCGAAGCGCGCGAGCGGCCCGACGGGATGAACCTGATCGACGTGCGGGCGTTCGTGCTCCAGACCTGGAGGGCAGTCATGGCGATACAGGTACGTCAGCACCAGGGCCGGTGCGTGCACGCCAACGGGATCGACATCCATTACGTCGAGATGGGAGAGGGCGAGCCACTGCTCCTGCTTGACAACGGCATGGTCTCCACCAATCCGATCTGGGCATCTGTTCCCGTTGCGTACGCCCCCTTCATGGGAACGCTGGCGGGACACTTCCGGGTGATCGCGCCGGACACGCGGGGGTCCGGGAAGACCGTCCACCCCGGCGGCCCGATCCCGTCCGCGCTGCTGGCCGACGACGCCGCTGCCTTCATCGATGCGCTGCAGCTGGACCGGCCGCTGATCTGCGGCTTCAGCGACGGCGGGGAGACCGCGACGCTCGTGGGAATCCGCCATCCCGGATCAGTGCGCGCGATCGTGAACCACGGCGGATACGACCTGTTCAACCCCGACCCGCAAGCACCCGCCATCGTCATGACGCGGCAGATGCTCGGCGGCAGCGCCGACGCAACCCAGGCGGACCCCGGCGTGAGCGCGAGCCGCTCACCGGAGCTGCGGGCGATGTTCGAGCTGATGCGGTCAGACCACGACGGTGCGCAGGGAACCGGTCACTGGAAGACAGTTGTCGCTCAGACCTTCGACCGGGTCACCCAGCCGCACGGCTACACCTTTGACGACATGCACACCATCACGGTGCCGGCACTCATCCTCATCGGCGACCGGGATCCGTTCTGCACCGTCGAGGAAGGGGCGGCCGCCTACCGCGCGCTGCCGGCTGGCGAGCTCGCAGTGCTGCCGGACACCGGCCACCTGATCACCCCCGCCGCCGTGCAGGCCACGATCGAGTTCTTCGAGCGCCTTTGATCGTTCAGGCACGTCCCGGGTACCAGGATCAGGCATCCGGCGAGCCGGATCGGCCTGCCCGCCGGCTGGCATCGCCCACGCCTTTCTGGGAGTTTGGGCCTTATGCCGACACGCCTGGTCCACCTCGTGGCCGATGCCAACGATCCCCCAGGGCTGGCGCGGTTCTGGTCCACCGTCCTGGGCTGGCAGATAGCCGATGAGACACCGGAGGAGGTGGACGTGTGGCCAGCCGGATACACCTATCCCGACCCGGTCGCCGTGCCGGTCGTCTTCGTCCTGGTGCCCGAGGCGAAAACCGGGAAGAACCGCGTCCACCTGGACCTGGCCAGCACCTCCGCCGCGCATCAGGCCGAACTGGTCAGCCGGGCAGCAGACCTGGGAGCCAGGCCGGTGGACATCGGCCAGGGCGATGTGCCCTGGGCCGTGATGGCTGACCCGGAGGGCAACGAGTTCTGCGTGCTGGAGCCGCGGGACATCTACCGTGACACCGGCCCCGTCGCCGCGATCGTCACCGACTGCGCCGATCCCGCCACCCTGGCACGGTTCTGGGCGGACGCGGCAGGCTGGCAGATCGAGCGCGCCGCGGACGACTTCGCCGGGCTCCGGTCCCCCCAGGGCGCAGGACCCTACCTGGAGTTCCTCCAGGTGCCCGGCGTGAAGGTGGGCAAGAACCGGGTGCACCCGGACGTGGCACCCTACCCAGGTGACGATCCCGCCGTTGAGGTAGCGCGGCTGCGGCGGTCGGGCGCCGCCCTGGCGGATGTCGGCCAGGGCGGCCGCGTGTCCTGGACGGTCCTGGCCGATCCCGAGGGCAACGAGTTCTGCGTCCTGTCACCGCGCTAGCAACCGGCCGCGCCGGATCGCGTCAGCGCCGCCAGGGCCTGCCCGGCCGGCCCAGGTAGGCTCGGTGATGATGACCACCCGGGCCACGGGCTAGGGAGAGGCAGAGGCGATGAACTACCAGGTTGTGAACCCGGCCACCGGCCAGGTGGAGCAGGAGTACCCGACGGCCACCGACGCGGAGATCGCCGAGATCCTGGACCGGGCCGGACGCGGCTATCCGGCGTGGCGGCGGACGCCCATGGCCGAGCGCACGGAGATCCTGCTCCGGGTGGCGCAGATCTACAAGGAGAGGTCCGCCGAGCTGGGCGCGATCATCACCCGCGAGATGGGCAAGACCACGGCCGAGGCCGCGGGCGAGCTGAAGTTCACCGTCGGTATCTACCGCTACTACGCCAAGAACGGTGCCGACCTGCTCAAGGACGAGCCGCTGCACTCCAACACGCCGGGCACGGCGTGGGTCCGCAAGTCGCCGATCGGGGCGCTGCTCGGGATCATGCCGTGGAACTACCCCTACTACCAGGTCGCCCGGTTCGCCGCCCCCAACCTGATGATCGGCAACACGATCGTGCTCAAGCACGCGCCGCAGTGCCCGGAGTCGGCCCTGGCCATGGAGCAGATCTTCCGCGAGGCCGGGCTGCCCGCCGACGCGTACATCAACGTGTTCGCCAGCAACGAGCAGGTGGCCGGGATGATCGCCGACCCGCGGATCGCCGGGGTGTCGGTGACCGGCAGCGAGCGGGCCGGCTCGGCCGTGGCCGCGACGGCCGGCCAGAACCTGAAGAAAGTCGTGCTGGAGCTGGGCGGCTCGGACCCGTTCATCGTCCTGGACGGGGCCGACCTGCCCAGTGTGGCCAAGGCAGCGGCCGCCGCCCGGATGGAGAACGGCGGCCAGGCGTGCAACGCCTCCAAGCGGATGATCGTGACCGCCGACGTGTACGACGAGTTCATGTCCGAGTTCACCGCCGCGATGTCCGGCTATGTCACCGGCGACCCCACCGACCCGGCCACCGCCTACGGGCCGCTGTCGTCGGAGCAGGCGGCCCGCAACCTGATGGACCAGATCAACGACGCGGTCAGCAAGGGCGCGACGGTGCACCTGGGCGGGCACCGGCTGGACGGGCCCGGCGCGTTCGTGGAGGCCACCGTGCTGTCCGACGTGACCCCCGAGATGCGGGCCTACCGCGAGGAGCTGTTCGGGCCGGCCGCGGTGGTCTACAAGGTGTCCAGCGCCGACGAGGCCGTCGAACTGGCCAACAGCAGCTCCTACGGGCTGGGCGGCGCGGTGTTCTCCAGCGACGAGACGCTGGCGCTGGAGGTGGCCGACCGGCTGGATGTCGGGATGGTCTGGATCAACCAGCCCGAGGGCGGCGGCCCGGAACTGCCCTTCGGCGGGACCAAGCGCTCGGGCGTCGGCCGGGAGCTGGGGCCGCTGGGCATCGACGAGTTCGTGAACAAGAAGCTCATCCACACCACGCCCGACGGCGAGTAGGCGGGCGGCGCCGGGTCAATCCCGCGGCCGCCGGGGCCGTCATGGTCCTGGCCAGCCAGCACGCCTGAGCCCGGCTGAAGCCCAGAGCTGACCGGCCGCGGCTCAGGCGTGCTGGCCCCTCATCCGGGGCTTCTTCTGAGGCGTTCCGTATGTGTCCAACTGGCCGGCCCGGCGGCTACCGCGCCGAGGTCTACGCTCACTACTGGCGGCACGATGTCGAGAAGCGCCGTCCGGCTCCGCTCACCAGATGAAGGGCCTCGACAGGCGCGGCCCACGACATCAGGAGACCACGATGCCGAAGTACCTGCTTCTCAAGCACTACCGCGGCGGCCCCGAGCCGCACCGTCCCGTGCCCCCGATGGACCAGTGGGCGCCTGAGGACGTGGAGGCGCACATGGCCTTCCTCAGGCACGTCAGCGAGCTGCTCGAGGAGAACGGCGAGTACGTCGACGCGCAGGCGCTCACCCCGGCGCGCACCTGGGTGCGCTACGGCGGCCCGGACGCGGCGCCCGTCACCACCGACGGCCCGCTCCCCGAGACCAGCGACCTCGTGGCGGGCTGGTACATGATCGACGTCGAGTCCCGCGAGCGCGCGGTCGAGCTCGCGGCGTACGTCTCCTCCGAGCCCGGCCCGGGCGGCGAGCCGCTGTACGAGTGGATCGACGTCCGGGAGGTCATGTCCGAGGCGCCGTCGCAGGAGTGACCCGGCGTGACCGGCGAGCCGGTGCGACAGCTGGACGAGGGCGCGCTGCGCGCCCTCGTCCCACGGGTGCTCGCGGGCCTGGTCCGGCGGGGCGAGGACTTCGATGCCGCCGAGGACGCGCTGCAGGAGGCGCTGCTGGAGGCGCTGCGGGTGTGGCCCGGGCACCCGCCGCGCGACCGGCGCGCGTGGCTGACCACGGTCGCGACGCGGCGGCTCGTCGACGCCCGCCGCAGCGAGGCCGCCCGGCACCGCCGCGAGGATGCGACGTACGCGGAGCCGCGGCCGGCCGCCACCGAGGAGGGCGACGACACCCTCTTCCTGCTCTTCTGCTGCTGCCACCCCGGCCTCGCGCCCGCCTCCCAGGTGGCGCTGACGCTGCGCGCCGTCGGCGGCCTCACGACCCGGGAGATCGCCGACGCCTTCTACGTGCCGGAGGCGACGATGGCGCAGCGGATCAGCCGGGCCAAGCGCGCCCTGCAGGGGCGCCGCCTGGACCAGCCCGGCGACCTCGCCGTCGTGCTGCGTGTGCTCTACCTCGTCTACACCGCCGGCCACGCGGGCCGGGTGGACCTGGCCGGCGAGGCGATCCGGCTCGCGCGCCAGCTCACCCTCGCCACCGAGGAACCGGAGGCGCGCGGGCTGCTCGCGCTGATGCTCCTTAACCACGCCCGGCTCCCGGCGCGGCTCGACCCAGAGGGCCGGATCGTCACGCTCGACCGGCAGGACCGCGGCCTGTGGGACACCCGCGAGATCGCCGAGGGCGTGCGCGTGCTGCAGTCGGCGCTCGCCGTGCAGACGGAGGAACGGCGCCCGGGGCGCTACCAGGTCGAGGCCGCGATAGCCGCGCTGCACGACGACGCGGCGAGCGCCGGGGAGACCGACTGGCCGCAGATCCTCGCCTGGTACGACGACCTTGTCACGCTGACCGGGGACCCCGTGCGCCAGGACCCCGCCGCGGTGCTCGGCCGCGCGGTCGCGGTCGGCCACGTCCTTGGCGCCGCCGCCGGGCTGCGCGAGACGGACCGGCTGCGCGAGGTGATCGGCGATCGGCACCGGTGGCACGCCGTGCGCGGGCACCTGCACGAACTCGACGGCGACCTGCCCGCCGCCGCCACGGCGTACGCCGAGGCCGCCCGCCTGGCGACGAACGTCGCCGAGCGCGACCACCTGGTCCGCCAGGCCGCCCGCGCGCGAGCAGCTTGAGCTTGCCCCGGCAGCGGATCGGCTCGCGGAACGTGATACCGGGCGGGCGGTAGCCGGGCTGACGACGGCTTCCGGTCTTGCCCGGCGCCAGGCACCGCGGCCCGGAACCGGGTGGCGGGCTCGCCTGGCGCTACCAGGCGAGCGTGCCGTAGCCGCCTTCGCCGGCGGCCCACAGGTGACCCCACAGGACTCCGCTCGGGCCGTCGTCCGGCAAGGTGGCGAGGTAGACGCTGGGCTCGGCTCCTTCCACGGCGGAACGGAATCCGCGGTGGTCGTTGAAATCAGTGGCGGTGTAGCCGGGGTTGGCGGCATTGACCTTGATCGGCGTGTCCTGGAATTCCTTGGCGTACATGGCGGTGAGCATGTTGAGCGCAGCCTTGGACGACGGATACTGCGCGGACGCCGGCATCATCTGCCTGAGCGGGCTCGCGGGGTCACTTTGCGAGCTGATCGAGCCGACCTCGCTGGACACGTTGACGATCCGCGCCGCCGCGGCGCGGCGCAACAGCGGCAGCATCGCGTTGGTCACGGCCACCACGCCGAAAACGTTGATCTCGTAAACCGCCCGCATATCGTCGAGCGACGTCTGGCTCGGCGCGGCACCCCGGCGCGCGACGCTCGCGGTGCCCGCGTTGTTGACCAGGATGTCCAGCCGGCCGTACTCGGCGTCGATCCACTCGGCCGCTTGCTGGACCGATTTGGCATCGGTGACGTCGAGCTGGACAAAACGAGCGTCCGCGCCGCCGTCGCGCAGGGCATGCTCGGCCGCGCGGCCTCGTTCCTCGTCCCGCGCGCCGACCAGCACGGTGATGCCCTGGGCCCCGAGTTGCCGCGCGGTCTCGAACCCGATTCCCTTGTTGGCCCCGGTGATGAGGGCGACCTTCGCTGTCATGCCACTGACGTTACGGTGGCTGTCCTGCGGGCGGGAGAGACGGGCGGAGCCTGGTACTGGCCGTACCACCTTAGGGTTTGCGGCAGGTGGCAAGCTGGAAGCCGTGACCATGGCTAACCGCGCTGAGCTGGCGGCGTTCCTGCGGGCCAGGCGCGCCCGGGTCTCACCGCAGGACGCCGGGCTGCCCGCGACGGGGCGGCGGCGGACGCCGGGGCTGCGCCGCCAGGAGGTGGCCCAGCTCGCCGGGATGTCCGTCGACTACTACATCCGGCTGGAGCAGGGCCGGGGGCCGCACCCCTCGCGGCAGGTGCTGTCCGCGCTGGCCCGGGCGCTGATACTGACCGCGGACGAGCGGGACTACCTGTTCCGGATGGCCAACGAGGCCCCGCCGCAGCGAGCGCGGCCGGGCCGCGAGATCACGCCGGGCATCAGGCACCTGCTGGACAGCATGCCCACCACACCCGCCTACGTGGTCAGCGCCGCCTACAACGTCCTGGCCTGGAACCAGCTCGCCACCCACTTCATCGGCGACCTCGCCGGGCACCCGGACCGGAACATGATCCGCTGGATGTTCCGCCGGCCACCAGCCGATTCCATCTGGGATGACGAGCACGTCCTGGGCTTCGCCAGGTCCACGGTCGCCGACCTGCGCGCCGGGTATGCCCGCTACCCGGGCGACCCCGAGATCGAGAGCCTCGTCACTGAGATGCTCGCGCTCTCCCCGCAGTTCGCCGGGATGTGGGCCGCGCACGAGGTCGAGGTCCGCGGGCCGATGCTCAAGCGCATCAACCACCCCCAGGTGGGGCCGCTCGAGTTCGAGTGCCAGGTCCTGCACATCGCCGAGACCGGCCAGCGCATCATCGCTTACTGCGCCGCTCCCGGCTCCGCCACCGAGCAGGCGTTCATCCAGCTGGCGGCGCCCGCCGTGCGCAGCTAGCGGCGGCCGGCGGCTGGGTAGCCCCCACTCGCGGCAGGCCGCGGCGCCGGAAATACAGTCAGATGACGGAAGAAGGGCCAGGGGCCGCGGGCAAGCCTTGAGAAGTACCGTCAGGTCACCGCACGGGGGCGAGAGGAGGAACCATGACGAGCCCGGACGAGCTGGCGGCCGGCGAGCGGTACATGGCGATAGCCCGGCGGTGGTTCACGAAGGGATGGACCGGGCATCTCGCGATGGCCGATGACATCTTCAGCGAGGAACTGCGGACCAACGGTGTCCATGTCGGCGTGGCCGGGCCGGTCGCCAGGATCCGGGACCGGCTGACGGGCTTCGCCGATCTGACCACGAGCATCGAGGACATGTTCGTCTCGGGGGACAAGCTCGCCGTGACTCTCCTGTGGCGCGGCACCCATACCGGCCCGTACGGCGGCGTGGCGGCGACCGGCAAGCCCGTCGAGGTGCGCGACACGGCGATCTGGCACTTCCAGGGCGGCAAGGTCATCGCGATCCTGACCCTGCAGGACCAGTTCGGGATCCTGAAGCAGATCGGGTACCTCCCGGAGAGCGTCCACGCCGCCTGACAGGCGGGGCGGGTTGATGGCGGAAGGAGGGCATGATGGATCTCGGCCTGAACGGGCGAACCGCGATCGTCACCGGCGCCAGCCGGGGAATCGGGCTGGCGGTCACGCGCGGGCTCGTCGCCGAGGGCGTGCGCGTCACCGCCGGGGCGCGAAAGTCCTCCGCTGAGCTCGACGAGCTGGCGGGAACCGGCATGGTGCGGGCCGTGGAGGTCGACCTGGCCGAACCCGCCGGGCCGGCCACGCTGATTGCCGCGGCGGGCGACCGGATCGACATCCTGGTCAACAACGTCGGTGCCGCCCCGGCGAGGCCGGGCGGGTTCGGCGAGATCACCGACGAGGACTGGCAGACGTCGCTCACCCTCAACCTGATGGCGGCGGTGCGCACCACCCGCGCCGCGCTGCCCGTCATGGTCGCCGCCGGGAAGGGCGCGATCGTGAACATCAGCTCGGCCAATGCGATCCTGCCCGACCCGGCCGTGATGGACTACAGCGCTGCCAAGGCCGCGCTGGCCAGCTTCTCCAAGTCCCTGTCCAAGGAGGCCGGCCCGCACGGCATCCGGGTCAACACGGTAAGCCCGGGCCCGGTCGCCACCGACCTGTGGCTCGGCGATCACGGGGTCGCGGCGACGGTCGGCCGCGCGACCGGCGCCCGGCCCCAGGACGTCCAGAGCCAGGCAGCACAGCAGATGGTGACCGGCCGGTTCAGCCGTCCGGAAGAAGTCGCCGACCTGGTACTCATCCTGGCCAGCGACCGCACCGCCAACGTCACCGGCGCCGACATCACCATCGACGGCGGCCTCATCCCCACCTGGTAGCCCGGGGATGACCGCGGCTACGTCCCGGGTCCTTCAGCAGCTGCGTCGAGGGCACCGGCGAGCTGGCTACGCGACGTGACCCCCAGCTTCGGGAACAGCCGGTACAGGTGTGACCCAACGGTCCGGGGCGAGAGGTAGAGCTGCTGGCCAATTTCGCGGTTCGTCATCCCTGTCGCCGCCAGCTGGGCTATCTGAAGCTCCTGGGTCGACAGCTGATCACGCGCAGCTGGAACTCGCCCCCGGCTCTGCTCGCCAGACGCACGCAGCTCCTGGCGCGCGCGTTCCCCCCAGGGAACGCATCCCAGTGCGTCGAACACCTGCCGCGCAGCCCGCAGCGGCGCGCGCGACTCGCTGACACGCCGGCGGCGGCGAAGCCAGGCCCCGTAGGCGAGCTGCAGCCGCGCATGGTCGAACGACTGATGCCTCAGATCGCTCCGCAACGCCACGTCGTACAGCCGCTCGGCCCCGTCGCCCGGGGCCAGCACGGCGCGGGCATACACCAGGCCGCCGTGCAGCGCCGGCGAGGGCGTGCGCTGCGCGAGCGTTTCCAGCTCATCGAGGATCGGGACCGCGACATGGCGCTGCCCGCTTTGCGACGCCGCATCGGCAAGGTAGGTAATCGACATGAAGCGGGCCGCCTCGTGAAACGCCGGATCGTTCCGGTCAAAGACCCGGGTGACATGCTCAAGCGCACCCGCGGGCCGCCCGGCCCCCAGCCAGGTCACGCCGCGCGCGAACGCGATCATGCACATGAGATCGCTCAGGCCTTGGGATACCGCCGTCTTCTCGGCCTCGGCAACGAGCCGTTCCGCGGCCTCTGCCTCCCCCCGCAGGCCACGGAGAGTGGCGCGCGCGATCAACGAGCCCGTCCGCCACCAGGACTGCCCGACCTCCTCGGCGAGCCGCCCGGACTCGTCCACGAGCATCTCGGCCGAAGCCCAGCTGCCCTGGGCGATCGCAACCCACCCTCGCATCACAAGCACCTGGACGAGCACACCCAGCCGGCCCTGCGCGCGCAGCTGGGCCGCCGCGCTCCCCAAGAACCTGGTCGCGGCATCGTGGTCGCCGATCGCGCGGGCAGCCATGCCCGCCAGGTACGCCTGGTCAGCGATCAGCTCATCCGCCGATGCTTCGATCACCGCCAGGCGCTCAGACACAGCCGGGCCCCAGCGCACGGGTCCCGCCATCGCCAGGATCGCAACGCGGCGCGGGTGCGTCTCCGGCACCCGCAGCCGCTCGGCCGCGGCCGCCACGCGATCCCGGACCCGCCCGCCGGGGTGGCCGCGCCAGCACCGAACCGCGGCGGCGAAGAGAAGACGGAGCGCGAGATCGATGTTCCCGGCATCAGCGGCCACCTCAGCGGCGTCGATGAGTGACTGCGCCTGGCCCTGATCGCCGGGGACCGTGTCCGCATACGTGCTACGCAACCACGTCAATCGTGCGCGCTGCCCACCGTCCGGGTTCAGCTGCTCGGCCTCGCGCACCAACTGCCGCAGCAGATCCGGATCGCCCGCTTCGAACGCCAGCTCGCCCGCCCCAAGCAGCCGCGAGCACCGCCGCGAAGAATCCGCGCTCAGCACGGCCGCGCGTCTGGCGGCGGCGACAGCTGGGCCAATCGCACCACGACGAGCAAGCCGGGCCGACAGCAACTCGACTTCGCGGGCTACGGACTCATCAGGCCCAACCGTCGACGCAGCCACGTGCCATAGGCGCCGGTCGGGCTCGCCGGCGAGCACGGCCGCCAGCGCGGCGTGCACGTGCCGCCGGCGCCCGGCGCCCGCGGACTGGTAAATCGCCGAGCGGACCAGCGGGTGACGAAAGATCACCGATCCGCCGACGATGCTCGCCAGGCCAGCTTCCTCAGCCGCAGCCGAGGCATCGAGCGGAACCTCAGCGCCACCGAGCAAGGACGCCGCGGCCAGCACCTCGGCAACCGAGGCGCGTTCGTCAGCCGCGGCCACGAGCAGGAGATCGCGCGCTGGCGCCGGCAGCCCGGACACCTGCTGGGCGAAGGCGCGTTCGAGCCTGGACGTCAGCGACACCGTGCCCGGCGAGATCCCGCCGACCCGGTCATCGCCGAGCCTCAGCGCATCCGGAAGCTCCAGCAAGGCGAGCGGGTTGCCGGCCGCGATCTCCAGAACCCGCCGCCGCAGGCCCGGCGTGAGGTCTCCCGCCGACGCGTCCACCAGCTCGCGGGCGGCCTCATCGGCGAGGCCGCCGAGGTGCAGCTCCGGCAGTTCCGCGGCGTCGAGGGCACCCGCGACGCCGTTCCGCAACGCGAACACCATTGCGATCGGCTCCGCATCGACGCGACGGGCGATGAACGCAAGAGCGCTCGCTGTCGGCGGGTCAAGCCATTGCGCCTCATCGACGACCAGCAGCAAAGGCACGTGCTCAGCCGCGCAGGCGAGCAGGTTCAGCGCCGCAAGCGCGATCAGGAACGGGTCCGGGGCGGGCACATCGAGCGTCCCGAACGCGGCCGACAGCGCGTCACGCTGTGGTCCCGGCAAGCGATCCAGCCACGTCAGCACCGGGCGCAGCAGCTGATGCAGCCCTGCGAACACGAGACCGGTCTCCGATTGCGCCCCAGCCGTGCGCAACACCGAGACACCCTTCGAGCTCGCCGTGGCCGCGGCCACCGCCAGCAGCGCGGTCTTGCCGATGCCAGGATCGCCGCGCAGGACGAGCGCGCCGCCTCGCCCGGGAATCCGGGCGAGGAGCTGACCGAGCATCGCGGCCTCGGCCTCGCGGCCGACCAGCGGCGAACCAGGCGAACCGGGCCGTCGTCCCTCAGGTCCCACCGAAATGCCCGGCCTAACCTGCTCGATCGCAATCACAACCACCTATGGCGTCGCTCGCCTTCCATCATCCTCCAGCTCGCTCGCTGGTGCACCGGCACTCCGCCGGCGCGCCCGTACCGCATCTTCGCCGAACTCGGCATCCCTTTCGCGAGCAGCTTCCCTCCCGCCTCGGCTCAGAATGACAGTCAACTGACCCAAGCCGGGCCCGTCGCGAGCCGCACAGGATGGGTGCATCCGCAAACCTCATCATCAGACGGGACCAGCCCATGACTGACGCACCGATCCCGGTCATCTTCATCCACGGTCTCTGGCTGCACCCGCTCTCCTGGACCGAGTGGGCCGGCATGTTCGAGGCCGCCGGGTACCAGGCCACGGCACCCGGCTGGCCCGGTGTGCCCGACACGGTAGAGGCCGCCCGCGCGAACCCGGACAGCATCGCCAACCACGGGATCGACGACGTGACCAGCCACTACGCCGCGATCATCAGCAGCCTGCCGGCGAAGCCCATCCTGATCGGCCACTCCTTCGGAGGCATGATCGCCGAGAAACTACTCGGCCAGGACCTCGCGGCGGCCGCCGTCGCCATCGACGCTGCCCAGATCAAGGGCGTGCTGCCGCTGCCGCTGTCGTCGCTGCGGTCAGCCCTGCCCGTGTTCCGCAACCCCGCCAACAAGCACCTGGCGGTCTCCCTGACCGCCGAGCAGTTCCGCTACAGCTTCGGCAACGCCATAGACCCCGGCGAGTCCAGCACCCTGTACCGGCAATGGGC
>Ga0335079_10007127_pt1 | contig 12750 bp, 13 predicted proteins | sample Lox_Sample_33_FD_206719 | JGI IMG/M metagenome (GOLD analysis project Ga0335079, IMG submission 206719) | Soil microbial communities from Loxahatchee National Wildlife Refuge, Florida, United States - Lox_Sample_3.3 | ecosystem: Environmental > Terrestrial > Soil > Wetlands | place: USA... | reverse complement strand
TGACTGCGGTTCTGTAGCGCCGCAGCGTGGGGGCGTCGCCCGGCGCAGGCTCGCGAAATACAGTCACGGCTCCCGTCGTTTACCTCTAAATCGGATCGGAACTTTGTACACTCACTTCTGCGGAGTCGTGGCCGGCGGCGCGTTGCCCGACTGCGGTATCGAAGCGAGCCGGCTCTTCAGGCTGCGTTCGAAGGCGCCGAAGCGGTGCGCGCGAGGCGTAGGCCGCGGTTTTACCTCGTGCCCGATTTCCGGCGCCAGGTCAATCTTGGGATCGTAGACCGGCCACTGCGGAGGGCCCGGGCCATTGGGATCGCCTGTCTTGGCGAACTGCGTCCAGTATCCCGTCATTAGATCGAGGAGCCTCTTGCCTTCACCGTCAGGTTCGCCCCACCAGCTTGGACGAAACCAGCCAGCCAATTGCCGGGATCGCTCTATCCGGTCGTAGACGGAATCTCTCTCGATGTGATTTCGTACTGGAAGTTGGCCGCGTCGAGGTTGTCGAGCCGTCCTTCGTTCGTTTCGGCCTGAGGATACATGAGGAAGCCGAGCGGTGCGCCACTCGACCCGGGCAGCGCGACGTCGTGGGCGAAGTTGTACGCGATCCAATTCATCTCCCAGGACCCAAAAAGCCGCGCTCGCGCCTTCTCGACTGTGTCGTCGTGCAACGCACGATTTCCAGGCGGTTCCTCGAGTACAACTTTCCGCACGTCCGCGGGATCAACCGGAACCCAGCCGTAGCCGCCAATGTGCACTTCGGCCCGGCAGTGCTGCGCTTTCGTAATGTTTTCCGAAGCGGCGCCGAGGCTTTTATACCCGAGCTGCGACTTGGCGACGCGGATGCCATACACGTCGCGAGCCGGCAGGCCCGCGGCACGGGCCAAGCCGACAAAGAGAGCGTTGAGATCGGCGCATTTCCCACCCAGATCCTTAGACTCCAGCATGAAGCGGATATCGCCAGTGCCGCAGCCGCGCGTTTTGGGGTTCCGAAACGTGTTGTCCACAATCCATTCATAAATAGCGCGCGCCTTATCAAGGCCGGTATTTGCTCCGCTCGTGATTTGGCCGGCGGTGGTTTTCACAATTCCGTTGGTCGGCAGGAGCTTCGTAGGGCGAAGGAAATGCTCCAGCTCCGCCCGATTCAGTTTCGGGGTCCTGCCGGCTGTGGCAAGGTCGACCGCATAGTCCCGGGTCGCCACCCGGCTGGTCAACGTCAGCACCGGCTTCACGCCGGATGGGAATTCCGCAACAATGATTCCGAGCCCGTCGGCACTGGCGTCAACCTTCCTGGCAGTCCCTCCCGCGGTGATGAAGTGGTTTGAGAGTGTCCGCTGGAAGGGTGTTTTGCTCAGGAGAGGGGCTGGCAGCCACACCCGCGTGGTTCCAGAAGGCTTCCGGACTTCGACGCGCGTCTCGACTTCGAACGTGCGCCAGCGCCCGGACGGAGCCGCCGGTGCAAGCAGGCATCCGGCCTTCGGGAACACAAAGCCAGCAGACCAAGCACCCGCGGATCGCCAAAAATGACGCCGGTTCACAAACGCATCCTCCAATTCATGATTCTATTCGACTGCGTTGTACTGCGATACTCGTGGCACGCACCCCGTCCGTTCGCCAGGCTACGCGCCTCCAGGTTGACGGGTCACGCCAAAAAAACCGGAGATGTCCAACCGGGCCCGGCTCGCCAGTTTCCACAGGACGACGCTAGCCTGATTGTCACAGCGGCTTTGTAGGGCCGCGGCGAGGGGGCGTCGCCAGCGCAGGCTCGCGGAATTCATGTTGGCCGGGGGCGCAGGCCGGCGGATCGTCCGGGAAAGCCAGCGGCTAGACTTCACTCGGATTCTGCGTGCCCGTGCGGACGGGACGATTCGCATCCCCGGAAGCCGTCGCACAGATGCGATCGAGGACGCGCCGCCGCGCGTGCTATTCGTGGCGCAGCGCGGCTAGCGGATCGACGCGGATCGCTCTTCGGGCTGGGATGGCACACCCCAGAAGGCCGGCAAATCCCAACACCACCGCGACGCCGGCATAGGTTGCCGGATCAGAGGACGAAACACCGACCAGCCCGCGGCTCAGGCCGCGCGTGACCAACAGGGCCAGTGGAAGCCCGGCCGCGAATCCGCCCAACACTTGCCGCATGCCCTGCTTCACGACAAGGGTGAAAATATCTCTGCGCGTGCCGCCCAACGCCACGCGAATTCCAATCTCCTGGGTCCGCTGGCTGACCGCGTGCGCCACTACGGCGTACAGCCCCACCCACGCGAGCACCAGCGCTATCGCCGCGAAGAATGCAAAGAGCTTTCCGAATACGGCGGCGTTCAAGCGCTGCTGCGCGATATGGTTTTCGAGCGACATTACGTCCTGCGCGGGCAGATTCTGGTCCAGACTCTGCACCGCGCGGCGGAATGCTTCCACAAGGTTTCCCGGCGGTACTGCGGTACGCGCCAGCACGTAAACCGTCCGCTGCGGCTCCGCATCATACGGCAAATAAAAAAGCGGAGTGCGTTCCAGCGGACTCAACCGGTTCTGCTGGACATCGGCCACGATGCCAATCACCGTCATCCATGGCTGTCCATCGCGCCCACCGGTCGCCCGGAGTCTTTTGCCCAGTGGATCCTGGCCCGGCCAGAACTTTGCCGCGAAGCTCTCATTCACTACCACGCCCTCGGCCTTCCGGAACGCCTGCCCGCGCTGCAGACGAATACCCAGGGTCCCGAAGTAATTCGCGTCGACCACCAGCCCGCTGAGTTCTCCCGCGTTGACCGGCTTGCCGGCAGCATTTTCCACTTGTCCGCGGAAGTCGCTCCAGCCCGAGAGGGGCAGATGCGATGTCAACGAGACGTGCGTCACTCCCGGGAGGCTGCCGAGGGTAGTCTCCAGGGTGCGATAAAACTCGCTTACCCGATCGGGGGTCGCGTATTTCGTCTCCGGAAGATCTACCCGCATCGTCAGGACGTTTGCCGGATCGATTGCCAGCGGCGCGTTGTAGAGTTTCACGGTGCTATGAATCATCAGTCCGCTGGCCGCCAGCAGCACCACGCATAATGCCATCTGAAAGCCTACCAGCAGGCCGGCGAGGCGCCTGCTCCGCGGGCCCTCCGCGCCGCGGCCACCATCCTTGACAGCGCTGTTCACATCGACCCTGGCCAGTTGCAGCGCCGGCGCCAGCCCGAACAGGATGCCCGCGCCAATCGAGATGGCCGCCAGGTAGGCGAACCCGCGCGCGTCCATCGTGAAGTGAATCCACGACGGCCTGCGCTCCTGCGCTGTCATATTTTCGAACCAACGCAGCCCACCCACGGCCACCAGCCAGCCCGCCACGCCACCGGCGGTGGACAGCATCACGCTTTCCACGAGAAGCTGTCGAATGATGCGCAACCGGCCGGCGCCGATGGCGATGCGGATGGAAATTTCCCGAGCGCGTGCCGCCGCCCGCCCCAACAGCAGATTCGCTACGTCGCCGCACACGATCAGCAGCACGAACGCCACTGCGAACATCATCGCGTAGAGCATCGCCCTCGCTTCATAAACGCCGATCATTTCCAGGAGCGGCCGGACGCTTGCCACCGGCCCATTCACCTTCCCTGCGATGGCGCGCCGCGCGACGCCATCCACTTCGCTCTGCGCGGCGGCCAGCGTTACGCCATCCGCCAACCGGCCAAAAACCAGAAGCGATCTTCGGAATTCAGGGTTCATCAGGTCTTTGACGGTCATGGGAGTCCATAGGTCCGCATCCTCGGGAAATTGCGCGCCTGCCGGCATGACGCCAACGACGACGTGCTCCACATCGTCGATACGCATCACCTTGCCCAGCACCGACGGGTCGCCGCCGTAGCGCCGCTCCCACATGCGATGGCTCAGCAGCACCGCGGGAGTAGCGTCCGCACGCTCGTCGTCCGGTCCGAATCCACGCCCCACGATGGGTTTCGGGCGGACCAAGGCCCATCCGCTGGCGGTCATCTGCACGCGCCAGTAGCGCTCCGGCAGCGCACGGGAATCGCTTACGTTCACGGCGGAGAAACGATACGCCGCGAGATTCTCGACGGTCTTCACCTGGCTGCGCAGGTTGGCGAAATCCATCGAGGGCTGCGACCTCGGATCGACATTCTCCAGCCCTTCGCCGGGATGCAATGCGACCAGCCGCTCCACGTGGTCGACTCCCATGTCGAAGCGCAGCGCGCTGCTCACAATAGTGAAGACGGTGGTGTTTGCGCCGATCCCCAACGCCAACGCCACCAACGCCGTTGCGGTAACCAGGGGACTGTTCCGCAGCGTCCGCAAGGCGTACCGGAAATCCTGCCACCAAGCCTCGATCCTGGTGAAGGCCCACAAATCGCGGCAGGACTCCTTGAGGGCGGTGGCGTTTCCGAGACGACGCTGCGCCGCAGTGGAATCGCCGGTCAATTCCCGGTTCATGGCGAGATGGAAAGCCATTTCGTCTTCCAGGTCCCGGTCCAGTTGCCGCCGCCGCCAAAGCGCTCGCAGGCGTTTCCCGAATTGGTTCATACCGCCTCCATCACTCGCGCGATTGCCTGGGCGAGTTGCCGCCAGTGGTCCGCTTCCTTGGCCAGAGCTTTTCGGCCGCGATTCGTCAGCCGGTAATACTTTGCCCTGCGGTTGTTTTCCGACTGGCCCCATTCCGCATCGATCCGGCCGTCCAGCTCCATTCGGTGGAGCGCGGGATACAGCGACCCCTCCTCAACGCGCAGGACCTCTTCGGAAATCTGCTGTATAGACTGAGCGATTCCCCACCCATGCATCGGTGCGCGAGCCAGCGTTTTCAGAATCAGCATGTCGAGTGTCCCCTGTATTAGCTCTCCGCGGTCAAGCTTTCCCATAGACGGTTGATAGGAACAGTATGCACCGCGTTGGCCGCCGCGTCAAGGGTCCCAGGGAACCATCCCCTCCAAAGTGTGCCGGGCAGGCCGGTAGGAAGATGGGGCCTCTCCGAAAATGGGAGGGGATTCAGATTCGGACGCCGGGTGGGCCGCGAGGCGCATTCTCGACGGACTCCGGATCGAGGCTCACCGGCAAGGCCTGCGTGCCCGGCGCCCCTGCTATATTGATCGAGGCGGAGGCTGGGTGTTCAAATTCGCGTTCATTGAACTGTTGGCGATGTGGGCGATCTGGTTCTACCCATTTCTGCGCCACCGGTTCTGGGGTCCGAAGCGCGAGTCCAACGTGATGGCGCCGCACGGCACGTGGGGCCTGCTTCTGCAAACGGCGGGTATGTTGATTGTGTGGATCTGGCTGCCACGCTCGCCCGAGCCGTTTTTATGGCGCATGGCCGCCTCCATGATTCTTGCGCCGCTGGCGGTCGTGCTGGGCTGGTCGTGCGTCAGGCACCTGGGGAAGCAACTCCGCATCCTGGCGGGACTGTATCCGGACCACGAACTCATCCGCACGGGACCTTACAGGCTGGTGCGGCATCCGGTCTATCTGTCTATGTTCCTGCTGATGCTGGCCACCGGTCTGCTTCTGGTGCGCTGGCCACTGCTCCTACTGGCGATTGCGCTCTTTATCGCGGGGACGGAGATCCGCATCAGCGCCGAGGAAGGCCTGCTGCGGGAGCGGTTCGGAAAGGAATTCGAAGATTACAAGGGGAAGGTTCCGGCGTATCTGCCGTTCGTACGTTGAAGCGCGTCAAAGACCCTCGGCCAGCGCCAGCGCTCCATAGAGCACGCTATCGTCGGCGAGCGCCGCCGGAACCACGTCGATGCGCGCGCCGGACCAGTCGGTAATTCGCCGCCGTAGCTCCGCGCGCAACGGTTCGAACAGACGGTCGCCCGCTTTGCTGATCCCGCCGCCGATCACGATGCGCGCGGGGTTCAACAACATGATGCAGGCCTTCAATCCCAACGCCAGATCCACGACGTAGCGGCCGACGAAGGCGGCGTCTTCCATGAGTTCCTGCGCGGTCTTGCCGTGATCGCGCGCCAGCCACAGCCCGCCACACATGCGCTCGAAACAGCCATGTGCGCCGCACAGGCATTCCGGGCCGTCCGGCCGGATGGTCAAGTGTCCGATCTCGCCGCCGTAGGAATCCGCGCCGCGCCAGATGCGGCCGTTTTCGTAGATGCCGCCGCCGATGCCGGTGGAAAGCGTCATGTAAAACAGCGGCGAGCAGCCGCGCCCCGCGCCGAAACGCGCCTCGCCGAGCGCGCCGACGTTGGCATCGTTATCCATGATGGCGGGCACGCCGAGCAGGCGCCCGACCCATTCCGTCAGGTGGAAATCGCGCCATCCGCCGACGTGCGTGGAGAGCGCCACGCGCTGCTCTTTGAAGATGACCGGGCCGCCGAAGCCGATGCCGCAGCGGTCGACCGGAATTTCGCTGTGCCAGGCGCGGGCGATGGAGTAGATCTGCTCGAGCATCCATTCGCGTCCGCCGGCGGCATCCGTGCGGCGGGATTCGCGGCGCTCCAGGCGCTCTCCGTCGAAGACCGCGATGGAGAACTTGGTGCCGCCGATGTCAATCGCCAGAGTTCGCGGCATAAGCTGCCAGGACCTCTTCCGGAGAAGCCGTACCGGTTCCTTTCTTCATAATGGTAATGGAAGCCACCAGGTTGCCGAATCGCGCGGCGTCCGTGGCTTCTGCCCCGGCACGCAGCGCCAGGGCCGCGCCCGCCGCGAAGCTATCGCCCGCGCCGCAGATATCCACCGGCTTCGCAATGGGCCGGGCGCGCACCCACGCTTCACCATCCTCGCCGACCAGCAGCACGCCATCGGCTCCGTGCGTGACGAACATCAGCCTGCCTTGCACATGGCGCATCAACGCGGCGAGGTCCACGCGTCCGAACAGCCCACGGCAGGCGCTCTCGGCCTCCTGTTGATTGGGCTTGACGATGACGTTGCGGAAGAGTTGAATGCGCGCGCGGGAATCGGCGAAGAAGATGCGTTCGGGATACTGCGGCGCCAGCTCGGCCAGCAGTTCGCGCACGGCCGGAGTGACGACGCCACCCTGGCTGGTCTCCGCCTGGTCGGAGATCATGATCGCGTCGAACGATTCCACCGCCATCTGCAAATTGTCCAGGATCTGGCGTTCCACCTCGCGCGGCAGCGGCGCGGTGTTGATGAAATCCAGACGGGGCTGATCTTCGATGCCGGTGCGCGCGTTAATCACCTTGGTGTAGGTGAAGGTCTGTATGGCGGGCGTGTACACGCACAACTCCGACGAGACGCCGCGCGCGCCGAGCGCGTGCGAAAGCTCGGCGCCGAAGCCATCCTGCCCGATCGCCCCGAGCACCGCCACTTCACCCACGCCGAGCGCGGCGAGATTGTTTGCCACCGTGCCGCCGGCGCCCGGCGTGACTTCCGTGCGCACCACGGCGGTGCGCGGGATGCCGGTTTCGCGCGAGGGCTCCGCCGCTGAAGGATCGTAGGTGCACCAGCGGTCCAGGCAGATATCGCCGACCACCAGCGCGGAGAGCCTGGGAAGGGCCGCCAGGATTTCGGCGGGAGTCATGCGCGTTCCAGGATAGCGCGGCGCAAGGCGGGCAGGGTCGCGCGATGATCGCCGCAAAAATAGAAACTGGCGCCGCCTTCGGCCACGGTGCGCACCAGCATGGTTTTGTGCGGGCGGAAATAGTAGCCCGGATCGGTCTTGGGCAGTTCGCGGTGGATATCGCCGCGAATGGGAACCAGGTCGAAGACGGCGGTGGCGAAATCGCGGATTGCGCGCCCTTCCTGGTGGGCCACGTTGCGGGCCATGGCCAGCGCCTTCAGGTAAACTTCCGGCGCCATGATGGCGGACCCGAAGCTGAGGAGTACGCCGCCTTCGAGCCGCTCGACCGTGCGCGCGAAGATCAGGAAATCGCGGTAGCTCGCCGCGCCGAATGCCGCGCCATCGCAGTTGGGATGTTCGTGCAGGATGTCGTAGCCGATGCCGGCGTGGACGGTGACCGGCACGTCGCTGCGGTAGGCCGCTGCCAGCACGCTCAGCTCCTTGTATGGGTAATCGCTCGCGGCGATGCGGCGGCCGGCGTACTCGCCGAGGCCGAAACCGCCCGCCGCGGCTTCGCGCACCCAGTCGTTCAACTCGCCGGTTTCGCGCCACAGGCCGAACTCGCCGGTGGCAATATAGCGGGCGACGCTTTCGGTGGTGGCGCCGATGCGCGCCAGCTCGTAATCGTGGACAAGGCCGGCGCCGTTCATGGCGATGTGATCGAGGAACCCGCGCTGGACGAGGTCGGCGATCTGCCGGTTCACGCCCGCGCGCAGGACGTGCGCTCCCATCATGAGAATGCGGGAGGCGGCACGCGCGCGGGCGCGCACGATGCGCTCCGCGACTTCGCCCAGCGAGGGATGGTCGTAGGGCGTGGCGATTTCGTCGAGCGCGAGCCAGCGGGCGGAATCGAGATCGTTGACGCGCTCGGCCAGCGGCTTGAGGAGCAGACGCGAGCGGTCGAAGACGGGGTACTTACTCATGACGGAAACAGCAGCGAACGCCGGCTCCGGGCAACTTATCCGGAAGCAGGCCGGCGGTTCGTCTTTTATCTCCCATTGGGAAACAGCGCGTGCAGCAGGGCGTCGCGTTCGAGGAAATTGGCGACGATGAAATCGGCCCCGACGCCGGCCAGGCGGCCGCGCTTCCACTCGTCTACGGTTCGGCACTCGGGCTCGGCAGTCGCCACACCTACCGCCACGCCGCCGACTTCCTTGATGTTTTCGATTTCCACATAGCCGTCGCCGAAGCCCAGGAATTCCGTGCCCTGGAATTCGGAGGCCGCGATCAGCCGCTGGATCAGAATCTTCTTCGAGAAGCTCTTGTAATCGTCCAGCGCGCCGTACACGCGGCCGTCGAAGTAGCGCGCCATGTCGAGCAATTCGGCCTCTTCGCGCATGTACTGCTGGTCCGTGCCGCTTGCCAGGTAGAGGCGCAGGCCGCGCTCCTTCAGCGCTTCGACCAATTCGCGCGCGCCTGGCACGAGGTACTTTTCCGGCGAAGCGTGACCGCGGCGCAGCTCCTCGAGGCGATGGCGGATCCGGGCGTGCAACAGGTCGAGATACATCTTCTTGTATTCGAGAGCCTCGAGCGGCGTGCCGCCGCGCCTGGCGATCTCCCCGGCGAAGGCGATCATCTGGTACATGGTCTGCTTGCCGGTGAGCCGCCAGACGAACTCCTCGACGACGGCGCGCAGACTGGATTCCGATTCGCCGGTCTGCAGATCGAGCAGGATCTCGACCATCATGGGGACCATCACGTCCATCCATCCGGAGCGAATCAAGGAGATGGTGCCATCGAAATCAAAGAGACAGACCCGGGCATTCTTGGCGGAAACGCCCGGGCGAAGCTGTTCGACCATTTTCACTATTGTGCCATGGGCGGCATGGGAGTTGAACCGGGCGGAAGCGCGCGCAAGTGGTTTGCGGCGGCGCGATTTCCTTAGAACAGCGTCAGTTCGAGCGGCGCGCCGGCGGCGCAGCCCAGCGTTTTGGCGGCGGAGGACTGGCCCACGGAGATCTCGTAATATCCGGAGCTGCCCACGATCAGGAAAGGCTCGCCGGGACCGCATTCGGCATAGTGGCGCGCCAACACGCGGACGCGCCGCGGCCCGGCCGCCATTTCGAATTCACGCCGGTCGAGATCCGGAAAGTCCTCTACGGAAAAGTTCGTCACGATGTTGCCGAAGCGATCCACCTTGAGGATGGCGCCGGTCCAGGCGCGACGACCGGTGCGCGCGGGCTTATCGAACGTAAGGCGCAGGTAATCGCCGATCAGCTTGCCGAAGCGCGCCGGCGTGATGCCGCGCGCCAGGTGCGCGGCCGCCGGGGCGAAGATGTCGCGGCCGTGGAAGGTGTGGCTGACGGGCTTAAGAAAGTAGCGCTCGCTCGAAATGGCGCGCACCTTGTGCGATTCGCGCGCGTAGATCATGGACAGCACGCCGTTATCCGGCGCGACAAAATATTGGCCGGCGGCCTGTGCCAGAATGGGCCGGCGCGAGGTGCCTACTCCGGGATCGACGACCACCACGTGAATGGAGCCGCGCGGAAAGTAGCGATACGACTGCGAAAGCAGGAACGCGGCCTCCGCAATCTCGTAGGCGCCGACGCCGTGGCTGACGTCCACGATGCGCACGGCGGGGCAGATCGACAGGATGACGCCCTTCATCACGGCCACGTAATGATCGGACAAGCCGAAATCGGTTGTCAGGGTAATGAGCGGACTGGGCATTGTTAGAATGAAGGAAGTGCAACGTTACTACTTCGACCACAACGCCACCACACCGGTGTCTCCGGAAGTGCTGGAGACTACGGTGACGTGTCTCGGTCAAGTGTATGGTAACGCTTCCAGCATCCATTATTTCGGGCAGGTGGCCAAGCAGCGGTTGGAGATGGCGCGGCGGCACACGGCCGCGCTAATCGGGTGCAAGCCGCGCGAGATCGTATTCGTCAGCGGCGGGACCGAGGCGGACAACCTGGCGATTTTGGGAACCGTGCGGCAGGCGAAGGGTGCATCGCGTCATGTGATCACGACGGCGATCGAGCATCCCGCGGTGCTGAATGCCTGCGCCCAACTGGAGCGGGAGGGCGCGGCGGTCACGTATGTGCGGACGGACGCGGGCGGCATCGTCGATCCGCAGGATATCCGGCGGGCGCTGCGCCAGGACACGGTATTGGTCTCCGTAATGCACGCCAACAATGAATTGGGGACGGTGCAGCCGGTAGCGGAGATTGCGGCGATCGCGCGCGCGGCGGGCGTGTATCTGCACGTGGATGGGGTGCAGGCGCTGGGCAAAATCCCGGTGGACGTAGAGGCGCTCGGCGTGGACCTATACAGCATGAGTGGGCACAAGATCTACGCGCCCAAAGGCGCCGGCGCACTGTATGTCCGGCAGGGAACGCGGCTGGGTGCGATTCTTTTCGGCGGCCATCACGAGCGGGAGCGCCGTCCGGGGACGGAAAATGTACCGGGCGCGGCGGCCTTCGGGTGCGCGGCGGAGATAGCCGGAACGCAGTTAGAGTCCGAGGCGCGCCGGATCGGCGCTTTGCGCGACAGGTTGGAATCCGCAATTTTGGAGCGTATCCCGCAAGCAGGCGTGAACGGCAACCGCGCCGGGCGCACGCCGAACACGACCAACATCTTCTTCGATCACCTGGAAGGCGAAGCGCTGGTGATCGCGCTGGACCTGCGCGGGTTTGCGGTCTCGAGCGGGGCGGCGTGTTCGAGCGGCGCCGTGGAGCCGTCGCACGTGTTGCTGGCGATCGGGCTGCCGGCCGATCGGGCGCGCGCCAGCATTCGCTTTTCGTTGGGGCGTGGAAATACGGCGGGGCAGGTGGATGCGCTGGTGGACGCAGTGGCGGCATCGGTGGCGCACTTGCGCAAGCTCTCCCCGGTGACGGCATGAGCGGCCCTCCCATTGCCGTCGCCATGAGCGGCGGGGTCGATAGCTCCACGGTCGCGGCGCTGCTGGCGCGGCGCGGCCAGCCGGTCGTCGGCCTGACCATGCAGCTCTGGAACCAGCGGCGCCTGCCGGAGCTTTCCGTGGAAGGATCTGCGGGACGGTGCTGCTCGCTCGACGATGTTTACGATGCGCGGCGCGTGGCCGAGCAGATCGGCATCCCGTATTACGTGGTGAACTTCGAGCGGCAGTTTGAAGAGAAGGTGATCGGGCCGTTTGTGGAGGATTACCTGGCCGGCCGGACTCCCATCCCGTGCACGCTCTGCAACAACTTCATCAAGTTCGATCAGTTCCTGGAGATGGCGGACGCGGTGGGAGCGGCGCAAATCGCCACGGGACACTATGCGCGCATCACCTTCGACGAAAACACGGGGCGCTATGAGTTGCGCAAGGCGTTGGACGAGAGCAAGGATCAGACTTATTTTCTATTCGGCCTGACGCAGGCGCAGCTTGCGCGCAGCCTGTTTCCGCTGGGGGAGATGCGCAAGGCCGAAGTACGGCGTCTGGCGCGGGAGATGGAGCTGTCCGTCGCGGAGAAGGGCGAGAGCTTCGAGATCTGCTTCGTGCCGAACGGAGATTACGCGGCGTTTATGCAGGCATACCTGCGCCGGAAGGGCGGGGCCGAGACGCAAACGCGCGGGGAGATCGTGACCACCGGCGGGCGCACGCTGGGCGAACACGGCGGCGTGCATCATTTCACGGTGGGGCAGCGCCGGGGGCTGGGAGTCGCCACGGGCGAGCCGCTGTACGTGATCGCGACGGATGCGCGCTCGCAACGCGTCACGGTGGGCGGCAACGACGAATTGCTGCGCGCCAGCCTGACGGCGCGCGGCGTGAATTGGGTTTCGATTGCGGGACTGCGGTCGCCGGCGCGGGCTCAAGTGAAGATCCGCAACAGGCACGCGGCGGCTGCGGCGACGCTGTATCCGGGCTCCGGAGCTTCGTTTGTGGAGGTTCGATTCGACGAACCGCAGCGCGCGATCACGCCGGGACAGGCGGCCGTGTTCTACGACGGCGACGTGGTGCTGGGCGGCGGTTGGATCGATTGAGGCGGCGGCGATTCACTTCGCAGGCGCCGCCTCCGGTTTGGCGCACAGGAAGTTTGCCGCGTCGTCCGTACTGCCTTCGCCCTTGTAACGCGCCAGCAACGGGTATGCGCACAGCGGCCGCGTGCGCACGATCGCGCTCTTTTGGTCCAGGTCGTTGGTGTGCTTGGCGGCGATGATCTGTTCGGGCGCGACTCCTTGTTCCACCCAGCGCTCCACCGCGGCATTGATGTTATGCTCCGGATCGCCTCCCGCATTGAACTGGCCGAAGACGCTGGGACCCGCGCCGCCGCCGCAATGTTGCATTC
>Ga0335079_10007125_pt1 | contig 12751 bp, 7 predicted proteins | sample Lox_Sample_33_FD_206719 | JGI IMG/M metagenome (GOLD analysis project Ga0335079, IMG submission 206719) | Soil microbial communities from Loxahatchee National Wildlife Refuge, Florida, United States - Lox_Sample_3.3 | ecosystem: Environmental > Terrestrial > Soil > Wetlands | place: USA: Florida... | reverse complement strand
TTAGGCCTTTCGAATGAGGACATCGCGACGCAGCAGGCATTTTTGAGGCAGGTTCCGGTTACGTATCCGCTCCTGACCGTGACATCGGGCGTGCCGCCTTTTTATCGGGAGATTGCTAGGTATCCGGCGATCTTTCTGATCGACCGCGAGGGGAGTCTGCAACCTGCGCCGGGGCCGGGCCAGGGGTTCGAAAAGGTCGAGGAAGCAGTGGGTGCTCTCTTAAACACAGGGAAATGACGGCCACTCTCGCTTTCGAGGTAAGTTTAGAATCCTGCATTTGAGCAAGCTTACGCAATGCAATGAATGAGTTCAGTACGGAATGGGATGCACAAAGTGTCTAAATTCGGTACGTATCGGGCCCCCCGCAACCATCCGAATTGACAATTTCGAGTCAACCAGCCTGCTTGTGCAAATCAGCATGTGGTCCCACTACCCCGTCATAAAACGACCCCCAGGCCTAGTTGTATGGTAATGTGCGATTGTTGTAGCGATTTGGAAGCGAAAGACCGTTCAACGGTAAAGTAAACCGTCGCGACGGAGGCCACATGATCCGACCACTGTACATCGCCTTGATCATTCTGTTGTCGCCACTGCGCGCTCTCACCCAGCAGACTCAATCTCCGTTTACATGCCCTACCACGGAGCAAGCCATGCGCGAGGTCGAACACCAGTTGTGGTCGGCCGCCCGAAGCCGCGACGCGGCTGCACTCGATAAACTGGTCGACGATAGCTTTATCTCCACTGACGATGGTGGCGTGCGCAAGGGGAAGCAGGAACTTCTTGGAGACATCAAGAAGCCAGAAGGCAACGTGCATAACGATACCGATGAGCAGCCTGCTGATATTCGGCTGGTGTTCACAAACGGGGTTGCCATTCTGAATTTCACAAAGCACTGGACCGACTACGACAAGAAGGCGGGCATCAGTTTCGGTGGTACCTCCGTAATGACCCGCGTATTCACGTGCAAGAATGGCGAATGGAAACTGGTTTCTTTCCACGAAACAGGTATACCCAACCGGACCCGGCAGCCCTCCACGAGCGCAGTCGATCACTTAGACGACTACGTGGGTCACTACCGGCTCGGTGAAAACGGAGAAAAAGGTGAGATTTTCGTCGTTCGCGCGAGCGATAAACTGTTCGAGGCCTGGCCAGGCGAGGAACCCGTCGAAATTCTTCCCGGCAAGTACGATACCTTCTTCACTCGGCAAGACGGGTGGGTAGAGAGGTTCGTTCGAGATAAATCAGGGAAGATAACTGGAATTCTCTACACGCATGCCGACGGAGAAATTGAAGCAAAGCGAATGCCGTAGCAGGCGCGGCTTCAAACGCGGTAACGACAGTGTAGAATTTTTGCCAATTCCACCCAGAGCGAAAAACAATGCGCCGGTACCATCACATCGGAATTCCCACTGCTGAAGCGAAGCCCGGGGAGACCCACTTGAAACACCTGAAAGTCTTTGTCGTCAGCCACGAGAAAAGCGAATTCGGCGTGGAGTGGATGCGTTTCGAAGCGGACGCGGCGGTTCCTGATCTGGTCCGGCAAGTTCCGCACGTTGCGTTTGAAGTAGCTGATCTCGCCTCCGAGCTTGCTGGCCGCGAAATCCTGATTCCTCCCAACAGCCCATCCGACGGCGTCCGCGTTGCGTTCATAGTCGAAAACGGCGCGCCCATCGAACTGCTCGAATTCACCGACCCCAACCATCCTGGCCGCCGCCAGTAGAGCAAGATGCTGGTACAAACACCTTCCATCCAAAGCACCTCTTAGAGCGAAGGCAAGCACTTGACATGTTTCAAGAGTGGCCAGCTAACGAGCTGAGTTCCATCAAGCAAGCCTTTCCCAACGTCCGCCTCCAAGCCAACATGACTCCCCGTTTGTCGGCAAGCCCCAAGTCACTACAAACTATCATTGGCGAAACTCATCTGTCGCGTGAACTAGCTCGCTGCGAAACGATATTCTCAAGAATTGTCTATTCGGTGCGTATCGGGCCCCCGCAACCAATCTCAACCTCCACAAAACCCAAGCTTTTCCACAGAACCCTCCCGGAACTGAATGAAGGCCTTTGCCTTTAGGCGCTCTTAGCACTTGGTCACTTCGACTCCGTAATGATTGCGTTCGCAGCGTTGCCGGCCACGACCCAGCTTGCCGATCCGGCCACGACAGCTTCATCCTCAAACCAGAGGAATCCGAAGTTGTCGATGCACTCTGGAAAATCCGGCTTGATGATGATGTATCCCGGAATGACGGCACCCGGGATGTAAGCATTGTCGGCGCGATTGTTGCTGTATGTCATGGTCTTCGAGACGGTGCCGACTCCAGCCACATACGAAGTGCTAGATACCGGGTGTGTGCCGAGAATGTAGTTAACCGCGCGAAGTGTGTATTCGGGGCCCACGAGATCCGGAAATGTCTTGTGGAGGAAATACATTCGGACCGCCAGGTCCACCACGGCGCCCGAGCCGCCCCAGGTGCCGAGGCTCGGGGGCACGCCAAACGGAGTCTCATCCAACCGCTTGTCCAGACCAGCCATGTATGTTTGCACCGCTTGGCGCATTTGATCTCTCGCGCCGGCATCCAGATAAGACAACACCCGGACTGCCTTCCAACCGTTGAAGTCCATCTGCTGCGGAGTAATCATCTGAGGAAATAATTCACTGAGCCGGGACTTATATGGCTCGGCACCATTGGTGGCGATAGTCAATTCCAAAGCCGCGGCCCAGTCCATGCCGACAAAAGATCGGCCGCGTCCGAAGCCGGTCGGTGGAGCTGCTGCAGAGTTTGTCGCAGCACCCGAGATGTTCTTTGGTTTACGAGCGCCTTGATCGCCGGAAACAACACCCTGAGACGCCGCCAGCACACCGTTTGCGGGAGTCCCTTGGTCTGGCCCGCTGGATGTCGGATACAGTGTGGGATTCGCCGACGTGTCCTTCCATGCTTTGATTGCGGTCTCAAGGCAGTCTTTTGCTAATGCGTCGTCCCAACCTTTCAGTGTATCCGCTGCCGCAGCCAGCGCCGCAATCGCGTTCCACTGGAAGTAGGGGTTGTTGGTGGTGAAGATCCAGCGATCGTCCGGCTTGGCGGAGTAATCGCCCTTTACTTCGTTCGGGCCGAGCTTCGGATCGTAGATGCGGCCGTCAGTTTTCGACGCTCCGTCCCCCACCTGTGTGTACTGGCGTAGATCCGGCTCGTGAGTTCCGCGGATGGCGTGGCCGATGTTGTGGAACTGCGCCAGGATGAGTAGTGCGCCGTGCTTGACTTGCTGCACCGTATCGGGCACGCCATCCGGGCGGTGCATCTCAACCACACGGGCCGCTTCATCCACCGTAAGCTCGTCGTACTTGAGATTGAATTCGCGATACGCCAGCGCGAGGCTCTGAATTACGCTCAGTTGCGCAGGCTCCTCGAGGTCGAAGTCGCCGGCGTCGTACCACCCGCCCACGTTCATCCCTGGAATGTGATCGCCGCCTTTGTACTTCCCGTCCGTGGCGGTGGCTTGGTTCCAGCCGTCGAATTGCTCCCCAACGACGGGCGCCATGCGGCCATCATCCAGGTGCGAAGCGCCATGCCACATGCGGTAGCCTTCGCGAACAGAAACGTGATCCATCTGCGCCGCAAGGTGATGGTCCAGACTGTCCTGCCAGATGTTGGCGTAAGCGTCCTGCGAGACGGGAAAAGGCGCCGTGCGCTGGTCTGCGTACTCGATCACATAAAGACCGGGATCGTTCACGGGAGTGAAGTCGAATTTCGAATAGACGTAGCGCAGCCAGGGTGTCGAAGGCGTGATCGGTCCCTCGAACACTTGCTTGTAAGATCCGTCTTCCATCAGTCGCAATACTCTCGCCGTCTTCGGAGCGTTGTATTTGGGATCGAGTTCAAGCACTGCCACCTTTGAGAATCCCGGCGCATAACCGACCTGGCTGTGCGCGATCACTGGCGGACGTGTCCAGTTCGGAATCACGTCTGGCCTGATGTGCCAAACGATGGCGCCAGTGGTCTTGCCTGAAGGGATCAAAGAACGCAACACGAACCAGCCGTTTTGCGCGCGGTCGCGTCCATCGAACAACATAAGGTTGGCCGTATCCGAAACGACTTTCACCCGCGCCAGCGCGTCGTCGACTCCAAGCGTGATGCTTTTGCCCTCTGCGAACGGCAACGGCTGGGTGTATCCCTTGGCCTTATCCCAGTCCTCCAGGTAGTAGGCCTTTTTCGGTTCATCCGGCAACGGCATCACCTTGACCATGGGATCGTTCGGCGTACGCGGGAAGATGCCGGCTTTGGTCCCGTCCACCAAGTATGCTTTGCCCATGTAGATGGAGGGCAAAAACTCCAGGTTGAAGCCTGCCCGCCCCGCCAGTTTCTGCGGTAGCGGCTTGTCGAGATTGACGGTGACCACTACGCCGCCTGGCTCCGCAGCCACTTCCAGCGTGTAACTGAAATCGAACGTCGGAAACGCGAGGTCCGCAGTGAGACGGCTGTTCTCCTTGTCGGCATGGCGATCTTTGAGGGTTGCGACCAGATCCCACTGCTCCGGGGTTGGCATCAGACGCACGTCTCCGTTGGTGGCGATGCGCTGCCCGTGGAGAATCATCTCCATGGCCGCGTTCTTTTGGTCCACAAAAACGGGATGGTACGTGCTGTCATAGAGAAATACGCTGAAACCTTGAGTATCGAGATAATTCTTGTCGGTCACCTTCATCGCAAAATCGGCGCCGGACAAGCCTGGAGCCGAGATCAGCGCCAACAGGAAAGAAGCTATGATTCGCGTGAGCATAGATCGGGATTATTACTGCTCCTTTGCTGCAACACATGATATGACATGCACACTTCTGGTGAGTTCCCTAAGATCCAGGTTGATGTGATGATGGGTCGAACATTATTCGGAGGGCATATGCATATTTGCCCGGAGCTTGGTCCGGAAGCCGCACTCGGAGACCATCGGCTCGCTGCTCAAACTGCAGCTTTGCGTCACTGCCTACCAAAATCACGGACCGAACGTGTTCGTTGCCAACGGCCGATGCGAGCGAGTGAATCACGGCCTCGCCATTCGTCGGCCAGCCAAGCCCAATGGCGTAGAGTACGTCCCCTTTGGTCGTGAAACGAAAGTCTTCGGCTGTATAGCGCGTTGTGTCGGTATCGTGAAAAGATCCGGCCGCTACCTTGGTTGGACCTTCACCGTAGATCCTCCACGGCCGAGTGCCGTAAATCGACTCCCCATTCACATTCAGCCACGCCCCTACGTCGAGAAGAACTTGCTGCACCTCGTCCGGGATGCTGCCGTCAGAACGTGGACCGATGTTTAACAACAGATTGCCATTCTTGCTGACGATATCAATGAGCTGATGGACCACGAACTCCGGCGACTTGAACGTGTCGTCCTTGATATAGCCCCATGATTTGTTGCTTACAGAAGTGTCGGTCTGCCAATAGAGGGGACGGATATCGCCAAGCTGGCCGCGTTCGAGATCGAGCACGCCGGAGTGTTCTTGCATGGCGTAGTCTTTGTAATTGATTACTCCTACGTGGTCGCCGTATTTGAGAGAACTGTTGTAATAAAAAGCGGCAAACTTAGTAAGATTTGGCCGGATTGAAGCCTGTCCGATCCACCAGTCGAAGTAGACAATGTCAGGATGATATTTCTCCACAAGTTCGGCGCCGCGGGCTAGCCAGTCGTCGGCCCATGCAGATGAGACGTAAGTGAAGTCATCATTAAGAGGAACGCCCCAGGGCGGCGACAACCAGTTATGAGCCGGGCCGTAGAATGCGGCGTATTGCGGATCGTTTACATCCGAGGGAATACTGCGGCCTACGCCGAGAAAGAAATTGTGCTCGACTCGGTGAGATGACAGTCCAAAGTACAGTCCTGCAGCCCGCACGGCTTTGCCCAGTTCTCCTGTGGTGTCGCGATGCGGCCCCATTTTGGCTGCGGTCCAGTCGCTCAATCCGCTGTCATACATGGCAAAGCCATCGTGATGCTCAGCCACGGGCACAACGTACTTTGCCCCGGATTTCTTGAATAGCTCGGCCCACGCCGCCGGATCGAAGCGCTCCGCTTTGAACATAGGGATGAAGTCCTTGTATCCAAACTTGTCTTGCGGGCCGTACGTTGCCAAATGATGTTTATATTCGGGCGATCCCGGCACGTACATATTCCGCGGATACCATTCGTTGCCGAACGCGGGAACGGAGTAGACACCCCAATGAATGAAAATGCCGAACTTCGCATCTTTGTACCATTCGGGCACCTCGTACTTCTGAAGCGATTCCCAGTCAGCCCGGAACGGACCCTGGTGGCCCGCGCTCTCGACTTGTTTCAGCAAAGCGGCGCGCTCTGAATCGTATTTACCGCTCGCTTTCTGCCAGATTTGATCGATGCTGGCCGGCTCCTGAGTAGCGGTTGGGGCCGTGGCACTCTGGGCCTGCGTGATAGAAGCCGCATATAACACCAACAAAATTGTGCCAACTTTAATGATTGAGAGCGAACGAGATGAAAGCATTATTCACCTTTCGTCAGAGCATCGCTACCGCGGATCGATTCAGGAGCAACGTTTGTTCGAGCAGCGACAACTTGCTGCTAGATAGTCGATAACGAGAACGTCAATGCACGTTGACCATAATCTTTCTGAAGCGTGATGGATTCTCGCTCCACGAACGGAGCGCATCGGCCGCTTGCTCAAGTGGAACCGTCAAACTTACGGCCTGATCGACCGGAAACATCCGGGCTTCGAGAAACTTGATGACAGCTTCGAAATCCTCCGGTTGAGCATTTCTGGAGCCGACAATATCCAGTTCTTTTTGAACGAACAGCCTGGTTTCGTAACTGACCGTTTCCTTCGCATACCCGATGTACACTACGCGCCCGGTGAATGCGACCTCTTCAACCGCGGCTCGGAACGTAGCCGCGGTGCCAATCGCTTCGATGGCAACATCCGGTCCCCTGCCTTCGGTCATTTCCAGCAATCGGTCGTGTAGCGGCTCTCGCGTGCTATTAATGGTGAGCTGAGCGCCGGCCATGCGCGCCAAGTCGAGCTTTTCGTCATCCACATCAATACAGATCGTTCGCGCACGACGGGAACTTGCGGCTGCTACGACACCAAGTCCTACGCCCCCACAGCCCCAAATCGCAACCGTATCTTCTGGAGTGACACGTCCGCGTGCGGCCGCGTGAAATCCTACGGTGAGCGGCTCGACCAAGCACAGTTCTTTCAGAGTGAGGTTGGCCGGATACAGTTTTTCTCGCGGCATCACAATGAATTCGGTGAGGGCGCCATCTCTTTGTACGCCGAGGGTCTCGTTGAACTGGCAAGCATTCCGACGGCTACGCCGACAGGAAGGGCAATCACCACAACTGGTGTATGGGGAGACCGCTACGTTCGTGCCGGCGGACAATATGGCTTCGCGTCCGAAGTCTTCGACGACGGTGGCCGCTACTTCATGCCCCAAAATCCGAGGATACGTGACGAGAGGATTGAGTCCGCGGAACGAATTCAGATCGCTGCCGCAGAATCCCACCATGCGGACCTTGAGCAGCACGTTCGTATCTGTGAGCGCCGGATCGGCGATGGTCTCCAGATCAGCCTGGCCCGGTTTGCGAAGCACGAGCGCCCTCATGTTTGTACTCCGTGGAAAATAATCGGTACAGTTATCGATGTCAATCATGATTACTACACAAACGATCTGAACTTCTAAACTGACGAGCTGCTTATGAACGTACGAATGAAGGACATTGCCAAAGACCTTGGAGTTTCCCTCATCACCATTTCCAAAGTCCTGAGAAATCATCCTGATATCGGAAACGAGACCCGGAGGCGAGTTCTCGCCCGCGTGAAAGAGCTGGACTATCGTCCTAACTTTGTTGCGCGTAGCCTGGTGACCGGCCGCTCTTATCTTGTGGGCCTGGTTGTTCCTGATCTGCTTCACCCCTTCTTTGCGGAAATTGCCAAGTCTCTCTCCGAAGTCTTGCGACGAAGCGGTTACTATCTGATCGTTTCCTCCTCTGACGAAGATCCGGACCTTGAGGAAGTTGAGATCAATCACTTGCTGGCACGCCGGCTCGACACCTTAATCATTGCATCGTGTCGGAAGACCGTAGACGTTTTCTTTCACATCGAAAAACAGAACATTCCGTATGTATTGATCGATCGATGCTTGCCGGGTCTTTCGACGAACTTCGTCGGTGTAGATGATGAATCGGTAGGGAGGCTCGCCACCAAGCACTTGATCGATATTGGCTGCAAAAGAATCGCTCACATTTGTGGACCGGAAATTAGTCCTGGCATTCGCCGGATGGAAGGATACAAACGGGCCCTCACGCAAGCTGGGAGGAAAGTAAAGGACGGTTACATCGTCTCGCAGAGCAAGGGAGACGTCGGAACCAAACAGGGCGGCGCAGACGCAATGCGCCAACTCCTGAGTCTCGATCCCAGACCAGACGGGTTGTTTTGCTTCAATGATCCTTTGGCAATGGGTGCCATGAATTACGCGCTGGATCACGGAGTACGAATTCCACAGGATTTGGCGGTCGTTGGCTGCGGAAATCTTCACTACGATGATTCACTTCGTGTTCCACTCTCCAGCATCGATCAACACAGCCGGAAAATCGGAGAAGAAGCTGCGCGCATCGCGCTCCGCATTCTGAACTCAAAAGCAATCCCAAAGCCGGAAACTGTGGTGATGCAGCCCGAGTTGATCGTGCGCGAATCGACACACCCACGCACGGCCAAGGACATTTCAAAAAAAGTGCGCGCAAGCATCAAGCGAAGCCAGAGGCCTTGAAAAGCCACTCGCTTGCGCAGCTTTATCGTTGTCTGGCATTTCCAACTCAATTTCGTTACAGTTAGCGTTACCGTACGGACATTCGTTAGCCGAATGAGATTAAACTTGCTTCTCTCGAACAGATTCTGGACTCCTCTTCTTCTCACTCTGTGCGGGTTGATCTGGACTGCCCAACAGGCAACTGCCCAGCTATGGGATGTTCCCCCGCTACCTCCAGTCAAGTACGCGCAGGCTCCGGACGGTATGACGGCCACCATCGGAAACGAAAGCGTTCACATCTCCGTTTGCCGCTCCTCCGTTATCCATTTCGTGTCTACGCCGGAACCGCTCACTACTCGACAAATGAAGCCGTGGATGCTCGATTCAAAGGAAGCATGTCCAGGTGCAAAGTTTAAAGTGTCAGAAACAACTGATGCCGCGATCCTCACCACCGATACGCTGAAGATTGAGCTCTCGCTCAAGTGGGGCAACGTCCAATTCAGCACGGCAGGGGGCGACAATCTGTTGCGCGAGCGGAACTCAATTCCCCGCACCTACGAGCCGACAGTGCTGAATGGCGAGAATACATTTCATGTAGAAGACAGGTTTGCACCGGATTTTTCGGAAGGCTTCTACGGTTTGGGCCAACACCAGAACGGAATGTTCAATTACCGCGGCGGCACCGTTGAACTTGGCCAGAACAACACCGATGTCGCAATCCCTTTGCTGTTGTCGAGCAAAGGCTACGCCTTGATGTGGAACACAGCCTCGCTGACGCATATCGATAATCGCTTCCCGCTGGAACTGAATCTGGACTCACTCGCCGGCCATGCCGTCGACTACTACTTCATTTATGGCCCGGAGATGGATCAACTCATCCACGGATACCGCAGCCTGACCGGACACGCGCCGATGCTGCCCAAGTGGGCATACGGATTCTTTCAATCGAAGGACCGTTACGTTTCGCAAGAAGAAGTTCTAGGCATCGCACACCGCTATCGTGAAGAGCACATACCGCTGGACGCAATTGTGCAGGATTGGTTCTGGTGGAAAGCAGAAGGCGATCCGATCTTCAATTCCAATTTCCCCGATGTCCCAGGTGAACTCAAACAACTTCACGATGAACACGTTCATGCCATGCTTTCCGTCTGGGGGCTGTTTGATTCCAAGTCTCAGAACTTCCTGCAAATGACACAGCATCACCTGGATGTTCCTAATGCCCATGTTTACGACGCTACGAACCCGAAGGCGCGTGACTTTTTTTGGAACAACCTTGCTGGCAAGCTCTTCTCTTTAGGTTGGGACGCATTTTGGCTCGATAGCGCCGAGCCCGAGGAGTTCTGGCCGCATATGGGTGACGCGATTCTTCAGAATAAGAAGATTGCCATCGGCAATGGCGCCGAATACACGAACATCTTTCCCTTCATGCACACCCTGGGTGTGCAGCAACACTGGAAGGCGACCACGACACAGAAGAGGGTATTCCTTCTGACGCGATCTGCTTTCCTTGGGCAGCAGCGAGTCGGGGCTGCGGTCTGGTCAGGCGATGTCTACGGTTCTTATTGGGGTCTGCGCCATCAGGTAGCCGCGGGCTTGAACTTCGCGCTCTCCGGATATCCTTATTGGACAACCGATATCGGTGGCTATTGGCCGCCGCATGACAATCCGGTTGCGGACCCACAATTTCAGGAACTCTACGCGCGCTGGTTCGAGTACGGAACCTTCTGCCCGATTTTCCGCACGCATGGGCATCGGCCCCAGAATGAAGTCTGGGCCTTCGACAAAGTCGAGCCGATTCTGGTCAAGTACGACAAGCTGCGCTACCGCCTTATCCCCTATGTCTATTCCCTAGCGTGGCGCGTGACGAATGAGGACTACACAATCCAGAGGCCGCTCGTAATGGATTGGCGCACCGATGTTAGAGTTCGCGATATTGGTGATCAGTTCATGTTCGGGCCTGCACTTCTCGTCAACCCTGTGCTTCAGCCGGAGGCCACTCACAGAACGTTGTATTTGCCGGACGCACCGACCTGGTATGACTTCTGGACGGGAGCTTCGCAACCAGGAAGACGCGAAATCGACGCCGACGCGCCGCTCGACCGCATGCCCCTCTATGTGCGTGCCGGTTCGATTCTTCCGCTCGGTCCTCAAATCGAATATGCCGACGAAAAGCCTGCCGGACCTATCGAACTAAGGATCTATCCCGGGGCGGATGGAGAATTCGACCTTTATGAGGATTCCGGCGACAGCTATGACTATGAGCACGGCGCACACGCCGTCATTCCGGTGCACTGGTCCGAGTCAAGCAGAACTTTGACGATTGGAGATCGAGAAGGGGACTATCCTGGAATGCCGGCAAGTATTGAGATGAAGATTGTGTTCGTAACCGCCGGGCACGGATCAGGCCTTGAATCCACCGCTAATCCCGACAAGCTGGTTAATTACGCGGGGGAGGCAACATCGGTTCACGCGCCGTAACATCGACGCTTGAACCCGTAGCAATTGTTTGTGTACTCACAGGAGTCGAATGAACTATCCTAAAATCGTATTGCTGGCCGCACTCATCGTTATCACCGCCTTCGCCGCCCCCACTTCCATCGCGCAAGACACCTCCAACTTCCCTTACATGAATCCTAAGCTCTCTCCTGAAGAGCGCGCGGCCGACCTTGTTCATCGCATGACGCTCGAAGAGAAGGCCTCACAGCTCGTGAATCAGGCACGCGCGGTCCCGCGCTTGAACATTCCTTCATACGATTGGTGGAGCGAAGCTCTGCACGGCGTCATTTCCGATGGCGTCACGGAGTTTCCAGAACCCATCGGTCTTGCTGCCACGTTCGATGTGCCTCGTATTCATGAGATGGCGACGGCTATTGGCATCGAGGGCCGAATCAAACATGCGCAGCACGTGCGTGCAGGCCACTCCAACATTTTCGAAGGCTTGGATTTCTGGGCACCCAACGTCAACATCTTTCGCGATCCGCGCTGGGGACGCGGCCAGGAAACCTACGGCGAAGATCCTTTCCTGAGCGCCCGGTTGGCCGTCGCGTTTGTCACAGGTATGCAAGGCGATGATCCCCACTATTACCGCGTCATCTCCACGCCCAAGCACTATGCCGTTCACAGCGGCCCCGAGCCCACTCGCCATTTCACCGACGTAGATGTCAGCAAGCATGACGAAGAAGACACCTACTTACCCGCATTTCGCGCAGCTGTCGTCGAGGGAAAGGCGGGGTCGGTTATGTGCGCTTACAACGCGATCAACGGTGAGCCTGCGTGCGCAAGTCAATTCCTGCTGCAGCACACTCTTCGAGGAGCGTGGAATTTTCAGGGCTACGTAGTCTCTGATTGTGACGCCGTGCGCAACGTCTTTAACGGGCATCACTACCGTCCGACGCAGCCGCAGGCATCGGCGATCTCACTCATTCGGGGCATGGATAACGAATGCATCGACTTTGCGAAAGTGAACGACGACCACGATTACAAACCGTACATCGAGGCTGTGCAGCAGGGCTATCTTCCGGAAAGCTTGGTTGATACTGCGCTCATTCGTCTGTTCACGGCTCGCATCCGTCTCGGCATGTTCGATCCGCCCGCGACCGTGCCGTACATGAACATCGACGAGAAGCAGCTCGACAGTCCCGCTCACCGCGAGCTTGCCCTTCGTATCGCCAATGAATCGATGGTTCTGCTCAAGAACGATGGCGTCCTTCCGCTGAAATCTGCCAAGCGCATCGCCATCGTCGGCCCGCTCGCCGACCAAACCGCCGTCCTGCTCGGCAACTACAACGGCAGTACCTCGCACACCGTCAGCGTGCTGGAAGGAATGAAGGCGGAGTTCCCCGAAGCAAAGATCACCTACGTGCCGGGCACTCAATTTCTTTCAAACAAGGCAGACCCCGTGCCCGCATCTGTGTTGACCACTCCGGATGGCAAGCCCGGCCTCAAAGCCGAATACAGTTCGCGTCCCAGCTTCGATGCCAAGCCGACTCCTCTCACCTCGCG
>Ga0335079_10007123_pt1 | contig 12752 bp, 12 predicted proteins | sample Lox_Sample_33_FD_206719 | JGI IMG/M metagenome (GOLD analysis project Ga0335079, IMG submission 206719) | Soil microbial communities from Loxahatchee National Wildlife Refuge, Florida, United States - Lox_Sample_3.3 | ecosystem: Environmental > Terrestrial > Soil > Wetlands | place: USA... | reverse complement strand
AGCGTAGGCCTCGGCATCGCCGGTGACGAGCGCTCCCATGGCCGGCACCACGCGCTCGAACCAGACGGCGTGAAAGCGCCGGCCGGCCGCGCTGGCCGGCCGCGTCGCCTCGAGGCATACCACGACGGCGCCCGGTGCAGCGACACGCGCCGCCTCGGCGAAGGCGCGCGGCAGGTCGGCCACGTTGCGCACGCCCCAGCCCACCGTGACGGCGCTGAAGGTGTCGTCGGCGAAGGGCAGTGCCAGCAGGTCGCCATGGACGAACTCGACCGCCGCGCCGGCGCGCGTCGCCTTGAGACGGGCGCGCTCGAGCATCGCCTCTGAGAAATCGAGAGCGGTCACCGGCACGCCGGGGAAACGGTGCGCGAGGGCGAGAGCGAGGTCGCCCGTGCCGCAGCAGACGTCGAGCAGCGGCCCGTCGGGGCGCGCGGCGGCGGCCTCGGCCGCCGCCGCGCGCCAGCGTCGGTCGAGGCCGCCCGTCATGAGCCGGTTCATGAGGTCGTAGTGCGGCACGATGCGATCGAACATCGCCTCGATACGCTCGGGATCGCGCGAGGGCGGCGCGGCGCTCACCGGATCGGGCCCTGCCAGGGCGGCGCCAGGCGCTGCTCGAACCCGAGGGCCGCGAGCACCTTGCCCGCCACGAAATCGACGACGTCGTCGAGACTGCGGGGCAGGGTGTAGAAGCCCGGCATGGGGGGCACGACCAGCGCTCCGGCACGGCGCACCTCGAGCAGGCGCGCAAGATGGATCTCGGAGAGCGGCGTCTCTCGGGGCACCAGCACGAGCGGCCGCCCCTCTTTGAGGGCCACCTCGCCCACCCGGTGGATCAGGGTCCGCGTCGTGCCCAGCGCGATGTGAGCCACCGACGACATCGAGCACGGGCAGACCACGGCCGCGTCGGGAAAGTTGCTGCCGCTCGCCGCCGGCGCCTCGAGGTCGCCGGGCGCGTAGACGCGCGCCTCGGCCCCGGCGGCGGCGAGCACCGCCGCCGTCACCTCGGCGCGCCCCGCGACGCCCAGTTCGAGCTCGTGGGCGGCGACCGCGACGCCCGCATCGGAGAGGCACAGTGAGAGCTCGCACTCGGCCTGGCCGAGCGCGCGCAGCAGACGCACGGCGTACGGCGCGCCGCTCGCGCCGGTGACGCCGACGAAGACACTGCCCGGGGGCTGGCTCACGCGTTCACTCCTCGCTTGCGGGCTCGCCGACAACGGCGCCGGCGGCGGCGCGCCGGCGAGCGCTCCCTATCCTACCGCGCCCCCCACGGCGACCGCCCGCGGCAAGCGGTTCGCTACTTCAGCAACACGGCGACGATCGCGACGATGCCGTAGACGAGGCTGACCACACCGTTCAGCGTCATGAACCCCATGCCGACCCGAGCCAGGCCGCGCCGGGCGATGTCGACGTGCGACCAGGCGAGCAGGCCGGCGACCAGCAGGCAGCCGGCGGCGTACGGCAGGCCCAAGCCGAGCAGGGGCCCGACGATGAAGAGCAGGACCACCGCGGCCAGGTGGGAGCATGCGGCGACCAGCAGCGCGCGACGCCAGCCGAGGGTGACCGCGATCGAGTGGATGCCCTCGCGGCGGTCGAAGTCGAGGTCGAAGATCGCGTAGATCACGTCGAAGCCGCCGACCCACAGCCCCACGGCCAGGAACAGCAGCACCGGCGAGACCGCGAGACTGCCCGAGACGGCGACCCAAGCCGCCGCCGGCGCGAGGCCGTCGGTCAGCCCCAGGGCGTAGTGGCAGAACCAGGTGAACCGCTTGGTGTAGGGGTAGACGATGAAGGCGGCGACGACGATGGGCCACAGGTAGCGGCAGGGCGGCGAGAGAAAGAAGGTCGACAGCACGAGCACGCCGAGCGAGCCGGCCGTGAAGACCACGACCTCGGGCCTGGAGAGACGGCCGGCCGGCAGCTCGCGCTGCGCCGTGCGCGGGTTGCGGGCGTCGATGCCGGCGTCGATCAGGCGGTTCAGGGCCATGGCGGCGCTGCGCGCCGCCACCATGGCGACCGTGATCCAGAAGAGCGTCTGCCACGAGGGGATGCGCTGCTCCGCGAGCACCGCCCCGGCGTAGGCGAAGGGCAGCGCGTAGACGCTGTGCTCGACCTTGATGAGGCGCGCGAACAGCGCCGATCGCATGGCGACGCCGGAGGGATGTGACGCGGCGGTCACGTCGGCCTCTACGTGAAGGGCAGGCCGAGCTCGGCCGAGCGCGCATCGACGCGCTGCTTGACGGCGGGGTCCATGGCGAGCTCGGCAGGCCACTCGCGGGGGTGTCCCTCGTCGGGCCAGGCCCGGGTGGCGTCGATGCCCATCTTGGCGCCATAGCCGGCGGTAGGACTGGAGTGGTCGAGCACGTCGAGCGGGCCGTCGACGATCATCGTGTCGCGCCGCGGGTCGACGTTGTTGAAGACGCGCCACGCGACCTCCCGCGGATCGTGCACGTCGACGTGCTCGTCGACGACGACGACGAACTTGGTGAACATCATCTGCCCCATGCCCCAGACCGCGCTCATCACCTTGCGGGCGTGACCGGGGTAGGCCTTGCGGATGGAGATCACGGCGCAGTCGTGAAAGACGCCCTCGATGGGCAGCTCGAGGTCGACGATCTCGGGCAGCGTGAGACGCAGCAGCGGCAGGAACAGGCGCTCGGTGGCCTTGCCCAGGAAGCAGTCCTCCATGGGCGGGCGGCCGACGATCGTGGCCGGGTACACGGCGTCGCGCCGCATACTCATGGCGGTCAGATGGAACACGGGGTAGTCGTCGGCCAGCGAGTAGTATCCGGTATGGTCGCCGAACGGACCTTCGCGCCTGGTCTCGGTCTTGTCGACGTAGCCCTCGAGCACGATCTCGGCGTCGGCCGGCACCTCGAGGTCGACCGTGGCGCAGGCCGCGAGCTCGACCGGACGGCCGCGCAGGAAGCCGGCGAACATGAACTCGTCGATCCCGGCGGGCAGCGGCGCCGTGGCGGCGTAGGTGACGGCCGGGTCGGTGCCCAGGGCGACGGCCACCTCGAGACGTCCGTCGGCCTCGCGGAAGTTGGCCGCTCCGTCGTGATGCACGTGCCAGTGCATGCCGGTCGTCTGGGCGTCGTAGACCTGCAGGCGGTACATGCCGGCGTTGCGCCGACCCTCGCGGTCCTTGGTCACGCAGACCGGCAGGGTGACGAACGGCCCGCCGTCGCCGGGCCAGGTGGTGAGCACCGGCAGCCGCGAGAGATCGGGCGGCTCGACGGTGACCTCGCGAAAGGCGGCCTTGCCGACGATCCTGGGCGAGAACGAGGCCAGCTCGCGGAGCTGCCCCAGTGCCTTGACCTTGCCGACCAGACCCTTGGGGACCTGCAGGTCGACGAGCTCGGCGATGCGCCCGGCGAGCTCGTCGAGCGGCGCGCCGAGGGCGAGCTCGAGGCGCCGGTACGAGCCGAACTGGTTCATGAGCACGGGCGGCACGGCCTCGGAGAGCCGGTGGGCGTTGGCCGGCCGTGTGCCGGTCGGCCCAGCCGCGGCGGGTCGTTCGAAGAGCAGCGCCGGGCCGCCGGCCTTGCTGGCCCGGTCGGCGATCTCGGCCATCTCCAGATAAGGATCGACGGGGGCCGCGATGGTGGCGAGCTCGCCCTCGCGGCGCAGCGTCTCGATGAACTCGCGCAGGCTCACCGGGCCGCCTCGGCCCGGATCGCGCCGGCGGCGCCGGGACCTTCGCCGGCGTCGTCGCGGCTCGCGCCGGCCTCGCCGCCAGGACGCTCGCCGGCTGTTCCGGCCTCGCCGTCGGCGCGCGCCGGCGCGAGACCGAGGATCGACAGGAGCGGCGCCGGATCTGTGAGCCACAGGGTGGGAGCTGTGCGGCGCACGACGTCGGGCAGGCGCTCGCTGCGCCCGCGGGCGAACAGGCTGGTGATCTCGTCGAAGGCACGGAGCGCCGCGAACGCGTTGCCGCCCGTGGCGTTCGAGGCCATGCCCGCCACGCACAGCGCCCAGAGATCGTCGTCGTAGGCATACGGCCGGCCTTCGGCTCGAAGAGACGAGCAGCTCGCCATGAGACGCGTGAGCAGACGCACGGCGTCGAGATCGCCGGTCCGGGCGACGAGGCGCAGCCCGCTCGCGTCGAAGTGATCGCCGGCGAGCAGCCTGGTCGCCGGCGTCGTGTCGGCGGCGAGCAGGCGCGGGCTGCGGTAGTGCGCGAGATAGCCCTCATAGACGAACTCAAGCGCGAGCGGGTAGTCGGACGGTCCGTGCGGCGCGAGTGCCGCGAAGAGCGGCCCGTAGACGAGCGTGCAGGCGGGCGGCGGCGGGGCCCCCGGAAAACGCGCCCCCCCCCCCCCCACGGCCGCACCGCTGGCGTGCGCCGGGCGAGGCGGGCGGCGGCGGCGCCGCCTGAAACGGCGCCGCCGCCTCCCACAGGGCCTCACGGATGGCTTCGTCGTGCATGGCCGTCAGGACTCGCGGTCGAGGTAGAACGACAGGAACATGAGCTCGCTCGAGAAGTCGACCTGGCGCACCACGACGTCGCGCGGAGCAAAGACCTTCACCGGAGCGAAATTCAGGATGGCGCGCACGCGCCGCTCGGGATCGAGGCCGACGAGGCGATCGATGATCGACTGCGCCGCATGGCCCGGCACGGCGACGATGGCGATGTCGACGTCCTCCTCCTCGCAGAAACGCTCGAGGTCGGCGACGTCGCGCACGCAACGCCCGTCGCCAAAGCTCACGCCGATCTTCTTGTGCGAGGCGTCGAACATGGCGGTCAGCTTGAACCCCTGCTCGGCGAAGCCGCGATAGCGGGCCAGGGCGGTGCCCAGCGAGCCGGCGCCCACGATGATCACGTTCCACGAGCGCTCGAGGCCGAGACAGCGCTTGATCTCGTCGACCAGGCGGTCGACCTCGTACCCCACGCCCCGCGTGCCGAACTCGCCGAAGTACGAGAAATCCTTGCGGATCTGGGCCGCGTTCAGATCGATCATGCCGGCGAGCTGTTTGGACGAGACACGCTCGACGCCGCGGGCCTGGAGCTCGCGCAGCTTGCGCAGGTACATGGTCAGCCGGGGGACGGTGACGGCCGGGACCGCGTTCTTGTCGACGGGACGCGCCACGGCCGCCTACAGGCTCTCGAAGAACGAGGCGGCGGCCGCCGAGGCGCGGGCCACGTCGGCGTCGGTGAGCGCGAGCGACACCATGGCCGACTCGAACTGCGACGGTGCGAGATAGACGCCGTGCTCGAGCATGTGGCGCCAGTAGCGCGCGTAGAGCGCGGTGTCGGCCCGGCGGGCGTCGCTGAAGCTCGTCACCGGACCCGGGCAGAAGAACAGGGTCATCATGGCGCCGACGCGATTGAGGGTGATCGGTGCGCCGCCCCGGAGAGCGGCCTCGACGAGCCCCTGGCAGACCTGCTGGGAGCGCTGCTCGAGACGGTCGTAGATGCCCGGCTCGGCCAGGGCGCGCAACGTGGCGATGCCGGCCGCCATGGCGAGCGGGTTGCCCGACAGCGTGCCGGCCTGGTAGGTGGCGCCGAGCGGCGCCACGGTCTCCATGACGTCGCGGCGCCCGCCGAAGGCGCCGACCGGCAGGCCGCCACCGATGATCTTGCCGAGGGTGGTCAAGTCGGGTGCGACGCCGAAGCGCTGCTGGGCGCCGCCCCAGGCCACCCGAAAACCGGTGATCACCTCGTCGAAGATGAGCAGGGCGCCCGCCTCGGTGCACAGCCGGCGCGCCGTCTGAAGAAAACCCTCAGCGGGCGGCACCACGCCCATGTTGCCGGCGACCGGCTCGACGATCAGGCAGGCGATCTCGGCACCTTTCGCGGCGAAGACCTCGGCCAGGCCGGCCGTGTCGTTGTACTCGACGAGGATGGTGTCGGCCGTGGTGGCGGCGGTGACGCCGGGGCTGTCGGGCAGGGCCAGGGTGAGCACGCCGCTGCCCGCCGCCGCGAGGAACGGATCGGCGTGGCCGTGATAGCAGCCGACGAACTTGACGACCTTGTCGCGACCGGTGAAGCCGCGCGCCACGCGCAGCGCGCTCATGGTGGCCTCGGTGCCCGAGTTGACCATGCGCACGAGCTCGACCGAGGGCAGCGCCTCGCAGATGAGCCGCGCAAGCTCGACCTCGAGCTCGGTCGGTGCGCCGAAGCTCGTGCCGAGCTCGATCTGCTCGTGGAGAGCCTCGAGGATGTCGGGGTGGCCCCAGCCGAGCAACATGGGCCCCCACGACGACACGAAGTCGACGAGCTCGTTGCCGTCGGCGTCCCAGATGTGGGCCCCGCGCGCCCGGCTCACGAAGAGCGGGTACGGCATGCCGACGCTCTTCATGGCGCGCACGGGCGAGTTGACCCCGCCGGGTATGAAACGACGCGCCTCGTCGAACAGGCGTCTCGAGTTCCGGGTCTCCACGTGCCTCCTGGCGGACAGGCTTTGTGATTTAGAGTACATACTACTGTGTCTGTCCGCTTCAACCGTGTTTGACCGACCTGAGGGGGTGACGATGGGCGCATCCGGAGAGCGCGCCGCGCCGGTGGTGCGCGATGCGCGCGCCGCCGAGGCGGCGCGCGTCGCCGAGCTCATCCGCGAGCTGGCTCTGGGCGAGGAGGTGGAGAGCGACGTCTCGGCCGACCAGGTGCTCGCCTACCAGCGCTACGGCGACAGCGGCGTCATCGTGGCCGAGCTCGACGGGCAGCTCGTGGGAGCGCTCACGTACTTCATGCGGCCCGGCCTGTTCCACGGCGGCCGGTGGGGCTACATCGACGAGCTCATCGTGACCGCCGCCCGCCAGGGCGGTGGGATCGGCGACGCGCTCGTCGCCGAGGCGCTGCGACGCTTCGAGGCCGCCGGCTGCCGCGAGGCCGCCGTGTCGACCGTGTTCGGCAACGACCGCGCGGCCGCCCTGTATCGCAAGCACGGCCTGGTCGACGAGGCCCTGCAGCTCGAGAAGCACTTCTGAGCCCGCAGAAGGAGACGCCATGACGGAGACGCAGATCCGGCTTCGCCGCGCGGACATCGACGACGGTGCGTTCCTCGGGGAGATGCTCGCCGAAGCGGCGACGTGGGATCGGCCCACGGACGTGCAGGCGCCACCGCTCGACGAGCTGCTCGAGATCCCCAGGGTCGCCGACTACGTCGAAGGCTGGGGTCGCCTGGGGGATCACGGCGTGATCGCCGAGCACGAGGGCGTGCCGATCGGCGCGTGCTGGTTTCGCAGCTTCTCCGCCGCCCACCCGGGCTACGGCTTTCTGGGCGAGAGCGTGCCGGGGATCGGCCTGGCCGTGCGACCCGCGTGTCGCGGACGAGGTATCGGATCCAGACTCCTCGCGGCGGCCATCGAGCTCGCCAGCGAGCAAGGTGCCGCGGCGCTGAGCCTGAGTGTGGCTCGCGACAATCAGCGGGCGCGACGGCTCTACGATCGCGCCGGGTTCGTGCCCGTCGAGCCCGAGGACGAGTCGGTGACGATGCGCGTGGACCTCGGCCGGGACTGACGCCGGTCAGCGCCCGATCGGCGGCCAGCCGCGCGGCAGGTAGGAGCAATAGGGCTCCTCGGCGAGGTAGTCGCCGGTGCGCTCGAAGGCGCGCGCCCGACAGCCGCCGCAGACCCGTTTGTACTCGCAGGCCGCGCACTTGCCCTTGAGAGCGTCGAGGTCGCGCAGGTCGGCGAACAGCGGCGCCGTCTGCCAGATCTCGCCGAAGGACTGCCGCCGCACGTCGCCGGCCGCCTTGTCGAAGTAGCCGCAGGGCTGCACCCGGCCCACGTGAGAGATGAAGCAGAAGCCGACGCCGGCAAGGCAACCCCGGCTCAAGGTGTTCAAGCCGCCGTGCGCGTGGGGGTGCACCTCGAGCGTGGCGCCCTCGGCCCGCGCGCGCTGGCGCATGACGCGCCAGTAGTGCGGCACGTCAGTGGGCTTGAAGAACAGCGGCGACGTGCGCTGCGCGTCGTAGATCCAGTTGAGGGTCGCCTCGTAGTCGTCGGGGTCGAGCTCCTGGTCGGCGAGCTCCTTGCCGCGGCCGGTCGGCACCAGCATGAAGGGATGGAAGCTCACTGCGCCGAGCTCTTCGGCCAGCGCCAGCAGGCGCGGCAGGAGCGCGACGTTCAGCCGCGTGATCGTGGAGTTGATCTGGATCTCGATGCCGGCGTCCTGGGCTTGGCGTATGCCCTGCAAGGCGGCGTCGAAGGCGCCGGGGCAGCCGCGAAAGCGGTCGTGCGCGGCCGCGTCGGGAAAGTCGAGCGAGATACTGATGCGGCCGATACCGGCCTGTCGCATACCGGCTGCCGCCTCCGCGGTGACGAGCGTGCCGTTCGGCGCCATGACCGGCCGCAGGCCGGCGTCGCGGGCGGCCGCCGCGATCGTGAAGATGTCTGGGCGCAGGAGCGGCTCGCCGCCCGTCAGGATGAGGATCGGCGTGCCGGCGGCCGCGATCTGGGCGACGAGCTCGAGGCACTCGGCCGTCGAGAGCTCGCCCTCGTAGGCACCGTTCAGGGCCGATGCCCGGCAGTGGGCGCAAGCCAGGTTGCAGCTGCGCGTGACCTCCCAGGCCACGACGCGGGGAGCGCTCGCGTCGAGGCCCGGCCGCCGGCGGCGCGGCGCTCGCGCCGCGACGTCGGCGGCCGGGTGTCCGCCCTCGCCGGCGGCCGCGGCGGCCGCGCCCGTGGTTGTGGGATCGCTCGTCATCAGAGGTCTTCAGTATGGTGAGGGCGGCGGGGGCGGGCAACGGCTCGAGCCGTTGCCCGCCCCCGCCGCCCGTGCGTACCGGCGCCTCTAGAGCTCCTGCTGGAGCCAGCGCACCGCGTCTTTGGCGTGGTAGGTGATGACGAGGTCGGCGCCGGCCCGCTTGATCGAGAGCAGGGCCTCCATCACGCAGGCGCGCTCGTCGAGCCAGCCGTTGGCCGCGGCCGCCTTGAGCATGGCGTACTCGCCGCTCACGTTGTAGGCGGCCAGCGGGAACTTGGTCTCCTGCTTGACCATCTTCACGACGTCGAGGTAGGGCAGCGCCGGCTTGACCATGACGATGTCGGCGCCTTCCTCGATGTCGAGCAGGGCCTCGCGCACGGCCTCTTCGCCGTTGGCCGGATCCATCTGGTAGGTCTTGCGGTCGCCGAACATCGGCGGTGATTCCGCGGCGTCGCGAAACGGCCCGTAGAAGGCCGAGGCGAACTTGGCCGAGTAGGCCATGATGACGGCGTCGGTGAAGCCCTCGTCGTCGAGCGCGGCCCGGATGGCGGCCACCCGGCCGTCCATCATGTCGGAGGGAGCGACGATGTCGGCGCCTGCTTCGACGTGGCTGACGGCCATCTTGGCCAGCAGCTCGAGCGTCAGGTCGTTCATGATCTCGCCGTTCTGCACGACGCCGCAATGGCCGTGGTCCATGTACTCACAGAGACAGACGTCGGTGACCACGACGAGCTCGGGTACCTCGTCTTTGATCGCCCTGATGGCGAGCTGCACGACGCCCTCGGGATCGTAGGCGCTGCTGGCCGCCGAGTCTTTGTGGGAAGGGATGCCGAACAGCACGACGGCCGGGATCCCGAGCTGGCTGATCTCGCGCACCTCGGGCAGCAGATTGCCGATGGAGAGCTGCTCGCAGCCGGGCATGGAGGGGATCGGCCGCTTGACGTTCTCACCGTGCGACACGAAGAGCGGATAGATGAGATCGTCGGGCGAGAGCGCCGTCTCGCGCATCATGCGTCGCAGCGTGGGTGTACGCCGCAAGCGCCGCATGCGGTAGGTGGGGTAGTACATGTGATCTGGTCCTTCCATAGGCTCTGGCCCGAAACGTCGAGGCTACCGAAATCTATTCCCCGCTCGGCGGCTCTGACAAGGGTGCAGGCGGGCCGGTGGCGACCTCTCAGGCCTCGGAGGCGGGCCGGTGGCGGCTTCTCAGGCCTCGGAGGCGAGCGCGATGGCAGTCTTGACCACGGTCTCCACCGAGTCGCGGTCGCGCAGCGTGCAGGGCAGGACCGGGATCTTGTCGGCCAGGCCGAGCGCCTTGGCCACCGCGACGGGGTCGAGCGAGTCTTCGTCCATCGAGACGTAGGTGGCCACGACGATCGGCATGCTGCCGAGCTTGCGCACGAAGCCGAGGTCGCGGACCGAGGCCTTGAGGCTGTCGAGAGAGTTGGCGTTGGCCAGCACCACGAAGGCGGCGCTCTGCTCGGCGAAGCGGCGCCAGATCTCTTCGGGCGAGCTCACGGTCGCGGTGAACACGAGGGCCTCGGCCGCCTTCGCCGCAGCGTTGTCGTCGCCGTGGTCGGCGCCGTTCGAGGAGTAGGTCGCCGCCATCATCGGCACCTCGACCTCGCGATCGTTGACGAGCTCGACGCGCAGGTGCTCGGTCACGTTGCCCTCGGCCAGGGTGTTGATGAAGACCTGGTTGTAGACGTCGATCGGGCCGCGCACCACGATGGTGCGCCCCTGGCCGATCTCGTCGATGGCGGAATCGCTCACCATGAGAAGCCCGGCCTGGTGCAGGTCGTAGATGATCTTGGCGCCGTTGAAGCGATCGAGACCGCACTCGGTGAGCACGGTGTTGATGTCGTGGCGTCCGTCGACCAGGCAGGCGACCCGCCACTGGTCGGCGGCGAGCTTCACACCCCCGTCCTTCTCGACCTTCTCGGCGTAGCAAAGGTGCGGCACGCGCTCGAGCGAACCCAGTGTGGAGAAGATGAGCTCCCACTCGTCGATCCGCCGGCAACCCTCCATGATCACCGACTCGACGTTCATCTCGACGAAGATGTCCTCGTCGGTCACGGTCTCGTCGGCCTCGAACGAGAAGTCGCCGTCGTTCCAGCTGAAGAAGTTGAAGGTGACGTCTTCGATCTGGTCGCGCACCGACTGCTCGAGCGTGGAGCGGTCGATGTAGCCGTGCTCGAGCAGGATCGCGCCGATGCGCCCTTTGCCCGACTTCTTCTTCTGCTCGGCGAGCGCCGCCTTGAGCTGTTTGGCGGTCAGGTGGCCCGACTTCATGAGGCGCTCGCCGAGGGGCATGGTGCCCGGGTCGGCCGTCGCGAAGTAGACCTGGCCGCCGCGGAAGAAGATCTTGCCCGACTCGCCCTTGCGCGTGATGGAGAGAGCGCCGGTCTTGGCGCTCATCTTGACGAGCTGAAGGACGTTCGGAAGGCTGAATTCTTTGAGATTCCCCTGCAGGAGCACTCGCGCTCTCCTCACGTGCGTCCGGACGGGCCGCTACCGCTGCCGCGGGCGCCCCGTCACCCACGGTTCCTTCATCGGCCGAAGTCGGCGGTGGGTTAACGCCCGGCAAGAACATCCTGCCGGTCCCGACACTCATGCCAGGCGGTCGGGCCAGGGCCCGCCCGATCGTGCCCGCTGTAAGCGCGATCGCGCTAGGGCCTGCCCCACCAGCGCTCGTAGGATTTGGGCGGCTTCAGGCCCGACGCGAGGTTACGGCGCTCGGTCGCGCGCTCCCGGGCCACCTCGAAGGCGCCGACCAGGGTGGGGGCGAGGCTCTCGTTGAACTCGCGGACCACCTCGTTGGCGCGCTCGACGTCGGCCTCGATCGTCTGCAGGCTGCTCTCGAAGAACCGGTTCGCGTTGCCGGCGTTCGGGTGCTCGGCCACGTAGCCCACCACGAGACGGCGCTCCTGAAGGTCGATCTCGATGCTGGCGCGCTCGAGCTCGTCGTCTTCTTCGTGCAGGAACGCGAGCGTCTCGCCCCCCTCGACCGCGACGAAGAGGTCGACCCTGGTGCCCGGCACGATGAGCGGTGAGCCGCCCGGCGCCTCCTGGCCCGGATCGCCCGGGACGGCCATCTTGATGGGGCGAGGTGCGTCGAAGCTCGCCCGGCCGAGACGCACCGGTGCCAGGTAATGGCGTTCTGCGACCTCGTCGGGCGTGATGACGTGCCTCGACGACAACAGGGCGTCGTCGTCCAATCCGTAGATCTCGCGCTGCGCCCGCTCGCGCAACGCCTCGAGTCGCTTGGCCAGGCTCATGTGCCTCCTCCGCTTCTTCCGTGCTCTACCAGGGCCGGCGCACAGTCTATCGTTCACGGGGGCTCCCGACCCGTCCCTTCTCTGGCCGTTCGGGCGCGACCCCCATGCCGCGACACGCCGCCGCGGCAAAGAAAGCCGGGCGCCGCGGCGAACTAGTGGGCACACGCGAGCAGGTCTGGAGCGCATCGTGGACGAGCCGTACAGCGCAGAGAAGAGCCGCCGCCTCGAGGCAGAGGTCGCGCACGCGCTGGCGGCGGGCGGCTATGCTGCCCGCCGCAACGTCGTGCGCGAAGGCCGCTCCGGCGCCCGCCACGAGATCGACGTGCTCGCCGAGAAGGGCGACGGCCTGACCACCTTCTCCCTCATGGTCGAGTGCAAGGCCTGGGACCGGCCGGTCGACAAGGAGGTGCTCGCCAAAGCGGCCTTCGTGGGCGCCGACGTGGGCGCCGACAAGACCATCGTGGTGGCGCTGCAGGGCGCGACCGGCGGCGCCGCGCTGTCGGCCGCGGAGCTCGGCGTCGAGCTCTGGGGTCCCGAAGAGCTCGAACGTCGCCTCGGCCGCGTGGCGCTCGCCGACCTCGGGGCGGCGCGCGCCCAGACGGCGCTCGGCTTCGCCGTCGCCGTCGACGAGGCGCGCGCCGCCCGTCTGGCCGAGCGCGAGCGCGCCAAGGGCATGCTGGGCCTGGGCGCCGAAGAGGTCGCCTGGTTCGGCCTGCTCTGGCTGCCCTGCCTGCTGCTCACGCTGGGCTGCACCCGGCAGGAGGGGCGCTTGCGCAAGCGCGCGCGCCACTCGCCGGTCTACAACCTCTACGAGGCCCTCGGCGGCG
>Ga0335079_10007122_pt1 | contig 12752 bp, 17 predicted proteins | sample Lox_Sample_33_FD_206719 | JGI IMG/M metagenome (GOLD analysis project Ga0335079, IMG submission 206719) | Soil microbial communities from Loxahatchee National Wildlife Refuge, Florida, United States - Lox_Sample_3.3 | ecosystem: Environmental > Terrestrial > Soil > Wetlands | place: USA... | reverse complement strand
GCAATGAATTACTTAGGAAGCGTTGGTAGCGATACCGGGATTCGAACCCGGGTTTCCGCCGTGAGAGGGCGGCGTCCTGGACCCCTAGACGATATCGCCAATAGTCGAACGGGAGCGCGTTCCACCGACAATTCTTCATTTTCCCATGCCCTGTCACAGGCTGCAAGGGAGCGACAGTACTTCGTTCACCTGGGACTAACGTAACCGGAGTACCAGATGCTCTGCTAAACTAGGCCAATTTTCCGCAAAGTACAAATTTGAGGAGGGGGCATGTTCGGAGACAGAGCTGGAGTTTCCCGCAGAAAATTCCTGACAGACGCCGGGCAGCTCGGCGCGTTGTATGCGATGGCGGACGCACTTCCCTTTCCGGCGATCGCGCTGGGTAAGATGCTCGACAATCCGCGGATTGCGCAAACACCCGTCGCCGATGCAGGATTTGCTTCCGTGCGAAAGATCGGCGAGGGGCTATACGCCACCATTTCCGACACCTCCAAAGGGCGCACGACGATCTGCAATGGTGGGTTCCTGGTCGGCAAGGACGCTGCCCTGCTGGTGGAAGGGTTTGCGACACCGGACGGCGCGGCGTTCCAATTGAATACGCTCCGGAAAATATCATCCGCTCCAGCCGCCGGTGCATTGGACACCCACTATCACTACGATCACACACTCGGAAACGCGTATTACGCCGGCAACGGCATTCAACTCTGGGCCCACTCCGCGGTGCCAGGGCGAATCGTAGAGAGTTATGCGGTGTTGCAACGGACCGAGCGCTCCGCGTTCGTGGCGCCGATGGAGAAAAGAATCGCCGATGCCAAGACAGAGGCGTCAAAGCAGCACGCCGAAGGCGACCTCATGCTGTTCGGAGGCGTATTTGACCTGGTGAACAAAGCCGCGTTGACACTGCCGAACCGCTTGCTGGATCCTGCCAAACTGCCTCTGTCGGTGGACCTGGGCCACTTTCCAATCGTGATCGAGAGTTACCCCGGGCACTCGGGTACGGATGTGGTCATTCGTGTACCAGACCAGAAGGTGGTCTACGCCGGGGATTTGCTGTTTAGCGGAGCGTATCCCGTCACGTTTGACCCGAAGTGCACGATCTCCGGATGGCGGGACACCCTGAAAACCTTCTCGACGTGGGATAAGGACACCCTATTCGTCCCGGGCCATGGACAACCGTGCGGACAACAAGGGATCCAACTTTTGCGGGAAGTGTTTGACGAGTTGGTGGGCCAAGCCGAAACGATGTACAAAGCCGGAGTGCCGGTGACCGAGGCGGCAGAGCGTTACGTGGTGCCCGATAAGTTCAAGGGCGTTGCGGTGTTCGCCTGGGGTTTGAGCATCACTCCCACGTTCTCAAAACTGTATGCCGAGTGGGGCGGGAAGTAGAACGCCCTTCCCGTGTGGATTGAGGATGCGGGGCACGAACAGCTCGTGCCCCTTTTTCCCCCCGCTAGAACTTCACCATAATGGCCATGTCTATGAACGACTCGTTCCTGCGCAGGTCGGGGAACCACACGCTACTGATTCCGCCACCACAGGCCGTCTCCGCCGCAGCCAGGGCCGTCTGGCCTGAACTCGCGCCATTGCTGCAGGCGAAGAATTGAGGCGAGCCGCCTGGAGGCGTAATCCCGCCGCGACCTGACCAGTAAGGAACGTTGGCATGCCGGTAGTCGTATTCCCAGCGGAAGGTGATGTATTGCTTTGGCATATAATCGAAGGTGAAGGAAGAATCCCAGGCTTTAAAAGGATCCCCGGGATTGCCGCTAAAGTAGGGCGAGTTGGTGGCGGCCGTGATGACGGTCTCGCCGTTAATGGGCGGAATCAAGACGAGGTAGCGGCCGGGGTTATTGATCTGGCCGTAGCCGACGGTAACGCCAAATAGATCGCGGTGGAACCAGAAGCGGTTGTAGCCCATCCATCCTATGAAGCTCTGCTTCGGACCTCCGCTCTTGTTCGTGTAGCAACTCACACCACCGCCGTATTCGCAGCCCAGGTCGCCGGTGAGTGAGAAGGCCATTTTGTCGAGGGTTTTCTCCGGCTTGTCGTAATACTTCACTTCAATACTGTCGTCGGTGTGGATGCGGCGGCGCCCCGGGATGAACAGGTCGTCTTCGCCGACGGCGTAGTTATTAGAAATGATGTTGAGCCAGGGCTTGGGCGTCCGCGGGCTTCAGCCGCCAAAGGTGCCTGAATCGACGCTTTCTCGTTGCCAATAGAAGATAGCGTAGGCGGCGTAAGAATTCTGTGAAGGGAGGGTCAGCGTTCCGTAAGGGAGTTTCGACGCCACGAGCGGAGAAGCAGGCTTGACAATTAGTTCCCTATGAGTTAACTTACTGGTGCTTAATAGTGTGGCCAGACACTTCCGCGGCAACACTGACCATTTCGCTGTGAATCAATCCATTGGACGCCAGGATGGAAGGACCGCCGAGGGTATATGGCTTGCCCTGCATGTCCGTGATTTTGCCCCCAGCTTCCTCGACAAGAACAATGCCGGCGGCCACGTCCCACGGATTTAAACCGAATTCCCAGAAGCTGTCGAACCGGCCCATGGCGACGTAGGCCAGGTCGAGTGCGGCCGAACCATCGCGGCGCACGCCATGACAACGCAGCGTGAAGTCCCAGTAGTAATGAAAATTGGGATTGGCCTCCCGGTTGTGGTTGGGAAAGCCGGTACACAGCAGGCTGTTTTTCAGCGCGTTGATCTTGGAACAAGAAATTTTCTTGCCATTGAACGTGGCGCCTTCACCGCGAGCGGCGGCAAACAATTCCTGGTAGTTCGGGTTGTAAATCACGCCGAGGAGCAATTCGTTCTTGCGGGCAAGGGCCATCGAAACGCAGAAGCAGGGGTAGGCGTGGGCAAAATTGGTGGTGCCGTCGAGCGGGTCGACGTGCCATACAAACTCCGAGCCGGTATTCTTGCCAGTTCCCTCTTCGGCCGCGACGGTGTGCCCGGGAAAGTGCTGCTGCAGACGGCTAACGATGACTTGCTCGGAGCGGCGGTCGGCCTGGGTCACAAGATCGAAATCACCCTTGTACGCAATGGTTGGCGGTCGCTCCATTTCTTCGCGCAGTACGTTGCCCGCTTCTTGGGCGATTTCTACAGCAATCTCGAGATATTCCTTGGTCATTCGCGTCCCAGAGTGCCGGGCCGCTTTTATTGAGGCCCGGTGAGATAGGTGGTTCGATGCCGCGCGGTATAGCCCGGAAGAACCTTCACTTCAATTGTACGGTAAGTATTGGCAGGACCGCGAGGATTGGGATAGTAGGCGAGGCGGTATTGCGTGCGGAGCTCGGCGTCGATGCGGTCGAAGATAATGGGCAGCTCTTCCATCGATTCGGGATAGAACATGGCGCCGCCGGTGGTTTCCGTGATGGTCTGCAAGGCGTGTTCACCGGCGGTGTTGCGGCCATTCTCATTCTTCACGGGCCGCACGATGATGGTGTAGAGAAGAATACCGGCGCGGAGGGCGGCTTTGCGCGCGGATTCAAAGTCGGTGCGGCTGGTGGTTTCACCGCCGTCGGTAACCATAATGATGACGCGGCGGCGGTCGTTCGGGCGCGAATTGAGAGCACGCGAACCGAGCAGCACAGCGTCGTAGATGGAAGTGCCGGCGCCATCCGCGATCTTGTGGACGGCAGCCTGGAGAGAGGCAACGTCCGACGAAAACTTGGAGACCTGCGTCACGGACTCGTCGAAGGCAAACACCGAGAGACTGTCATCGGGGCGAAGCACCTGCTTGATGAAATTCGCGGCGGCATCACGCTCAAAAACGATTTCTTTGTGGGCGCTAAGGCTGGTGTCAATCATCAACGCAATATCCAGGGGCTGCTTGGTTTCCTGCTCGAAGACGTCGATCTTCTGCTGAACGCCTTCCTCGAAGATCTGGAACGCTTCCACCGGGAGATTCGGCGCGGGGCGTTTGTGATCGTCGAGGACGCTGACGAGGACGTTGACCAGGTTGACATTGACCTTGACAGTGTTCCGCGGAGAGCTGGTTTCGGAGGGCTTGTCCTGCGGCGGCGACTGTTTCGGCTGGCTCTGCGATGCGCTCCCAGCAGACGGTTGCGCCCAAGGCGGGCGATCCGGCTTTTCCTGGGCACTCAGCAACAGCGCGAAGGCGAGTGACCATAGAACAGCAGCGGCGGATTTTCGAAGGGCCTGGGCAATCATCTGATAGCTAAGATGCACTTTTCGGAGAGGGAGGTGCCGGAGGCAGTTCGCCATCGGCCCAAACCGCGCCGTCCTCGAAAAACTCTTTTTTCCAGATGGGAACCGTGCGCTTGAGGGTATCGATGGCAAAGCGGCAGGCGTCAAAGGCGGAGGCACGATGAGGGGCGCCAACGGCGATAAACACGCTGGTTTCACCGATCTCGAGGTGGCCGAGGCGGTGGAGAATCGCCACGCGGTGGACGGCGTAGGCGTTATGCAGGTGCGCGCAGATTTCGCGCATCTTGGCGAGCGCCATGGATTCGTAGGCTTCATATTCCAGATAGAGGGTGCGGCGTCCGTGGGATTCATTGCGCACGAAGCCATCGAATGTGACGATGGCGCCATCCTGATCGGCGCGCACGTGGTGTACCGCAACGCTTGCGTCAATCGGCGTTCGCAGCAATTCGCACCAGTCGTTGGCGGGTGTCGTGGTCATCGGGAGTTGGCGTCAACCTCCGCTGACCGGCGGAAGAAAGGCAACGTCATCGCCAGCGGAAAGAGGCGTCTCCCAGGAAGCAAACTCCTGGTTGCGGGAAGCGACGAGGGACGCGCGAAAGCCGGTAAGGGATGGAAAGCGGCTCTGGTAGCGGTCGAACAGGTCGGCCAGCGTGGCACCCTCGGGGATCTCGATGGACTCTTCCGTGATTCCGGTCAGCTCCCGGATTCGCCCGAAGAACAGCACCTTCACACGCAGATTTGGCGAGACGCGAGGCATCGGGAAATTGTAACCTGAGGGAACGCGCCCTGCCAGCGGAGCCGGAGAACAAGGCTTCGGCAAACTCCAGAAAGACTCTGCCATGAAAATTCTCGTCACCGGTTCCACAGGACTCGTAGGAAATGCTTTGGTGTCCGATCTGCGCCGTGCCGGACACATCGTTTGCCGGCTGGTCCGGCCAACAACGAAGGTCGAGACGCACACCGTCCCCGAGGGGTTTGATGTGAAATGGAATCCCGCCACCGGGGAATTGGGCGGGGTGGCGGTGGGCGCGGACGCGGTCGTCAATTTAGCCGGAGCGCCGATCGCGGAGGGACGCTGGACGCCGGAACGAAAAAAGCTGTTGCGAACGAGCCGCGTGGAAAGCACGGCGATACTGGTGAAGGCGCTGGCGAAAATGGCAGCGCGGCCGCGCGTCTTGATCTCCGCGTCGGCGATCGGCTATTACGGCAGCCGTGGAGACGAGATTCTGACGGAAGAAAGCGAACCCGGCGGCGACTTCCTGGGCGGACTCGCAAACGAATGGGAGGCGGAGGCGCGCAAGGCGGAAGTGCTGGGGATTCGCGTGGTGCTGGCGCGGTTCGGCATCGTGCTCGCGAGAGAAGGCGGGGCGTTGCCGGTGATGGCGCGGCCGTTCCGGCTGGGAGTAGGCGGCAGAATCGGCTCAGGCGAGCAGTGGATGAGCTGGATTACGCTGGATGATGTGCTCGGGATATTGCGATTCGCCTTGGAGAATGGGGCGGTGCGAGGCCCGGTGAATGTAGTCTCGCCATCGCCGGTGCGCAACGTGGAATTCACGTACGCGCTGGCGAAAGCGTTGCACCGCCGGGCGCTCTTCCCTGCTCCGGCCTTTGCGTTGCGGCTGCTGCTGGGAGAAATGGCAGACGCGCTGCTGTTGTCGAGCCAGCGCGTCATACCTGAACGGCTGCAGCGGTTGGATTACTCTTTCGGCCAGAGCGATCTGGCCGCCACGCTGGCATCAATGCGCGCGTGATTGATACGGGGGCCTTACTTCACAACGTTCAACATCACTATGATGGTCAGAACTCGGCCACTGCCGGGATCGGCGGCTTGGGTAACCTCGCTGGTCTGGCCGTCGCGCATAGGTAAGGTCAGCTCAGTCTTGAATTGACGGATAATCGGCTCCTTAAATCGCGTACCGCCAGGATCGACAACCGCGCTATCGGATTTGTCCAATGGAACTTCAACTTCTCCAGCGACCCAGGAGCGCTCCAAGTTCAGCGAAATGTCGAATCGTCCATCTTCGGCGCTGATGCCCCGCGCATCAATATTGGTGCCGACGTCGATGTATTGCATCCCGTGCTCCTTGCCAACATAAACAGGCACGCGGCTGCCTGTTCGGAGTTTTGTCCACGGTGAACCGCCCTCGCCGGCCTTAACGAAAAAAGTGTATGGCAGGTTAGCGACTTTTTTTTCACCTTCCTTTTCGACGATGGTGACCTGTAGCTTGAGCGAGACGGAGGGTGCCTTGCTTGCGCTGCTTGCCTTGTCTTGTGCCAGCAGGAGCGGACCGGTTAGCAGGAGCGCGATCGGTATTACGACACAGGAACGAATTGCTTTCATTGTTTCCTCCATAAAGTGGGTGCCACTCCCGCCGGCAGGCCGGCGAGTAAAGCCGGAAGAAGCTATTCGGACGATTCCAAAGGCCTCACTTCCAAACTCTCGATTTTCAACGACGCAATCTCGACAGGGGATTCGTCTCCTTGGGGCGCGGGATGAGTCAGCGCCAAAGCCGCGGCTGGGTTTTCAGGAACCTGCGCGATAAAGCGAGAAAACGCTTCGCGTTCTTCCGCGAGGACCATGACGTAGGGTGTTGCCTCTTCCGCGGCAGCAGATGTGATCGACCGGTCGTGCGGCCTACCGACATGGTGAGGCGTCTTCCGTGTAGTCTTCGCCTCGGGAGGGATCGGAGCTGTGCTGTTTTGAGCGATGCTGTTCTGTATCGGAGTTGAAGTCTGGGCAATCTCCGGCGCTGGTGGAACCGGTCGCGGGCGATGCCAAAACAACCCAAACGCTGCGGCGACGAGAGCGCTGGTTGTCAAGGCAGCCATGGGCCAGCCAAACAATCGGAAGGATCGCACCGCGGCTTGCCCGTCCAAGCGAGCGCGGACCACGGGCAGCAACGAAGGTGGCACGGGAGAATTGGCGATTCGTCCCAGGCCTTGCTCCATGGAGTGAAACAAGACTATTTGCCTCTCGTAATAGTTCCGGCAATCAGCACAGGACTGCTGGTGTGTCAGGAACTGCAATGGGAGTATGGACTCACCGGCGGCCAGACGCTCGAGGATGCCTTGTTGGATCTGTTTGCAGTTCATCGCAACTTCTCCGCCAGTTTCTTTCGGGCAAAAAACAATTTGGATTTGACAGTGCCGACAGGGATGTCGAGTATCGAGGCCACTTCCTCGAGCGTGTAGCCCTGAATGGCCGAGAGGATCACCACGAGGCGCGACTTGTCTGGCAATTCCTCAAGGGCGCGCTCAAGCCGCACCTGGAATTCGTTAGAGACGGCGATTTGCTCGGCCGTTGGCGGAACCGGTCGCGTCTCCGGCAGCGCCCACGCTGATTCGCGGCGCTCGCGTCGTTTAGCAGAACGCCAACGATCCAACGCCAGCCGGAACGAGATCCGGACGATCCAGGCGCGAAAACGGGAAGGATCGCGCAGGTCCGCCCACTTGCGGTATGCCCGGATCAACGACTCCTGCGCAATATCTTCGGCGTCGGCATCGTTTCGCAAAACGGCGCGCGCCACACGAAACGCCAGAGGGACGCACTCGGTCAGGCGATGCTCGAATTCGCGCCGCGCGCTGGCAGTGCCGGCTTCTTCTGCCGGGTCTGCGCTGAGCAATCGGGCTGGCGGGTTCAGAACAAACTCCTGCATGCATGAGCTCCGTACACTCTACTAGACGGCATGACTCGCGTTTCGGTTCAGAGGATCTGGCCCGCCGGGTCAGATATGGAGAGATTGCAAAAGGCTCTCCAGGTTGGATTCGTCGACCAGAAAGGTAAGGTCCGTACTTGCTTCCGAGTTTGGCGGCACCGCGCCGTCGTCGAACGCCTGGAAGAGCCGCATTTTTGCGACGGCGTATTCCTCGCTGCTGGTGAGGGGTCGTCCATTTGTTTCCGCCCACGCCCGCAGCGCGGCTTGACGGACGAGAATGCGCAAGCCAAATGTGCTCTTACGGTCAGACGAGACCGCGTAGATGAATTCGCCCGCCAGGCCATGTTCGTCGGCAATGCGATTCACCTCAAAGAAGAAATATTGGTAAACGAAGCCGTTTGCCGCGGAATAGCTCTTCACTCGCCGGACCGCATCGGGGCGCGCCATGCGCGGATTATTGGAGCCCCGTGAAGGAAAGTCAATCGCGCGATGTTCCCGATGTGGAATGGAAGCCAAGAAAGAATTCCAGAACGAAACGAAGTGCTCAGTTTGAGGCAGTTCCCCCGGTGAGCCGATGCCGGGAAGAGATTTCCAGTAATTTCCGGCAAGGCCTTGGATTAGCAGCCGTTAACCGTGGTGTTGAGCCGGAGAAGTCAAATCACATTCCGTGTGGAATGTGGTCACGGGTGTGGGCTTTCGTCTGCATAAGGAAAGGCATGCGGCCCCTTCCGCAAGAACGCGAAGCAAGAAGTGCCATGAGCAAGAGCTTGTCAGACCGGGGCGCAATTGCGCTGGCGTGCGTTCTCCTCGCGGCAGGTGCGTGGACTCTGGGCTGCGGTGGGGGAGGCGCAGGCTCAGTAACGCCCCCGCCGCCACCACCTCCCTCCATCACCATCAGCGTGACGCCTCAAAGCGCAACAGTGCTGCTCGGTGAAACACTCGGTTTCACCGCGACCGTTTCTAATACATCGGACACCGCCGTTGTTTGGAGCGTGAACGGCACGGTCGGGGGATCCGTTCAAGCCGGCACCATATCGGCCGATGGAGTCTATATGGCGCCCCCTGATCTCCCTTCGGGTGGAACGGTGCAAGTGACGGCCACAAGCCATGCGGATTCGTCCAAGTCCGCCACAGCCACCCTAACGGTATCGAGTGACATTTCCGTTTCCATCTCCTCGGGCGGCAACAACGTGGAGTTGGGGGCCACGCAACTGTTTCACGCAATTGTCTCCAGCAGTGGAACGCCGGATCCGTCGGTGCGCTGGAGCCTGACGGGAAGCACCTGCCCCAATTCCTGCGGCTCCGTCGACAACAGCGGCAACTACACCGCGCCACAGATGCTGCCAAGCTCCTCGATCGTGAACCTGGTGGCTACCAGCGCCGCGGATCCATCCAAACAGTCTGCGGTTGTCATTACCATCACGAGCCATTTCTCACTGCAGCTTGCCGCGCCATCCAATATCCAGGCCGGCGCAAGCAGCCAACTGACCGCGACACTGACTCCCGTAGCCGGATCAAATCCGAATCCATCGCTGAACTGGACATTGCAAGGCACGGGTTGCACAGGAAGCGCGTGCGGGATTCTGGCGATCGCAACCACGCAATCTGCCGGAACGGTGCCGGTCGCAACCACCGCCATTTACACGGCGCCCACGACACCGCCCCAGCCGAACACAGTTTTGATTTCCGTGACGCCGCAGGCGGACCCGGCCAAGCGCGTTCAGGCCAACATCACGATTCAAGGTGGCAGCAGCATCAGCCCACCGAGCGCCATACTCGCCGCGAACCACCGCATCACTTTTGCGGCGTCTTTGGGAGGATCGGCGAACGGCACACTCAATTGGAGCGTGAATGGCATCGCTGGAGGAAATGCCGCGCTCGGGCAAATTTGTGTGGCCGGTTCCAGTCCCATGCGCCAGCTATACGGGTGGCACGGCGAGCCAGGTCGAGTCCCAATCCGGTGACGTTGACGGTGAGTAGCGCGGCGAACCCCAGCCTTGCCACCAACGCACAGATCACGGTGATGAACCACATCACGGTCAGCGTGTTGCCCAGCACTGCGACGGTCTCGCCCATGGGCGTGCAGAGCTTCTCCGCATCAGTATTGGGCACCAGCAACCAAAACGTGATCTGGCAAATCGCGGGTTCGGGCTGCACCCAGGCAGGCAGCTGCGGCACCATCGCGTCCTCCGGGGTTTATAGCGCGCCAGCCATTCCGCCCGCACCGGATGCATTGCAAATTGTGGCTGTCAGCCAGGACGATCAGACGCAATCGGGCAGCGCGAATGTCACAATTTCCAATGCGCCCAATATTCTTTCGCTGCGCCCCGCCAGCATTTACGCCGGCGGCACGAATGGATTCACGCTGCGCGTGGATGGCAGTGGATTCGTGGCCAGCGGCGGCGGGTCTGGCTCAACGCTGCTCGTCGGCGGCAGCGCACATATCACCAGTTGCGCGAACAGCAATTCCTGCTCCGCGCCCATCACGAGCACCGACGTTTTACAGGCGGGAAGCCTGGGCGTTTCCGTCAAGAATCTCAACGGAACCGTGTCCAACGCTGTCAGCCTGGTCATCGTTGCTCCCAATGGCGCCGATGATGTAATCACGCTGAACAGCCGCGCCGGCTGCCACCGGAAAAGACATCGTGGTCGTGGAACCCACCACGGCCGGTGTCGATTCGAGCGCGGATGAGCTTGATCCGGATGTCGCGGCGCTCGGAACATCCGCTGTTTCCAGCAATAGCTGCAATCTTGCGGGGAATCCCATTTCCCTGAACCGGCCCGCGAGCGGCACGGGCGTTGCGGATATCTGCCTTTTCTCTCAAGCGGGATTCGATACCAGCATGAGCTACACGATTTCCGGACCCGGCGATGTGAGTATCATATCCAAACAACCGGCCGGCCTCGGGGTCATCCATCTCACGCTGCAGATTCCGGCCAGCGCGTCGCCCGGGGAACGAACGCTATTCATTCAGAACGCCAACCTGGACCGCACAGCGGCCTCAGGAGCTCTGCGAATTCAGTAGTGCGCGAGGAGAATTGAAATGAGTTACGTGCAACGCCGGCGATTCCTCTGGGTTCTCTTCCTGGTTGGAATCGCGCTGATCGCCATCGTTGCCAACGGGACAACGCTGATCCGTCTGCCATTCTACAAACTGGTCCAGAATTCGTCGGCCATTGCGCGCGTCCGCTGCGTCAGCTCCGACACCCGTCTCGAATACGGCGAGGTCTGGACGGATACGGTCTTCGACGTGGTGCAGCACGATAAAGGGTATCTGCCTTCGCGTATCGTGGTACGGACGCCGGGCGGCCGCTTTCAGCGCATCCGTTCGCACGTGGATGGCGTGCCGGAATTCCGGCCCGGCGAGGAGGTGTTTCTCTTCCTGGCCGGACGTCCGGGGGCACAATTCAAAATCGTCGGTTGGACGCAAGGCACATTCCGGATAAGAACGAATCGGCAATCCGGAGCGGAGACGGTCACTCAAGATTCCGCGGATGTGCCGGTATTCGATCCGCAGCAGAACAAGTTCACCAAGATGGGGGTCAAGGACCTGCGCATTGACGTTTTCCTGGAGAAGATGAACAAGGAAATTTCCAGGCAGGCGTTGTAGCGCGTGTTCTCGGTCACGTGGAGCTCGAGCATGGGAAGGCAAACGACAATCCGGAGATGGGGAGCCAGTAGCGTGGCGTTCTTCTACTGTCTTTGGTCCGTCGTCGCAGCACAGGGTTACTCGTTCAATCAGGTGGTGGCCGACCTGCGCCAGCCCGCGAACCTCTCTGAAGGTTCTGCCTGCCCGATTCCGTCGCATCAATTGGATGGCCCAGGCGCCGTCGTCGTGCGGTGGAGCACTGTACTCGGTACCAGCCTACAGACGGTCCTGACGGCGGATCAGACGCCCGCGGGACGCCTGAACGAAGTCGAGCAGGTTATCCAGCAATCGCTCAACGTGTGGATAAGCGTGAACGGCACATCTTTGACGCCCAGTTCCTTGGGCACCTTGAGCCGCGTTTCCTCCGCCTCCGCATGTGGGTCGGACGGCAAGAATTCGATCTGTTTTGACCAGCCGGACATGGCATTCACGCCGGGCGTGCTGGCATTCACGCGGGTAATCACCGCGGACGCCATCGGCATTCAGATTGGGAATGGGCCGGTGTCCACGGAGGTCGGACAGATTCTCGACGCGGACATCTATTTCAACCCGAGCGATTTCAGCACTACCTTTTCCACTCCCTCCGCCTTGAGCGCAAACCCCAAATCCTACGACCTCGAATCCGTCCTGACACACGAGCTAGCGCATGTCCTGGGATTCAGCCACTCCGCGGTGTGGGGAGCCATGATGTTTCCGTTTGCACCGGCGCTCGGCACATTCACCGGCGTTCGGCCAACACTTCAGCAGCCCGACGCGCCACTTTCCGATGACGACCGGACGGGGCTGAGGAATCTTTACAGCGACCCGCTCGATACCGTCTACATTGGCTCCATTCAGGGACGGGTGCTGCCCGCGAATCCGCTCTCCCTACCAGTGGCAGCTCCTTGGGTCACGGGGATCTTCGGTGCGCACGTCGTGGCGGTAGACGTGGCTACTGGATCTGTTATCGCCGGAGCGCTCGGCGGGTGGAGTTGTCAGGCGCCGGGCCCGGTGCAATTTGACGGGAGTTATTTGATCTCGCATCTACCTATTGGCAAGAGTTACGCGGTCTATGCAGAACCGCTGGATGGAGCCGTAGCGCCATCGGAAGTGAGCAACGCGCTGGTAACGCTGTGCAGAAATGCCACTACGGACCCGGGGTGGCCTCCGGCGCAGGGCTGCGTCGTGCCTCCCGCAAACACACAGTTCACCACGCGAACGCGTCCTGGACCTTAATCCTGCATTAGAAATAGGTCAGCGGGGAGGGGCGAAGGTCTACGCCCCGGCAGGAACCATCCA
>Ga0335079_10007120_pt1 | contig 12753 bp, 7 predicted proteins | sample Lox_Sample_33_FD_206719 | JGI IMG/M metagenome (GOLD analysis project Ga0335079, IMG submission 206719) | Soil microbial communities from Loxahatchee National Wildlife Refuge, Florida, United States - Lox_Sample_3.3 | ecosystem: Environmental > Terrestrial > Soil > Wetlands | place: USA: Florida... | reverse complement strand
TCGAAATGGGGAAGTTGCCGTCAGGCTTGCCATGGGAGCGACCAGGCGCCGCATCGCCGGTCAGATACTCACCGAAACATGTGTGCTGGCCTGTTCCGGGTGCGCGGTGGGCATTCTCGTTGCGGTTTGGGCCGTTCGACTGGTCAACCTCTACGGACCTCTGGCGCGGCCCACGCCGGTTCAGAGTTGGACCCTGGCATTTGCACTGGTGCTCGCGCTATTCGGCACGGTCTGTGCGGGATTGCTGCCGGCGTGGTTGGCCGCGCGCCTGCCTGTCGATCAAGGCTTGAAAGCCGGCGCTACGCGAACATCGACCATGCGTGGCGGCTGGCGCGACGCGATGGTCGGCGTTCAGGTTGCTCTGGCCGTTGCTCTCATCTTCGTCGCCACGCTGCTGAGCCGCAGTTTCCTGAACCTTACGCGCATGCCCGCCGGATTCGCGCAGTCTCATGTTTGGACCGCAGCGATCGTCCTTCCCGGCGGGTCCTCTTACATGGCCGACCAAAGTTGGAACACCCAGTTCTACGAACCGCTCTTAGATCAGTTAGCCCAGTTGCCCGGCGTTGAAGCGGCCTCGAGCGCAAACGCCATACCATTTAACCCCAGTGGCGTCTGGACTGAGGTGCTGCGCCTGCCGGGCCACCCGGGAATCAGCCCGCCACCTCAAGCGCAGGTCAGCCTCGTTTTTCCAGGCTACTTCGAAACCATCGGGATACCCTTGTTGCGCGGGCGTACCTTCACGAAGCAGGACCGCCCCGGGGCACCGCTCGTCGCGGTGGTCGATGAGGAACTGGCGCGCCGCTACTTTCCCGGCGAAGATCCGGTTGGGAAGCCCATCGGGAGCGGCGGGCCGGGAACTCCGGCGCGGATTGTCGGGGTCGTCGGCAGCGTACACAACCGCGATCTCGGAGGGCCTCGCGAACCCGAAGTCTACTATCCCGAACTGCAGGAAAGAAGCGAAGCCACCTACCTTCTGCTGCGCACCAATGGCAAAACAGATCCGACTGCGGCGGCGCGCAGAATCCTCTCCAGGCTGAATCCTGGAGTAGCTTTGTTCGATGTCCGTTTTATGGACGAGCGCGTTGCAGAATCTTTACGGCTCCGGCGCTTTGTTGCCCTGCTGTTGAATGGGCTGGCGCTCACGGGCCTGCTGCTCGCGGCGGTCGGCTTGTACGGCGCTCTTGCTCACACGGTCGAACTCAGGCGCCGCGAGATCGGTATCCGGATCGCTCTCGGCGCCCGGCGGTCGCAAATCGTGCGCATGACGTTGGCGCGCGCCGGAATCATCGTGGCCTTTGGCGCCGCTGCAGGCGCGGCCGGCGCCATCGCCGCCGGCTCCGCCGTACGCAGTCAATTGTTCGGAGTCAAGCTTACCGATGCCGCAAGTTCCGTGTTCGTCTTCGCTGCAATCCTGATCTCGGCAGGAGTCGCAGCGAGTTTCCCGGCCTGGCGTGCGGCGGCCGTAGATCCTGCAAGCGCCCTGCGCCAGGAGTAACGCAGGATCAGCTGCCCGCGATCAGCTCAGCCGAGTCAGCAAGTCACCGACATCCACAGGCGCACTCGACTCGGAGTTAGGCTTCAGTGACGGCGCGACCGCCACAGCCTCATTGTGGCCCTCATACCACGCCAGGAACGCGGCCTGTTGCGCGCCTTCCAGACGCTGCTGATTCAGCCATGTATAATACGCGCCCATGTCCGCGTCGATCAGCGATCCTTGCGGATCCAGTTCCGGCGTGCCGCGGCCTTCCGCCAGCAACTCATTCATAGGACGAAACCGCTGGCGCGGCGCGAAGCGCAATAGCAGGGTTAGCGGGCCCGCGCGGCGCAAGGCCTCGCGCCCGGTCCACTGCACGAAGGTCGTACTGAAGATTTGTGTCCCGGAACCTTCGGTGAGCAGACTCACCTGGAACCGGCTCATGACAGCGTCGGCGGTAGCATCGCCCAAGTCTGCCGGGCTGAGCCTGGCCAGCATGCTACGGAAGGCTTCGGGTCCCATACCCGAGGAGTAGGCCACCCGCATCTTATCTTCAAGGGTCGTCCGGACCGCGGCCAGCCCGTTATAGGAAACACAAGTCAGTCCGCTGGCCGGCAATGGCTCGGCGCTCCCGCCATCGACGTACCAGTGGCCGTAACGCACAGGATGCGCCTTCGCTCTGGCTGCGACAAAGTCCAGCATGAGCCGGACGCCGTTGGCCGGCCGCACGTTGCTGAAATACACGCCGTGCGGCCGCAGCTTGCGAAATAAGCGATATTTGGTCTGCGCCGCTCCCTGGCCGATGGCTACCAACCCTATGCGGGATGCGGGAAGCGGTTCGTGCCCAGCCGCCGCATGGACTTTATGAATGTAATCCGTGGCCGCGACGCGAAAAGCATCGATCTGGCGCGTCGCCCAAAGCTCGGTGGATAAGTCCTCGGAAAACCGCAGCGGCGCATTCACCCAGTCGGATTGCTCCAGTTCGCGCGAGATGCGCAGCTTGGCGAAGTCCGCCATCAATCGGCCGCGGGCCTCTGCGGTTTGCGCCTCCAGATAGGTGAACTGCTGATCCAGCTCCGTTCGCTCGGCGGGAAACTTCCAATCGTATGCGATCAGCTCGCGCAGCAGCAGCGGCACAAAGCCAATGGGCAATTCGCGCAGCAGGGCCACCTGGTTCGTCGCAATCCGGCGGGCCTCCGGAGGATAGCGGCTGAACGAAGCGGCTGTCAGATCGCGGGGAAGCATGCGGTTAAGCGACCTCCGCCGCCGGTTTGCCCTGCACCAGCGGCGTTTCGAACCCGAGCCGCGCGCCGAGCGTCGGTGTGAGGTCGGTGGGCTCCATCGGCCTTTCCACCACCACGTTTTCGCGGATGCCCGGCCCCATAGCGATCATCCAGGTGGTGCGGGAGAGCGGATCGCCGGTGCGATGGTGCTGGAATCCGTTGCCGCCGGGATCACCGTCGGAATCACGGCCAAAATCCGGCAGAATGAACATGGCGGTCTTGCCTGCGTATTCCGGTTCGCTCCCGGCGGCGCGCCAGATTTCAGCGCACAAGCGGTCAGTGCGCTGAATGGCGTCGAGGTAGAGCGAATACGTGCCGGAGTGCGCCACGTCGATATCGTGCAGCGTGATCCAAAGCAAGCTGGGTGCGAGCTGGCGCATCAGGTGCCGCGCGATGTAGACGGACAGTTCGTCGGGGCTGGCCAGCGTACGGGCGTGCGCGACAAAATCGTGGACGGAGAGCCGCAGAACCTCGGCCATCTGTTGTAACTCGAACTCACCGCCGCCGAGTTGAGGCGCATACATGGGCGTTTCGTAGTTGTCGCGCAACAGATGCTCGTACGCTGGACCCGAACGGGCATCGAGCGCCGCGGCCAGCAGCCGCTTGGGCAGAATGACGCCGGCACCCGAGCCTTGGCCGTACAACCGATTTCCGCTCTCGCCAATGCGGTTGAAGCCGTTGCTGGGCGCCACGACCCAGGCATCGGCGGCCGGCCGATGCAGTCCCTTGCGGAAGTATTCGAAGACCGTGGGATGATCCGGGGGGACCGCCGCGAAATTGTTGAAAGTCTCGTAGACTCCGGTCGCCAGGCTGGCGGTAGCAACGTAATGTCCGAGAATTCCGCGATTGACTACCTGGCTGAAAAACGTGGCGCGGGGAATCAGCTCGTTCAGGAGATGCGGGATGTTCTCCTGCCCTTCCGGCATGAAGGTCTCTTCATCGCGGGCGCCGCCGCCAAAAGTGACAACGATCACTTTCCGGCCGCGCACTGCGGCGCCGAGGCGTCCCGGCAGCAGGCTGGCTGCGCTCGCGCCTGTCACCGTGCGCAGGAAGTTACGCCGGCTCCAGGAGACAGCCCGGGCCACTTCTCGCGGAGTCGCGCCCGAGATCACGCGGCGGGAAATCGTTCACCTCCCTGAATCTGGTAAGGCATTTTATCACGGCTGGCGCCGGCGCAGCGAACCCGCCGGAAACTCGCGGAGGCGCCGCTTATTCAATCAAAGGCGGCGTGCTTTGCGGTGTTTGCGTCTTTCCGGGATGGCTATTCACCTGGCATGTGCTCTCCCGGATAACCAAGTGCGTCTGCAGTTTGTAATCGGCTGTGGCCTTCAAGCGGCCGTCCTGGCCGCGTATGAGGGCGTCGAAGGCATGTTCGGCGAGTTCTTTGCGGGACAGGCGCACAGTGGTCAGGGGCGGTTCGGTGAACTCAGCCAGGCGAATGTCATCGAATCCCACAATTGAGATATCGTGTGGGACCGAGCGGCCGGCGCGCCGCACAGCGCGCATCATGCCAATGGCCGTCAGATCGTTGGAAGCCATCACGGCTGTGGGCGAGCGATTAGATTCCAACATATGCGTCATGGCGCGAAGTCCGCCATCCACGGTATGATCGCCCTCCCCCACCCAACAGATATCTTGATCGATTCCGTACCGGCTCAGCGATCGCAGAAACGCGGAGCGCCGGATGCGGGCGGACTTCAGATTCAAGGGCCCGCTGATAAAATCGATCCGGCGGTGACCCAATGACAGCAAATGCTCAACCGCTTCGTTGACGCCCATCGCATAATCGACCACTATATGCGTAATGCCTTCGCCACTCGGCCCCACGTCGAGGAAAACCATTGGCACCTTGCGGTGTGCCAGCTGCTCCACCAGCTGCTTGTCCATTTCCGACGTCATGATGGCCACGCCTTCGACTTTGCGCTCCAGCATCCGCCGCACACAGAGCGCCATGCGCGCCGAATCGTAATTTGTAGAACTGACCAGGATCTCGTAATTGTTCTGAATCGCCACGTCTTCGAGGCCCTTGATTACCTCCGGGAAGAATGGATTTGTGATATCAGACACAATTAAGCCGAAAATGCGGCTCCGCCCGGAGACCAGCGAGCGGGCCAGGGAGTTTGGATAGTATCGCAGTTCCTCAATGGCCTTCCAGACGCGCTTGGCGGTCTCGGGATCCACCATGGAAGGATTGTTGATTGTTCGAGATACGGTTGCCGTCGAGACTTCAGCGCGCCGGGCGACCTCCTGTATCTTCATGGCTGGCACGGCTTCCTCCATGCGTAGCTATACCGCGTTACGGCACCGCAAAACAAGTGCTGATGCAAAAAAGAAGGTAAAAATCCGTCGAACCTCTTGACAGAAAATGCCGGGTCGCTTAACATCAATGAAAACGTTTGCATTCAGTTCACGCGAGGACTGGGGTAGCGTTGGTCTCAGGGTATAAGTACGTCAAGTCCAAATGGCCGGTCGAGGGTGGCCGTGCGCGGGAGGGGGCAGTTATGCGCCATGTTGCCGGTATGCGGGCAGCCCTTGTTGGGTTGTTCCTGGTAAGTGCTCTTTTTGCTCAAAGAGATCTGGGTACGATCACGGGTATTGTTCGCGACCCCAGCGGAGCAGCCATACCGAATGCCAAGGTTACGATCACAGAAGTAGCCACGAACCTGATTTATACGGTGTCGACCAACACCGCCGGAGAGTACGTCCGTCCTGCGTTGAAGGCCGGCACTTATACGGTCACCGCCGAAGCGCAAGGTTTCCGGCGGGTCGAGCAGGACAATGTTGTTGTCACTGCCGGCGACCGCATCGGCGTCAACCTGACGCTGCCAGTGGGGCAGATCACACAGTCTGTAGAGGTGAGTGCGGCAGCACCCTTGTTGCAGACCGAAAATACCTCCCAAGGCGCCGATCTGAACACCCAGACGCTGGAAAACGTGCCTTTAGGCGGGCAGCGCGTGTTTGCTTTTCTCGCCCGCCTGTCGCCCGGTGTTTTGGTGGCGGAACCAGGGGCGCGCGACGCGCAGAACGGTGGATTCTCGGCGAATGGCGTCCGCTCCACCGGGGAAAACAACTTCCTGCTGAACGGTGTCGACAATAACGTCAATGACATCGATTTCATCAATCAGACTTCCTATGTAATCGGGCCGTCGATCGATGCCATCGGCGAGATGCGGATGCTGACCAATGGCTATAACGCCGAGTATGGCCGGGCGGCGGGCGGGGTGATCGATGTGCAACTCAAATCGGGCACCAACGAATTGCACGGCGACCTGTTCGAATATCTGCAGAACACCGACTTGAATGCCAACCGCTGGGAGAACAATTTAGCGGGTGCGGCGCGCCCGCCGCTGCAGCAGAACCAGTTCGGCGCTACGGCCGGCGGACCGATCATCAAGAACAGGCTGTTCGTTTTCGGCGACTACCAGGGCACCAAGATCGCGACCGCGGGCGGTGTGGTCCAAAGCCTCGGCGATGGCGGGTTTTATACGATTCCCACCGCGGCGGAGATCGCAGGGAATTTCAATAATGTGGCCACCATCTACGATCCGACCACGTCGTCGTGCAACACTTCGGGGGTGTGCACGCGCACGCCCTATCCCAGTGACCAGATCCCACAAAATCAGATTGATCCGGCGGCGGCGAAGATCGCGGCGCTGTATCCATCACCCAATCAGAAGATCGTGCCCGGCAACTATCCGGGCAACGACCTCTACGTAGTGACTCCCGGCGGGCTGCGCACGGACCAGGGAGACGGCCGCGTCGATTATCGCATCGACGATAAGGACAGCCTGTTCGGAAGCATCAGTTGGTCCGACACCAGCAAATACACTGTTCCGCCATTCCAAGGCGCGCTCGATGGGGGATGGTTCAACGGCGCCAGCGAAATAGATCTGGGCCGCAATGCGCAGATCGGCTATACCCGCATCTGGACTCCGTCGATTATTTCGGAAACGCGACTCGCCTACAGCCGTCTGGTAACGGCGCGCACCCAAGCCAACGCCAACACCGATGAGTTCAAGGCGGTGGGCATGGGCGGTTACGACCCCACCACCACACTGAACGGCGGACTTCCGCAGTTCGACATGGGGCAATACAGCCAGATCGGCGCCAACAACTGGCTGCCGACCAAGGAGTATAGCAACGTCTGGGACTTCATTCAAAACGTGTCCATTACCAAAGGCACGCATGCGTTTAAGTTCGGCGTGGAAGTGAAGCCCATCGGGTTCCCATTTTTCCAGGTGCCTTTTCCGCATGGCGAGATCTACTTCAACCGCCAACAGACCTGCGAGCCGATACAAGGTACGGCCTGCAACAATACGGGCGACTCGTTTGCCTCCTTCTTGCTGGGCGCAATAAACGGGGGGCAGATATCGACCACCAACTTCATTTCATCGACCCGAAAGTCCTACGACGGCTATTTCCAGGACGATTGGAAGGTCACACCGAAGTTGACCGTCAATTACGGGTTGCGATATGAATTGTGGTCGCCTATTGGCGAGCAGTTTGCACGCCAGTCCAACTTCGACTTCGACACAGTTACCCTGCAAATTCCGAAGGGGCCAAACCAGGACGCGGCGCTGCCCCCGAACTTCAACGCGCCATACACGTTCGGAGGCGTCACTTATCCGGCGCTTTTCCCGGAAATCAAAGTATGCCGAGGCTGTGTTTCGCAGTACCTGATTCCCTGGGACAAGCACGATTTTGGCCCGCGTCTGGGTTTTGCCTACAGCTTCGCCCCGAAGATGGTGGTGCGCGCGGCGTATGGCATTTTCTACGGCGGTGAGGAGCAGCAGGGCGGCAATCCCAACCGCGGCGAATCGGCGCCATTCAATGAATCCCCGGCGCTTAACCTAACCGGCAACCCTTTCCTGCCCAATCCGCTCTGGGCCAATGGAAATGCCATTGGCGGCCTCACCGTCGGGTTCCCGACCACGGTGTTCACCACTTACCCCGTAACTTCGCTCCAGATGCGTGAAGTCTACCCCGACTTCTTGAATCCGATGGTGCAGAAGTGGAATATTTCGGTTCAGCGCGATTTGGGCCACGACATGGCCTTCGAGTTGGGTTACCAGGGCAACCACTCCTCGCACCAGCTCTTCCAGCCCGACCCTAACGCGTGTCCCAATTATCCGACGGCCAATACGAACATCACCTGTACGTCGCTGCGTCCGTACCCGGATATTGGCGGTGTTTCGGGAACGGCGAGCTTCGGGCAGGGCAATTACAATGCCATGACTGCAAAACTGGAGAAACGCTACTCCAACGGCTTGCAGTTCATCAGCTCTTTCACGTGGGGCCATGCGCTGGCGGACACCGGCACCACGCTCAGCGGTTCGAACTGGTTCCAGACCAAGGACAACCTTAACTACGGTGAGGACTATTCGAGCGCGGCATGGGACATCCGGTTGAACTTTACCACCGGTTTTACCTACGATATCCCGTTCGGCCGGGGCCGGAAGTATGGCTCTGACCTCAACAGGGCCGCGGACATCGCGCTGGGCGGTTGGCAGATCAACGGCATTCTGACCTTGCACACCGGCCAGCCGTACACCGTAGCCATGAACAGTGGCTCTTATTGCGTTGGGGTATGGGCGGGCTGTTTCCCCGATTATGTCGGGAGCGGCGGCGCAAACGCCGCGCCGTCTGGCGGACGCACGCCGTCGCAATGGTTCAATACGGCAAACTTCGCGCCACCCGCGGCGCTGACCGAAGGCAATCTCGGCGACAACACGAACTATGGGCCAGCTCTAAAGACCCTGGACGCCTCTATATTCAAGAACTTCGACTTTACGGAGCGCTACAAGTTGCAATTCCGGGGCGAGTTCTTCAACATCTCCAATACGCCGCAGTTTAATTTCCCGGACAGCGGCTATGGCGACTCCACGTTCGGCCAGGTGACCAGCACATTGGCAGGAACCGAACGGCACATTCAATTCTCGCTGAAGTTCCTGTTCTGAGAGCCCCTCCGGCGCCGGCACGGGCCGGCCTCCGGATACAATAGGACCTGTGGCAGTTTTCCCCATCGAGCGCCGCGAGTTTCTCGCGGCGCTCGCCGGTTTAGGGCTTCTATCTCGCAGGGCATCCGGCGCGCATCGATATCCCGTCCATTTCCGCAAGTCCAGCCCTTATGAAGCAGTCCTGGCGCAGGTGGAACCCGGGACCGATGAATTTCGCTTCGAGAGGGAGGCCGCGGAGATCGAGCAGCGCCTTTCAGCCGCGCTCACGGGCCAGGCGCTTCCACTGGCAGAAACGTTCAAGGGCGCCTCCCTCCTGCCAAACAGTTACCATGCCATTGGCGAAGGTGTCTGGGAGGCGGAGTTCGCCGCCGCCTCCGCCGGATTTGACGAAACCTTCTCCAAGTGGAGAGAATCCCTGGGCCGGATCCGCCGGGCACGCTTCTTCGTGTTGCCAAACCACCTGGTGCGTTATGAAATCGCAAGCGAGGGTGGTTATCGAGTCGGCCTGTGGCGGCAGATATGGAAGGATGGCCGCCTCCAGTCATCGCACCCGGTCAGTGAGACCATGACCACTGCGCGAGAGCCTCTTTTTCAGGATGTCACCGGATATTCGCTGGCGCACACGGATTCGTTTCGCGAACAGTTACGCAAGGGCAACGTCTTCTGGCGATCAAGGCTGGATGCGGCTACGGGGATCGATATATACGGGAACAACGGTGTGGCAGTTGCTGACATCGACAATGATGGCTGGGATGAAATCTATATCTGCCAGCAGGCCGGACTTCCCAACCGTCTATATAAGAATCGGGGCGACGGGACTTTCGCCGATATCACGGCGCATGCCGGCCTGGCTATTCTCGATGAATGCACTTGCGCGCTGTTTGTGGATTTCCGCAACTCCGGCCATCAAGACCTGGTCGTGCTCGGAGGCGCAGGCCCGCTGTTGTTTATCAACCGGGGAGATGGCACATTCAACGTACGGCCGGACGCGTTCCGTTTCCGCACGGCGCCCCAGGGCGCCTTTACCGGCATGGCGGCCGCGGACTATGACCGCGACGGGCATGTCGATCTGTACCTTTGTACCTATCATTTTTTCCAGAGCGAAGACAAGTATCGGTATGCCGTACCCTATCACGACGCACAGAACGGTCCGCCGAACTACCTGTTCCGCAACCGGCTTTCCGCATCGGGATTCTTCGAGGATGTCACTGAAGAAAGCGGCATGAACCACAACAATAACCGGTTCAGCTTCGCGCCGGCATGGTGCGATTTCGACGGCGATGGCTGGCCGGACCTGTATGTAGCCAATGATTTCGGCCGCAGCAACCTGTATCGCAACCGCCAGGGCCGCTTCCGCGATGAAGCCGCGGAAGCCGGCGTGGAGAACATGGCGCCGGGCATGAGCGCCGCGTGGTTCGACTACGATGGAGACGGCCGGCCGGACCTGTATGTTTCCAACATGTGGACTGCGGCGGGCCAGCGCGTGGTTGCCGATTCGGCGTTCGCGCCGGGACGCGAATGCGCGGCGGCGTATCACAGTCACACCATGGGCAACGCCCTTTACCAAAACGGCGGCGATGCGCGCTTCCGGGAGGCCGGTTCGGAAGGCGTGGCCATGGGCCGCTGGGCATGGTGCTCTGATGGAATCGATTTCGACAACGACGGTGTGCCGGAAATCTATATTGCCGCGGGCATGCTGACCAACGCTTCCCAACGCGATCTGGATAGCTTCTTCTGGCGGCAGGTGGTGGCAAAATCGCCGGTGACCGCGGCTCCCGCACCACAGTACGAGAATGGCTGGAACGCCATCAATCAACTCATCCGCGAAGATTACAGTTGGAGCGGCCATGAGCCTAATGTGTTTTACAGGCGTGTGCGGCCGGCCGATGGGGGCGCGCCGCGATACTACGATTTCTCGGGCGTCAGCGGACTGGATTTCGCCGATGACTCGCGGGCCTTTGCCGTGACGGATATCGATAACGACGGCAACCTGGATATCATTCTCAAGAGCCGCCTGGGACCGCAACTGCGCATCTTGCGCAATCACTGCGGCGCCGGGCGGCGCGTCATCGCGCTGCGGCTGCGCGGCGTGAAATCGAATCGCGACGCGATAGGCGCCCGCATCGAAGTGAACGGCCGCATGTATCACCTCGCGGCGGGCAGCGGGTACTTGTCCCAGCATTCCAAGCAACTGCACATCGGCTTGGGCGATGCCGCCGAAGCGAACGTCGCGATCACCTGGCCCTCCGGCGAGACGCAGCACTTCGCCCACCTGCGCTCCGGTTTCCGCTATCAGATCACCGAGGGCGCGGATGAGATTGGGGCACTTCCCTTCGCGGCGCGCAGAGCCATGCCGGCGGCTTCCGTGGAGGGCGTCAACGAAGCCGCATGCGGAGATGCCTGGCTGTTCGAGCCGGTCCCACTGCCGGAGAAGCGCAAAGGTCCGGGCTTTCTTCTGCTCGCCGCAGAGAGCGCCACAGCGCCTGCCGGGGTGCCTTTCGAGATTCTCGATCTGACGCGTGCGGCGCCGGATCTCGCGGCGCAGTACGCAATCTTTCGCCGTTACTTGTTCGAGTTGCGGACCGATCTGGAATTGCCCCTGCTCCTGTTGATCGACGAGCACAGCCGCGCACGCAAGATTTACGCCGGAATGCCGCCGTCCGCAGCGCTCCAGGCTGACCTCGAAACGTTGCGGCGCGGAGCCCCCCCTGAATTGGCGCTGCCCTTTGCGGGCCGTTATTACCTGACGCCGCGCCGGAATTACTTCAAGCTGGGGGCGGCGTTCTACTGGGCCGGCTATCCCGATCAGGCGATTCCCTATCTCGACGAAGTCGTCCGGCGCGATCCGGCTGACTGGAAGGCGCTCTTCGCGCTGGCTCAGATTCACGGCGACGCGCAGCGTTGGCAGCCGGCGCTCGACAATTACCGGCGCGTGCTGGCCCTCAAGCCGGATGACGCTGCCGCGCTGGCCGGCGCGGGCGAAGCGTGCGGCCGCCTGAACGAGCCGAAGGAGGCCGAAGAGTTGCTCCGCCGCGCGCTCGAAGCCGACCCCAAGAACGCCGACACCGCGAACCAGCTTGGTTTGTTGTTCGCCCGTCAGGATCGCGCGGCGGAAGCCAAACAGTGGTTTGAGCGCGCCATCTCGATCGATCCGGCGCACACGGGAGCCATCAATAATCTGGCGGTCCTATTCACGAAGCTCGGTCAAACCAACGACGCGATTGCCGCCTTTCGCTTCGGCATCGAACGCGCGCCCGGCGATGAGATGCTCTATCTGAACCTGGGCCGCTTGTATATATCGATCGGCGAAAGGCAGAAGGCGCGCGATGTCATGCGCCAACTTTTAGAGCGTAAACCAGACGATCCGGTCGCCTTGCGCGCTCTGCGGGAGTTGGACTCGCGCTAGTCCCTGGTCAAGCCGGCCAAGTCAACGGCACTCCATCGCCGATTCCCCTGCGATCTTGCCTTGTTCCAAGGCAAACCGAAGGGTGCAGGTCTGAATATGCGGGGGCAGGTCTTTCGTCAGCACGACGGAGCTGTCGTGATACCGGCAGCGAAGGAAGATGTTCATTGTCCGATATCCGCGCAAATGCCAGGTCTGGATGACGCGATTTCCCCGCTTTGCCTCATCGTCCGGCGCCAGCTCGAACTCCTGCCCCCCCGGATTGCCGTTATAGACGGAGATGCGTTCAAAGGAATGCTTCGCCGTGGAGGGTGTGGCACTCCAGCCGCGCGGCGCCTGCGCAGATTCAGTGGTGGTGATCGCCGCGGGACAACTGATGGGTTCCTCGCCTCGTGCCTGTTGACCGCCAGCGTACGCAAATAATAGCATCGCCAGGACACCAGCGGGAACGGCATTCAGCACGTTCTCAAGAGATGACATAAAAAGCGTCACCGTCGTTCACCGGCTTAGTACCAGGTGCGCCGCCTCGAAAATGAATGGTCCTTTGGTGGACGGGCTGACCTGACCATTGATCCCAGACCAGTATCCCGGCAGCGCTCTGGCTGATATAAATTGCCGCATGCGACCTTCCGTCCG
>Ga0335079_10007118_pt1 | contig 12756 bp, 12 predicted proteins | sample Lox_Sample_33_FD_206719 | JGI IMG/M metagenome (GOLD analysis project Ga0335079, IMG submission 206719) | Soil microbial communities from Loxahatchee National Wildlife Refuge, Florida, United States - Lox_Sample_3.3 | ecosystem: Environmental > Terrestrial > Soil > Wetlands | place: USA... | reverse complement strand
GTACTCGAGCAGCTTGTCGTCCCATTGCGGTTCGGGCATCTCGTGTCCTCCCGTGGTCGCGCCCCGCCACACGGGCGGAGCGCCTGGTCAGCGGCGGCGAGCGTACGCCGCCAGGGCCTCGGCCCATACCTGCTTGAAGGGGGCGCCGGCCGCCTCGGCACGGGCCCGGACGTCCTCGTACTCCGGTGCAGCGTTCAAGGTCTCCCCGTCGAGGCTGCCGACCTTCACCCGGACCGGTCCGTAGGCAGTCTCCACCTCCACGTGGGTGCGGTCGAGCACCGTGCGCTGCACCGGCCAGGCCCGCACTCCGAGCGTGGGGGACTCGGTGAGCAGCCGCCGGACCACCCGCTCGCGCTCGGGTCCGGCCACCAGGACCGAGAGCACGTGTCCCGGCCGGCTCTTCTTCAGCGTCACCGGCGCCACCCAGGCGTCGAGCGCGCCGTGGGCGAGGAGCTGCTCGACGAGGTAGCCGATCAGCTGGGGCGTCGCGTCATCGAGGGTCACCGCCAGCTCCCAGACCTCCGGGCTGGCCTCGACGCGGGTGCCCAGGGTGGCGCGGAGCACGTTGGGGCGGTCGGCCAGCTCGCGTCGCCCCAGCCCGTAGCCGGTGCGCAGGAGCCGCAGCGGCGGCGGCGGCCCCGGCCGGCTCAGGACCCGGATCAGCGCCGCGCCGGTGGGGGTGGTCAGCTCACCCTGGCCTTCGAAGCGGGCGGGAAGGTCCCGGAGGATCTCCAGGGTGGCGGGGACCGGGACCGGGAACCGCCCGTGCTCCATCTCCACCATTCCGCTGCCGAGCGGCGGCGGGGCGGAGACCACCTCCGGCTGTCCGAGCAGCTCCAGCGCCAGCGCCGCGCCGCACACGTCGACGATGCTGTCCACGGCGCCCACCTCGTGGAAGTGGACCGACTCGAGCGGGACGTCGTGGATCTTCGCCTCGGCGCGCCCGAGCAGCTCGAACACCGCCCGGGCCTGCTCCTTCGCCCGGGCCGGCAGCGCGCTCCCCTGGATGCGGGCGAGGATCTCGCCGAGCCCCAGGTGGAGGTGGGGCACCTCGGGAGAGACGGTGACCTCGACGTGGACCCCGGCGATGTCCTGGCGCACGGCCCGGCTCGGGCGCAGGCCCCAGCCGTCGAGGCCGAGCGTGCGCAGCCCCGCCTCGAGCGCCTTGGGGTCCACCCCGAGGTCGATCATCGCCCCGAGGAACATGTCCCCGGCGATGCCGCCCACCGGCTCGAGGTAGAGCACCTCGCTCATCGGCGCGGGCCCGCCCGGATGGCGCTGCGCGAGACCAGCGCGGCATAGAAGCCAGCCCCGAAGCCGTTGTCGATGTTCACCACCGCGACGTTCGAGGCGCAGGAGTTGAGCATGGTGAGCAGGGCCGCGAGGCCCCGGAGGTTCGCTCCGTAGCCCACGCTGGTCGGCACCGCCACCACCGGGATGCCGACCAGCCCGCCGACGACGGAGGCGAGCGCGCCCTCCATGCCGGCCACCGCCACCGCCACGTGCGCCTCCTGGATCTCCTTCCGCCTTCGCAGGAGGCGGTGTAGCCCGGCAACGCCCACATCGTAGATGCGGGCCACGCTGGCACCCATCGCCTCGGCGGTCAGGGCCGCCTCCTCGGCCACCGGGAGGTCGCTGGTCCCGGCGCAGGTCACCGCCACGCGACCGGCGCGGGGCCGCCCCTGCGGGAGGTGGAAGATGCGCGCCTGGGGGTGGAAGCGCGCCTTGGGCCAGCGGGCGAGGAGCGGGGCGGCCCTCTCCTCGGTGAGCCGGGTCACCAGCACCGGCTGTCGTCGCTGGACCAGCACCTCGACGATGCCGAGGAGCTGCTCGGGGCTCTTCCCCTCTCCGTAGACCACCTCCGGAAACCCGAAGCGCACGCTGCGATGGGTGTCCACGGTGGCGTAACCCAGCTCGGCAAAGGGAAGGTCGGCGAGCGCGCGCGTGGCCTCATCCACGCTCGTGCGGCCGCCCTGCACGTCCTCGAGGAGCTTCCTGAGCCGGCTCCGGTCCATCCTGGGAGAGGCTTAGGACATCTTCAGGCCGCGGAGGAACGTCCCCAGCCCGGTGGCGTCCGGCAGGAGCAGGAAGCGGCCGGAGAGCGGCGAGGCGTAGAGCTCGGCCTCGAGCACCCACCCCCGCTCCTCGGGGAGCGCCAGGGCCGCGATCATCTCCGCCGGCCCCTCCCCCACCAGCGGGACGGAGTGCAGCGCGCGGACCCCGGTGAGCCGCGCCACTGCATCGAGCGCGGCGGCGAAGACCAGGTTCGCGGCATCGCGGAGGGCCACCTCGGGCGTCTGGACGCGCTGGCCCGCCGCCCCGAGCAGGCGGGCGGTGAGGGTCTGGACGTGGGGCTCGGTGAAGACCAGCCCCAGGCCACCCCCGAGGTCGCCGCGCAGCTCGGCGCCGACGGAGGTGAGGGGTGCTCCCCGGCCGCCGAGCAGCGCGGTGAGCTGCGCCCGGTCGAGCAGCCGGACCAGGGGCGGCCACAGCCCGAACTTCTCGCCTCCGAGCAGGGTGGAGAGAGCGCGCGCGGCATGTCCGGCCGCGACGTTGGTCAGCTCCCGGAGCGCGTCTGCCTGGGGCTCGGTGAGCGCGGCGGGCACGGGGCTACCCTATTGTGCAAGGGCGCCGGCGGGAATGCTGGCGCGCGCCTCGGAGTGACCCGGCCCGCTCCAGAAGCGCAGGTCGCTGCCGTCGAAGAAGACGTGGACCGCCGGGCAGCGGCCCTGAGCCAGGACGCGCGGCGCCCCTGCGCCGCTCCGAGAGCGTCCCCCTGGTGCGGGGGGACCGGGGGACTCCACCCGCAGCGCCCGGCCATGCGGGGTGGGGCAGGCGCCGGTGCGTTCCCGGTCGCACTCCAGGGCCTGCGAGACGGGGCCGTGGTCCTCCACGTGCACCCGGGCGGCGCTCGCCGGACCACAGAGCTCGCCCGCGTCCGTCCCCCGGTGGAGGTCCACCCGCCACCAGCGTCCCACCGGCGAGACCGGGCCCTCGGCGACGAAGAGCACCAGCCGGTCCGCGGTGCGGGTGAGCAGCACCACGTCCGGGGCGCCATCGCCGGTGACGTCGGTCGAGAGCGACTCCACGCTGCCCTTGGGCACGCCGGCGCGCCAGGCCAGGCGCTCGGCGACCTTCAGGTCGGCGTCGGAGAGCACCGGGGTGCCGAGGAGCAGGAGGCGAACAGCGAGGGCGAGCATCGGGTGCGAGGGCCTCAGGCCAGGAGTCGTGGCACGTCGAGGATGAAGACCGGGCGGCCGTTGCCGAGGATGGTGACGCCGGCGAGGCCGCTCACCCGGTCGAGCGGCCGGGAGAGCGCCTTGAGCACCGCCTCCTCCTGCCCGAGCAGCGCCTCCACGCCGAGCGCCACGTTGCCCTCCTCGGCCTCCATCACCACCCAGGGGCGGGCGCGAGGCTCGGGGGCAGTCGGGAGCGCGAGCAGGCGGGCGAGGTCATGGGCCGGGACCAGCGATTGCCCGTAGGTGAGCAGATCCGCGGAGGGCGAGCGCTGGAGCGCCGACTCGGGCAGCTCGACGGCTCCGAGCACCTTGGTGATGGGCAGGCCGAGCACCTCGCCGCCGGCCCGCACGAGGAGCAGCTGCACCACGGCGACGGTGAGCGGGAGGCGGAGCGTCATCCGGGTACCCCGGCCCGGCTCGGACTCGAGCTCGAGCGCCCCGCCGAGCGACTCGACCGAGCGCTTCACCGCGTCCATCCCGACGCCGCGGCCGCTGACGTCGTCCACGCCGGTGGCGGTCGAGACCCCGGGCAGGCAGGAGAGGAGGAGCGCCTCGCGGGGGGAGAGGCGAGCGGCCGTCTCGGCGGAGAGCTTGCCGGCTGCCACGGCCGCGGCGCGCAGCTTCTCGGGGTCCATGCCCCGGCCGTCGTCGTCCAGCTCCAGCACCACGCGCTCGCGGGTCCGGCGCACCGTGATGCGGAGCCGTCCGCGGGCGGGCTTCCCGGCGGCGAGGCGGGCGTCGGGATCCTCGATGCCGTGGTCGACCGCGTTGCGAAGCAGGTGGAGGAGCGGCTCGGCGATGGCGTCGAGGATGGCGCGGTCGATCTCGATCTCCGCCCCGGTGACGGTGAGCTCCACTTCCTTGCCTCGCTTCCGGGCGAGGTCGCGCGCGGCCCGGGGGAGCTGGTCGGTGACCACCGCCACCGGCGTCATGCGGGCGCCCATCACCTTGCCGTGGAGGTCCTTCACCAGCGCGTGCAGCCGATCGACGCCCTCGTCCAGCGCGGGGCGTTCGTGCTCGGGGAAGCGCCGGCCGATGTCTCGCAGGCGCGCGGTGGCCAGGAGCAGCTCGCCCGCCATCTCCAGGAAGTCGTCCAGGAGCTCGGTCCGAACGCGGAGCGTGCGCGCCGGCTCGGTCGACGGGGCGGGGGTGGGCGGCGCCTCGGCGGGAGCCTCCGGGGGCAGCGGCTCGGCGGAGACCAGCTCCACCTCGGGAACGAGGGCCAGCGCCGAGCGCACCGGCTCCAGCCCTGCGTCGGTCTCGAGCACGAGCGCCACCCGCCCGTCGGGGATGGCCCCGGCGCGGAGGTCCTCCAGCGGTGGGCGGAGGTTGCTCACCGTGCCGAGGCCGGTGAGCTTCTTGTAGACCAGGAAGGCGCGCGGCCCGGGGCTCTGCGCGGCGGGGAGGATGCGGAAGCGGATCTCGAAGCGCCCGGTCCCGAGGGGAGCGGCGGGCTTCGCCAGTGGCTCGACGCGCGCCACCTTGGTGGGACGCGGGGCCTGTCCGGTCAGGGCGATCACCGCATCGGCGAGCTGGCCGAGCAGCTCGGGCTGGGGCTGGGGAGGGTTGCCGTCGCCGGTGCCGCGGACGAGGGCCAGCATGACGTCGGTGGCCGAGAGGAGCAGGTCCACCCGGTCCCGCCCGAGGGCACCGGGGGCGCGGCGGGCCACGTCGACCAGGTCCTCCACACGGTGGGCGAGCTGGGCGATGGGCTCGAGGCCCATGGACGCCGCCATGCCCTTGACCGAGTGGGCGTGGCGGAAGAGCGAGTCCACGGTGTCGCTGGCCGGCGTCCCCTCCAGCGCCACGAGGTCGCGGCCGAGCGCCTCGAGATGCTCGGAGGCCTCGGCCACGAAGAGGCCGAGGTAGCGGGACATGTCGAGCGTCGCAGCCAGGGCTACACCTTGGGCGTCTCGCCCAGGACCTTCTTGACCACCGCCAGCACGTCCTCGGCGCGGAAGGGCTTGACGATGAAGTCGGCGGCGCCGGCCTCGATGGCCTCCATCACCAGAGACTCCTGCCCCAGCGCCGAGCAGATGACGACCACCGCCTTTGGGTCGCCCTTGACGATCTCCCGCGTGGCCTCGATGCCGCTCTTGTAGGGCATGACGATGTCCATCGTCGTCAGGTCCGGCCGGAGCGCCCGGTACTTCTCGATCGCCTCGATGCCGTGCGCGGCCTCGCCCACGACCTCGTAGCCGCCGGAGGTGAAGATGTCGCGGATCATGTTCCGCATGAACACCGCGTCGTCGACGATCAGCACTCGCTTCGGCATGGGCCCGGGGGGTCGCGGTCTTCAGGCTTCGGGTCGAGATGTTAGCCGTGGTCGAAGAGGTGTGTCACCGCGACGTCGAGCGCGTCCGCATCCAGCACCGTCACTGCAACACCCTTGACCCGGGTCACTCCGCGCACCGGGGCACGTGCCTCGCGTGGTTGGGTTGACACTTTCTCCACGGTCTCGATCCCCTCGACGTCGGTGACGCTGAGCGCCAGGTCGCGCCGGCCTCGGTCGAGCAGGATCAGCTTGCGGGAGGAGTGGGTGGGGCGCGGCAGCTCGAGGAGGAGCGGGAAGTCCACCACCGTCACCACGCGCCCGCGGAGGTTCACCACCCCCAGGACCGGCGGGGGCGCCCGGGGAACCCGCACCAGTCCGTCGGGCTGGACGACCACCTCGCGCACGGCACCGAGTGGGAGCGCGTAGCGGGTGCTGTCGACGAGGAACACCACGTGCTGGATGGGGCCGCGGTCGGTGCCGGTCACACCTGCGGCGCTCACGACCCGAGCCGGAACCGGCGGACGACGCTCTGCAGCTCGAGGCTGAGGTTGTTCAGCTCCTGGGCGGCCGAGGTCATCCGGGCGACGGCGGCGGTCTGGTCCTCGATGGGCCCGCCGGCGGCCTCGGTGGAGCTCGCATTGGCCTCGGCGACCTCGGAGATCTCCCCCACCGCCTTCACCATCTCCTCGCTGCCGGCGAGCTGCTCGCGGGCGCTCTGGCTGATGAGGTGCACCTTCTCCGCACCTTTGCGGGCGGTGTCGGTGATGCTCCCCATCGAGCGGACGATGGTACCCAGGTCCTCGCGTCCCTCGGTGAGCTCCTCGATGCCCTGCTTCATCGCCGAGACGACCGCGGTGGACTGGCTGGAGATGTCCCGGGCGAGCTTGCTGATCTGCTCGGCGCTCTTGCCGGCGGACTCGGCGAGCTTGCGGACCTCGTCGGCGACGACCGCGAACCCGCGGCCGTACTCGCCGGCGCGGGCGGCCTCGATGGTGGCGTTGAGGGCGAGGAGGTTGGTCTGCTGCGCCACCTGGGTGATGACGTCGACGATCTTGGAGATTTCCTGGGTCTTCTCCCCGAAGGCGAAGACCTCCTGGCTGGCGCTCTCGACCCGGCTGAAGACCTTGTTCACCTTCTCGCCGGCGAGGCGCGCGGCCTTGGTGCCCTGCTCGGCGGCGCCCGAGGTCTCCCCGGCGGCGAGCGCGGCGTCCTCGGCGGAGAGAGCGGTGCGCTGGATGCTCCCCGCCATCTCGCCGATGACCTTCTGTGCGCGAGCGACGAGGTCGGACTGGGTGCCAGCGCCGAGGGCGATCTTCCGGATCGAGGTGCCGACCTCGGTGGTGGCGGCGTTGACGTTCTCCGCCGAGCGCTGCAGCTCGTTGGCCGAGTCGGCGACGCTGGCCGCGGTGTGTTGGATGTGGCCCACCAGCTCTCGCAGGTTCTCCTGCATGTTGCCGATGGCGGTGGTGAGCTCGTCGATCTCGTCCCGCCCGAGGCTGGGCTCGGTGGAGACCGGGGAGGCGAGGTCACCGCGGGAGATGTCGAGCGCGCTCCGGCTGAGGGAGCGCAGGCGCGAGACGCGGGCGAGGAGCGCGGGGAGGAGAAGGGCCAAGATCAGCGTCAGCGCGCCGGCCACGAGGGCCTGCACCACCCAGCTCGCGCTCCGGACGAAGTGAAGGGTGCCGAGCAGCACCATGGCCAGGAGGAAGTGCGAGACGAGGATCTTGCTCTGCAGCGAGAGCGAGAGCGGGGGGCTGCGTTCCTCGAGGGCCTGGGCCAGGCGGCGCACCGGAGCGGCCTGCCGCGTCCGGGCGGCGGGAAACTCGTCCAGCACGGAGCGACGAACCGCTCCGTTCCGGGTCGGCGGGGGCACCAGTGCCATCGGGCGGACGATTCTGGCGTAGGACGGACCGGATTTCACATTCCGGACGCACGACGTGCGGCGGAGAACACCCCTCCCCACACGTCGTGGGGAGCCCTCACTCGAAGAGTGCTCGGTTTTCCTGGACCCAGCGGGCGAGCTTCTGGAGGCCCTCGGGCACGCTCGTGCGCGGGCGCCAGTCGAGGCCCGCGGCGGCGCGGGAGACGTCGGCCACGAAGACCGGCTGGTCTCCCGGGCGCCACCCGGCGAAGGAGGGGCGGAGCGGACGGCCGGTCAGGTGGTCCAGCTGCTCCACCAGCTCCAGGAGCGACAAGGTGTTGTCGGGTCCGCCGCCCAGGTTGAAGACCTTTCCGCTGGCGCGATCGATGCGGTCCACGGCCGCGTCGTACGCCTCGCAGAGGTCGTCGACGAAGAGGAGATCCCGCACCTGGCGTCCGTCGCCGTAGATGGTGACCGGCTTTCCGGTGACGGCGGCGATGGTGAACCAGGCGACCCAGCCCTGGTCCTCGACGCCGAACTGCCTCCAGCCGTAGATGCAGCTCTGTCGGAAGACGACGGTGCGCAGTCCGTAGATGCGGGCGTAGTCCCGCACGTACTGGTCGGCTGCGCCCTTGCTGCAGCCGTAGGGGGAGTGGAAGTCGAGCGGTTCGTCCTCGGGGATTCCGCGCGGGCGATCGCGAAAGGCGTAGCGGCCGTTGCGCTGCTCGACGCCGACGTGCTCGAGGCCGCCGTAGACCTTGTTGGTGGAGGCGTAGAGGAGGGAGGCGGCCGGGGTGTGGCGCCGGGCGGACTCGAGGAGGTTGAACGTCCCCAGCGCGTTCACCTCGAAGTCGTGCCGGGGCTCGGTGACCGACGTCGTGACCGCGACCTGCGCCGCGAGGTGGAGGAGGACCAGCGTGTCACGGTGGCGGGCGAGCGCTGCGTCGAGGGCCGCGGCGTCGCGGATGTCCACCCGCTCGAAGGTGAACCGTCCCTGTGTCCGGAGCCAGGCGAGGTTGCTGTCCGCGCCGCGCCGGGAGAGGTCGTCGAGGATGACCACCTCGTGGCCTCGCTCCATCCAGCGCCGGGCTGCGTTGCATCCGATGAAGCCCGCCCCGCCGGTCACCAGGTATTTCACGCTGCTGTCGTCCTCCGGTTGCCCCTCGGTGAAGCTTAGTCGGGGCGGTGATCGCCGGGAGGGGGAGAGCGGCTCGCGGTGCCGCGAGGGGATGACCGCCCCCCGGGGGGCCGCCTGCGTCGTCCGGCGGGGGCCTGGGATGCACGCGAGGCCCCCGGGAGGGCACGGGCGGGCCGGGGCCGGTCCGGAGACGCATCCGGTCGACTGGAGCGCGCGGCACCGAACCGAGAAGGCGAGGCCGGGTTCCCGCAGGAACCGTGGCCGGAGCCGCCTGGACTAGGAACTGCAGTGAAATCGGGCGATGTGGGTTCAGACGGTTGGTGGGACACGAGACGCACTCCAGGTCGGAGTCGCGGTCCCGTGCAGCCCGTCACGAGGTGTCTGGCACCTCGTCGGGGGCACCTCGTGGGGACTCCTCGTCGGTGGACCCCTCGCCGTCGGTCCTCCTCACCCCGGTTCGTGGGGGCAGCCGAGCAACCGCGCTGAGAGCTCGAATACGAGGTGTCTGACACCTCGCGGGGCCGTTCGGCCTCGGCGGCGGGAGCAGCCGAGCGGCCGTCCGCGCCGCATCGGCCCCTCAGGCGAGGTGGTCGAATCCGTGGATGCCCCGGACCGGAGCCCCGGACAGCGGGACGCCGGAGCCCGCGCGCACCTCACCGATCGGCGTGAGCCGGATCCGCAGGCGCCGGCCGAGGCGCTCGATCGCCGACCGGCGATTGCGCGGCGCGGTGAACAGAAGCTCGTAGTCCTCGCCACCCGCGGCTCCGAAGCGTGCGCGCGCCGTCGCCTCCGGGAACGCCGCCATCAGTCCCGGGGACCAGGGCAGCCGGTCCAGCGCGAGGTGCAGCGCCACCCGGCTCGCGGATGCCAGGTGCCCGGCGTCCTGCACCAGCCCGTCGCTCAGGTCGATGCAGGCCGACGCCAGCCCGACCAGCCAGGTCCCGAGCTCCACCCGTGCCGACGGCCGGCGGTGTCGCTCGACCGCCGAGCGAACGAGGCGTGCTCGGCCCCGCAGCCGGCGTGCCTCGGCACCGCGCGGCCTCTGGAGCAGCGCAAGCCCGAGCCGGGCATCCCCGAGGGTCCCCGACACCCAGACGACGTCGCCCGGTCGAGCCCCCGAGCGGAGCAGCGCGCCTCCACGCCGCACCTCCCCGCCGACCGTCACCGTCAGCGCCAGCCCCGGGGCCCGGGTGACGTTTCCGCCCACCAGCGCCGTGCCGCTCGCGCGCGCCAGGGCACCGAACCCCGCACCGAGCGCGCGGGCCTCCCGCAGCGAGAACCTTCGGGGGACGCCCAGCGCCACCAGCGCCCACCGCGGCCGCGCGCCCATCGCCGCGAGATCGGAGAGGTTCACCGCGAGCGCCTTGTGGCCGACGTCCTCGAGGCGGTGCGTGGCGCGGCGGAAGTGAACGCCTTCCACCACCGCGTCGACGGTCACGCAGGTCTGCCCCTCCTCGCGGGGAAGCACGGCCGCGTCGTCCCCGGGACCGGCCGGCGCACGCGGCGACGCACGGGCCGCGGCGACGAAGGCCTCGATGAGCTGGAACTCCGGGCCCACGGACACGGGCCCCCGATCAGAACCGTTCGACCGGCGCGGGAGGTGCCTCCGACAGCGGCGGCACGATGACCGCCCGGGGCGGAGGTGGATTCACCGGCAGGACCACCTCGAACCGCGAGCCCTGGCCGAGCTCGCTCTGGACGCGCACCACGCCCCCGTGTCCCTCGACGTAGCTCTTCACGATCGCCAGCCCCAGACCCGCGCCGCCGAACTCGCGCGTGCTCGAGTTGTCCACCTGGTAGAAGCTCTGGAAGATCTTGTCGAGCTGGTCGGCCGGAATGCCGACGCCCGAGTCCTGAACCACGAAGCGCCACCCCTCCGCGTCGAGCTCGGGCTGGAACTTCACCTCGGTGACCAGCACCTGCACCCAGCCGCCCTTGGGGGTGAACTTCACGGCGTTGGAGAGCAGGTTCACCATCACCTGGCGGAGCTTCTCGCGGTCGGCCCGGACCTCCACCGCCCGCGCGGGCAGCCGGAGATCCAGGGTGAGCCCCTTCTTCTGCGCCTGGGGCTTGATGCTGCTCACGCCAGTGGAGACGAGGTCACCGACGTTCACCGGCTCGAAGGTCAGCCGCACCTTCCCAGCCTCGATCTGCGTCACGTCGAGGATGGACGAGATGAGCTTCAGGAGGGTGTCCCCCTTGTCCATGATCGTCTTGACGTACTCGGTCTGCTCCTGGTTCAGCGAGCCGACCAGCCCCTCGGAGAGCATCTCCGAGTAGCCGATGATCGAGGTGAGCGGCGTCCGCAGCTCGTGGCTCACCGTGGCCAGGAAGCTGGACTTCAGCCGGTCCATGTCCTTCAGCTGGAGGTTCATCTGCTCCAGCCGCTTGTTCTGGGCCTCGAGATCGCGGTTGCTCTCCAGCGTGGCCTCGATGTGCACCTGGCTGGTGAGGAAGGTCTTCTGGCCCGCGGCCACCAGCGTCTCGAGGAGCTGCGAGAAGTGGAGCAGCACCTTGACGATGGTGGACTCGGGGGCGCGCCGGATCTTCGCCAGGTAGGACTGCGCCTGGGCGAGGTCGAGCCCCGGGGTGAGATCGGTGAGCGACGGCGGCAGGTCGCCGAGCTCTTCCGGCGTGAAGGGGCCGAAGACCACCCGCCCCAGCACGTCTCCCTCCCAGAGGATCGGCAGGACCAGGTATCGGAGCCCGGTGAAGCAGGGCACCGTGATCATCCCGTGCAGCTTGGTACCCGCCGGCGCCTGGGGAGCCCGCGCGTTCTGGGTCATCGCCAGCGGCCCGTCCTTCACCCGGGCCACGGTCTGCGTGCAGCAGCGCTTGCCCTCGGGGAAGGAGAAGACGTAGCCGCAGAAGTCACCGTTGCCGCTCTTGATGTCCGCGAGCCGGTTGCCCTTCTCGTCGAAGACCTTGACCCCCAGCTTGTAGAGCTCGGCGAAGCTCTTCACCAGCTCGGCGAAGGTGGAGGCGTCGAGCATGTCCGAAAGCGTCAGCCGCCGCTCGAGCACCGAGGGCGGACGCTGATCGAGGCGGGGCGTGTCGACCACCGGGTCGTGACGGTCGCCGTTGTCGCTCACCGCGGCCCTCCCCCGGAGGCCAGCCAGTCGGCTACCTGCGTGCCGCTCACGTCCATGCGGGCGAAGATCAGCTTCAGGAACTCCGCCTCGCCGAGGCCGATGTTGCGGCTCAGGCCCGCCTGCTCGTCCATCTTGCGGTAGGCGAGCTGGAGCACCGAGAAGAGCGTCTCCAGCACTCCCTCTCCCCGGATCGCCACCGCGCCGATCACCGGCTCCTTGCCCCGGGCGCGCGTCTCGTCGAGCTCGGCGTCGGTCTTGGTGTCCGGCAGATCGCGCTTGTTGAACTGGATCACGATCGGGACCTGGGCCGCGTTGAGCCCGTTCTCCCGCATGTTGTCCTGGAGGTTGCTCCAGTACTGGTTGTTCTCCTGGCCCGCGCTCCTGCGGCTATCGGCGATGAAGGCGACAGCGTCGGCGTTCTGCAGGACGACGCGCCGGGTGGCGTTGTGAATGACCTGCCCCGGAACCGTGAACAGCTTCACCTTCACGGTGTAGCCACCCTTGGTGTGGAAGAAGACCGGCAGCAGATCGAAGAACAGGGTGCGGTCGTCGTGCGTCTCGACCGTCAGCAGCTTTCCTCGCCCCTCGCTCGCGGTGCGAGCGTGGATCATCTGGAGATTCGTCGTCTTCCCGGACAGACCAGGGCCGTAATAGACGACCTTGACCGTCAGTTCGCGCTGGGCGTGGTTGAGTTGCACGAGGACGAGCCCCGGGCACGCGCGTGGGTGCCAGTGCCCCGGAGTCAGCCCTGGAGAATACAGGAGGCCGCCGCGCGTCGAGAATGGCGGCCCCGGTCCGACCCTCGACCACAGAAGGGGCCGTATTTCGGTGCGTGCACGGATGCGAACCCTGGGGTTAGGATCAACTGGAGGTACGAGGGGGTGGCGGAGATGACAATGAAGCGGGTGGAGACAGTGACGGACCAGCCGACCTTGCCGCCGCTCGACATCGCCAGCCTGCCCGCCGATCTCCCGGCCGCGCTCAAGTTCGGCCCTCTGGGAGACACGGAGCTACAGCCGGTAGCGGCCCTGCGCGGCACCTCCGAGCCCTGGGCGAAGCGCGGGGAAACACCCGAGGAATCGCTCCAGGCGCTCACCCAGCTGCGTCCCTTCGTCTACGTGGCGCGGCTCCAGGGCACCATCGTGGGCTAC
>Ga0335079_10007116_pt1 | contig 12757 bp, 10 predicted proteins | sample Lox_Sample_33_FD_206719 | JGI IMG/M metagenome (GOLD analysis project Ga0335079, IMG submission 206719) | Soil microbial communities from Loxahatchee National Wildlife Refuge, Florida, United States - Lox_Sample_3.3 | ecosystem: Environmental > Terrestrial > Soil > Wetlands | place: USA... | reverse complement strand
GCACCTTCCCGAGCAGTTCGCGGGCCACCGGGCGCGGGTCGCGGGCGTAGAAGGCGCGATCGAGCTTCTCCCCGGAGGGGAGAAGCGAGCGCCCCGGAGGTGGGGGCAAGGTACGCACGCGTCCTTCATAAGGGAGGGTGGGACAGGGGCCAAGCGCCACGCTCGAGGGAAGGCGCGGTCGCCCTGGCACCCGGTCCTTATCGAGAGCACCCTGCAGATAGGGTGCTTCGGGCCCGCCATTCGTCATAAAAATGGGCCCGCACGCGCCGCGGAGCACCAGGGCACGCGGGGGACGGCGTCTTCCCCACACGCTTCGTGTACGCCTCCCTCGTCGCCCGGTAGCCGCGCCGCCGCACGGAGGCATGACACGCGATGGCCCTCGATCTCCCGCTCCTCCAGAAGACCCTGCGCGAGCTCGACCTCGACGGTTGGCTCCTCTGCGACTTCCATGGCCAGAATCCGACCGCCCTCGAGGCGCTCGGACTCGTGGGACGGCTGCTCACGCGCCGCTTTTGCTACCTCGTGCCCGCGGTCGGCGAGCCCGCTCTGCTCGTGCATCGCATCGAGCTCGCGAGCTTCCCCAAGGAAGTGCCGGGCCGTCGCGCGAGCTACTCCTCGGCTGCCTCCTTCGAATCGGCGATGAAGTCCCTCCTCGCCCCCCTGGCGCGGCGTCGCCTGGCCATGGAGTACTTCCCGCTCGGCGCGATCCCCTACCTCTCCCGGGTGGATGGAGGCTTTCTCGAGTTCGTGCGCTCACTGGGCGTCGAGGTCTTCTCCTCGGCCGAGCTCGTCCAGCGCTTCCTCTGTCGCTGGAGCCCCCACCAGCTCGCGAGCCACGTGCGCGCGCTCAGGGCCATCGACTCGGCCAAGGACGCCGCGTTCGAGCAGATCGGGGTGGCCCTGCGCCGAGGGCTCGAGGTCACCGAGGTGGCCATCCAGAAGTTCCTCCTCGACGCGTTCGCCAACGCCCGGCTGGAGTGCGAACACGCGCCCATCGTGGCCGTGAACGCTCACGCCGCCGATCCGCACTACGAGACGAACCTCGCCGAGCCCACCCCCATTCGTCGGGGGGACCTCGTGCTCATCGACCTGTGGGCCCGCGAAAAGGGGCCCCGCGACGTCTATGCCGACATCACCTGGGTCGGGTACTGCGGCGAGGAGGTCCCGGCGCGGGCCGTCCAGATCTTCAAGGTGGCCTCCGAGGCCCGCGATCTCGGCTACGCGGCCCTGCGCACCGCCCACGGCGAAGGGCGGACGCTCGAGGGCTGGCAGGTCGACCGGCGGGTGCGCGACCACATCGGCTCGCAGGGCTTCGGCGAGCGCTTCGTCCACCGCACCGGCCACTCGCTCGGTACCCACGTGCACGGCGACGGCGCCAACCTCGACGACTTCGAGACGCACGACACCCGCCAGCTGGTCGAGGGCCTGGCCTTCTCCATCGAACCCGGTATCTACCTCCCCGAGGAAGGCTTGGGCGTGCGCACCGAGATCGACGTGGTGATGACCCCGCAAGGGCCGCAGGTCTTCTCGAAGATCCAGCCCGAGATCGTTCGCATCAGGTGCTAGAAGGCAAGATCCGTGTCCGAGCTCATCGCGGGCCTGCCCGAGCCACCCCCGCCTCCCGAGCCCCACCTCGCCGCCGCCGTCATCCTGTGGCGGCCGGGAACGCGTGGGCGCGAGCTGTTCTGGGTGAAGCGGGGGGCCCTGCGCTTCGCCGGAGGGTTTCAGGCCTTTCCAGGGGGCCGGCTCGACGAGCGCGACTACGAGCCTCCGGTTCCAGGTCACCCGGGGCTCGAGGGCGCCCTGCGCGTCTGCGCCGTCCGCGAGATCTTCGAGGAGACCGGCGTCCTTCTCGCCCGAGGGTCCTCCCTGTCGGCGGAGGACCGGTCGGCCGCCCGCCGCGCGTTGCTCGCCGGCTCGCTCGAGTTCCCCGCCTTTCTCGCCTCGCGCGGGCTTTTCCTGGAGGAGGCCTCGCTCAGCCCGGCCGGACGCTGGGTGACGCCGCGCTTCTTTCCCATCCGCTACGACGCGCACGTCTTCCTCGCGAGGCTGCCGGCCGGCGAGGAGGCGGAGGTGTGGCCGGGCGAGCTGGAGAGCGGGGAATGGGTGACCGCCGCCTGCGCGGTGGAGAAGTGGGAGAAGGGGGAGGTGCTGCTGCATCCTCCGAACCTGTGGGGCGTGCAGTGCCTCGCCAAGGCCGAGCCTCCCGCCTGCCTCGACCTCCTGAGGTCCCCACCTGCCACCGAGGACTTCGTGACCCGCCGGGTGGAGTTCCAGCGCGGCCTGTACCTCGTCTCGCTGCGCACCCCGACCCTGCCGCCCGCCACCCACACCAACGCCTGGATCTTGGAGCTCGGGGACGGGGGTCTCGCCCTCGTCGATCCGGGCTCGCCCGAGGCGGCCGAGCAGGAGCGCCTCGAGCGCGTCCTCGCCGATCTCGCCGCCGATGGGCTCACCTTGCGTGAAGTTTGGCTCACCCATGCCCACCGCGACCACGTCCTCGGCCTTTCTGCTCTGCGTGCGAAGCACGAGGTGGTGGTGCGCGCTCATCCGCAGGCCGCGCTTCGCCTGCCCTCGGGCCTCGGTGCCGTCACTCCCTTGACGGACATGACCCTCCTCGCCGGGCGCTACCGCGCGCTCCACACACCCGGGCACGCGCGAGGGCACCTCGCCTTCCTCGACGAGCGCACCTTGGCCCTGCTCGCCGGAGACATGGTCTCGACCCTCTCCACCATCGTCATCGACCCTCCCGAGGGCGACATGGGCGATTACCTCGCCTCGCTCGAGCGCCTGCGCGATGTGGGGCCTCGCTCGCTCTTCCCCGCCCACGGGTCACCCACCCAGGCCGCGGTGGCGAAGCTCGAGGGCTACCTCGCGCACCGCCGGGAGCGCGAGGCGAAAGTCGTCCTGGCCCTCCCTGGTCGCCTCTTCGAGGTCACCTCCCGGGCCTATGACGACACGCCGCCCACGTTCATGCCGGTGGCCGAACGCAGCTGCCTCGCGTCCCTGCAAAAGCTCGCGAGGGAAGGGCGCGTCCGGTTCGACGGCACGGTCTGGTCGCGGGGATAACCCCGGAAAGAGCGGAGGGTTGTACTGGGCGAACTCTTGCCCGCCCGGCTGGAATCGGGAGGTCTTCTCCCGTCACTTCGTCGCAATGCTTTCGAAAATTGAACACTTCCGCTCTCGATATTCCCGGGCACCTGGGTCATAGTGCGGTTAGAATCACCGAGTCGGGGCCCTCCATGAAGTCGACCCGCATTGTCGCCATCCTCATCCTCTCCTTCCTTTTCGGGGGAGGCTCGGCCGAGGTGGCCGTGAACGCGCAGCGTGCTCTGCATCGCCGCCTCACCTCGAAGGAGGAGGGCCAAGCCGGCGAACTCGTCGCGTTCGAGATCCAGCGCGACGACGGCGAGGTCGTGGCCCGGCCGCGGGTCATCGCATCGCCCGGGCACGTCGCCCAGCTCGTATTGCGCGACCCGGAGGACCCAAACGTCGTCCGGCTCACCCTGCGCGTCGCGACGACCCGGGAAGCCTCGGGCGACATCTCGGTCGACTATCTCATCTCGCTACCCGCCGAGGAGCTCGTCTGTCGCGGGCGGGTCAGCATGCCTTTCGGGGAGGAGCGCAAGCTCGACCTCGGCAAGGGTCCCCTCACGGCGACCCTCGTCGCGGTCCCGGTCCCCTCGGCCGCCTTCGACGCCTTCCTCAAGTCGGAGCGGGCCTCGAGGAGGACCGTCCTCCCCATCTGACGCCCGCTGCCCGAATTGGCCTCGGGCCGCGCGGGGCCGCGCTTCACGGGGCGCTGCGGATCTCCTCGTAGTCGGCCTCGCCGACCTCGCGCCCATCCGCGTCCCAGGTGATCCATCGGCCGCACTGCAAGCCGTGGCAGAAGCGGCCCTCCACGCGAGGCTTTCCGTTCTCGAAGAAGCTCGCAAAGCGCCCGTGGCGTTTGCCGTGCTCGTAGCCGCACTCCTCCTCCTCGCGGCCGCTCTCGAACCAGACCCTCCACACCCCTTCGCGCTCGCCATCTTGGTACGCACCGGCGCGTGCCGGTCGTCCGTTGCGGTACCACTCCACGAAGGGCCCGTCGCGGCGGCCGTCCTTCCATACGCTCTCTTCGGAGAGGCCCCCATCGTCGTAAAAGGTCCGCTCCGGGCCCTCACGGCGGCGCTCAGGACGTTCGCCTGGCCGCTCGCACCACGTCTCGTAGGCGACGGGCGGTGATTCGCCGCGCTGCTCCGTACCGGGAGGGCAGGAGAAGGGCCGCTTGGCCGCCTCGACGGCCATCCCGACGGGGGACTCGGCCGCAGCGAGCGCGAGGGCGAGGGCGAGGAGGCACATCAGGCGGGCCTCCTCTGTGGTGGAAGCCCGCCGGGTGGCTCGAGGAGCGAATGGGCGACGAGGAAGTCGCGCACCCCCGGGAACACCTCTTCCGGGGCTGACCGGCCGAAGATGAGGTCCGCGTGGCCATAGTCGCAGCAGGCCCCCTGGGCGAGGCCGACGCGCATCACGGTGGCCGTCCCACCCCAGATCCGAGCTGCCTTCTCCACCCCCTCGGGCGGGGCGATGCGGTCCGCATTGGCCGCCACGAAGAGGGCGGGTTGCGAGCAGCGGGCGAGGGCGGCGCGGTAGTCGACCTTCCCGTCCTTCGAAGCGAAGGTGTCGGTCGCCACCCACGAGGCGAGCTGGGCGAGGACACCCGAGGAGACGTTTTCGACGACGGTCACGAGCATCCGCCGGTAGAGCGGGCGGGGCACGTTGCGCGGGTTCATGGCGATCTCGCTCAAGGGCGGGTGGTAGTACCCGGAGAAGGGAGCGAGGATTCGCGCGAGGAAGCGGCTCATCCGGCCGGTCACGAGCAGGCCGGCCCAAAGAAGGCGCGGGAAGGGTCCGCGAGCGGCGAAGAAGACCGGCGAGCCCAAGGTGACGAGGGCGGCGAGATCCTCGTGCGCGGCCGCAGCCGCCATGCCGAGGAGCCCGCCCTGGCTGTGCCCGACCCACAGGACGCGCTCCTGCCCGCTCGCCGACCGCACGCGGTCGAGCGCGGCCGGCACGTCGAGCGAGAGGTGGTCGTCGAACGTGAAGCCGCGCTTCGCCCCGCGGCGGACCCGCCTCGAGGCGCCGTGGCCGCGCAGATCGAGGGCGTAGCAGTCGAAGCCCGCGGCGGCGAGGTAGGCCGAGAGGGAGTAGCGCTCGAGGCCGAAGTCGAGCGAGGCCCGGTTGGCCGCCACGCCGTGGACGAGGAGCACCGGGAGGGACCGCGCCGCGCCGCGCGGGCGCCGGCGGCCGAGGGCGAGGCGCCAGCCGTCCTCCGTCACCGCGAAGAGGAGCTCGTCCTCGCCGGTCCGGACGCGGAGTCGGCGCGACCAGAAGAGGTAGTGGCCGAGGGCCGCGAGGGCCAGGCCGAGGACGATCGCGAGGGCGTGAAGCGGGCTCAAGACGCGCCCGATTCTACCCGCCGCCCGGCGTCCCTCGGCGAGCGGCGCGCCCGCGCGGAACCCCAAAGGGGGCGAAGGCTGATCGGGCGGGAGAGGCCGGGAGGCGGCGGCTTACATTCTCGGGTGGTGGTGCGCGGCCGGGCGCGGGCTCGCTTTCCGTGGCGCGGACCATGCAGCGGCCTTCCGGCGGCGCGGGGGACCTTCCGTCCCCGGGGCCGGATGAGGAATCGGCACCACCACCTCGCAGGAAGGGGGAGGTGCCTCGGGCGGTCCTGTTGTACGTTTCGCGGGCAGAGGGCAGCGCGGGAAACGAGCAGGCCGCCATCGGCCGGGACGGGCAGCTGGCGAATCTTGACCTCGCGGAGTACCGGGGCGTAGCGTCGACGGGTCAACTCTTCCAAAGACTGAGGTGGGACGTGAAGAAGGTCGAAGCCATCATCAAGCCCTTCAAGCTGGATGAGGTGAAGCAGGCGCTCTCGGAGGTTGGCGTGGCCGGCCTCACCGCCACCGAGGTCAAGGGCTTCGGCCGGCAAAAGGGTCATACCGAGCTCTACCGAGGAGCCGAGTACGTGGTCGATTTCCTCCCCAAGGTGAAGGTGGAGGTGGTGGTCTCCGACCAGCTCGTCGGCCGGGTGGTGGAGGTCATCGAGCGGGCCGCCAAGACCGGCCGCATCGGCGACGGCAAGATCTTCGTGGTCCCGGTGGAGGAGGTCATCCGGATCCGGACCGGCGAGCGGGGGGAGGAGGCCCTCTAGCGGGACGGCTCGCCCCCGCGCGGGTCTGTCGGCGCGGGCGTCCCCGTCGGCCGGGGGCGCCCCTTATCGTTTCTCCGGCCAGCCCAGCACGGCATGTCACGTCTGCCCAAACCCCCGCCGCTTCCAGCTTCGCTCGCCCGGGCCGCGGTGGATTCGCTCGCCGACGCCATCCTCATCCTAGGCGCCGACGGCGGGGTCATCCACATGAACCCCGCCGCCGAGGAGCTCTTCGGCAGAAGCCGCGACCGGGCGGTGGGGCTGCCGCTGCGGTCGCTCCCGGGCGGGGGCCAGCTCGCCATCCTCTCGGAGCGCGCTCGGGTCTCCCAGGAGTCCGCCTCGGCCGAGGTACCGAGCCCGCAGAACGCCGCCGTCTCGGTGATGGTGGAGGCGGGCCCCCTCTTCGACGGCCCCACCTGCGCCGGGACGGTGGTGGCGGTGCGGGTGCCGCGCCCCGCCGAGCGGGCGCTGGACTTCGAGGCGCTCGCGGCCGGGCTCGCCCACGAGATCAAGAACCCTCTCGCCGGGCTGCAGGGGTCGGCGGAGCTCCTCGCCCGTGAGGCCGAGGGGCCGGCGCGGGAGTACGCCATGGTGATCGCCCGCGAGGCGAAGCGGGTGGATGGTCTCGTGCGCGAGCTCCTCGACCTCGCTAGGCCGGCGGCGCTGCAGACGGCCCCGGTCAACATCCACACCGTCCTCGACGACGTGCTCCTCCTCGCGCGCGGCTTCCCTGGCGGCGAGGTGAGCTACCTCGAGCGCTACGACCCCTCCTTGCCGCACGTCCACTGCGATCGGGAGAAGATCACCCAGGTGCTCCTGAACCTCGTCCGCAACGCGGTCGACGCCGTGCAGTCCGCCCCGCGCCGGGAGGTCATCCTCCAGACCGGAGTGGCCTCGCTCAGGCTGCGCTCGGCCGGCGGGCGGACGAGGCCGCTCGCCCGGGTCTCGGTCCTGGACAGCGGCCCCGGCATCCCTCCCTCGATGCAGAACCGGCTCTTCACCCCGTTCGCCACCTCCAAGGCGCACGGCACCGGGCTCGGCCTCGCCATCTCGCGGCGCATCGTCGAGGCACACGGCGGCCGGATCGAGGTGAAGAACCGGGCCGAGGGCGGGGCGGAGGCGAGCGTCTTCTTGCCCCTCGAGATCTCCTGAAGAGGCCCCTTTCGGGCGATGTGGGCCTGGCAGGTCTTTTGCTTCTTGTGCCCGTTCGCCGGGCACTGGATTTCGGGCCGGCAGGCCCTCGCGCCCGCCGGGAGGTGGGGGTTTGAACGTGCGCAAGGTTCTCATCGTCGACGACGAGCCGTCGGTTCGCTTCGTCTTGGCCCGCACCTGCGAGCGGGCAGGCGTCCCCTTCGTCGAGGCCGGGAGCGCCGAGGAGGCGCGCGAGAGGCTCGCCGAGCACGGCGTCCACCGCGACGGCGTGGGCCTCGTGCTCCTCGACGTGCGGCTCCCCGGCGACGACGGGTTCAAGCTCCTCGGCGAGCTCTCGCAGCGGCCCGACTCGCCCTTCGTGGTGGTCATGACCGCCGAGGACACCATGCGCTCGGCGGTCGAGGCCATGAAGCGGGGCGCCGCCGACTACCTCGGCAAGCCCTTCGACCTCACCCGGGTCGAGCGGCTGGTGAAGGACCTCGCGCTCGGGCCGGAGGCCGAGCACGCCGAGGAGCGTCCGCCGCCTCCGCCTCCACCGGCCGAGGAGTCGGGTGGCCCCAGGGAGGTGGAGATCCCGGACATCCTCATCGGCCGCTCCCCGGCCATGGTCGAGGTCTACAAGGAGATCGGCCGGGTGGCGCGTACCGAGATGACGGTGCTCCTCACCGGCGAGAGCGGCACCGGCAAGGAGCTCGTGGCGCGCGCCATCCACGCCAACTCGGCCCGCGCCCGCGGGCCCTTCGTCACCGTCAACATGGCGGCCATCCCGCGCGACCTCATGGAGAGCGAGCTCTACGGGCACGAGAAGGGCTCCTTCACCGGGGCGGTGGAGCGGCGCCCTGGCAAGTTCGAGCTGGCGAGCAGCGGGACCCTGTTCCTCGACGAGATCGGCGAGATGCCGGTGGAGCTGCAGGCGAAGCTCCTCCGGGTCCTCCAGGAGCGGGAGGTGGACCGGGTGGGCGGCAGCCGCCCGCTCCCGGTCGACGTCCGCATCGTCGCCGCCACCAACGCCGACCTAGCGCGCTCGGTGGAGGAGGGGCGCTTCCGGCGCGACCTCTACTACCGGCTGGCGGTGGTGCCCATCCGGCTCCCGCCGCTGCGCGAGCGGGAGGGCGACGTCATCCTCCTCGCCCGCTTCTTCATCTCGAAGTACGGCGAGCAGCTGAAGGGCCGGCCCATGGCGCTCGCCAAGGACGCCGAGCCACTCCTCCTCTCGCACGGCTGGCCGGGCAACGTGCGCGAGCTGCAGAACGTGGTGCAGCGCGCCCTGCTCAAGGTGGCGGGCGCGCGCCTCTCCGCCAAGGAGCTCCTCGGGCTGCTGCCCACCACCGGCACCTCCGAGCGCGGACTCTCCGGGCTCGTCGACCAGCTCCTCGACGGCCCGCCGCCGGAGGGCGGGCGGCACGCAGCCGCCCTGTCCGCCATCGAGGCCCCGCTCATCGCGGGCGCCCTGGCGCGCACGCGCGGGAACCAGCTGCGGGCGGCCGAGCTCCTCGGGATGAACCGCAACACGCTGCGGGAGCGCATGCGGGCCCTCGGCATGAAGGCGCGGTAGGCCACTCGCCCGAGAGACCCGGCCGGGATGAGGCGGGGATCGGCGCGGGCGGGCTATGCTCGAAAACCGAGCAGAGGTTGCTCCGGGAGCGAGCAGCCCAGGGAGCGCCCGGTTCGAGAAACAGGGGAGATGGGCGGTTCCGGGGTGGCACGTACCGTGCTAACCCTTCGCGCCCGACATCCGCTTACCACCAGGAGATAGGACAACCGCAATGGCGAACCTCACCCCAAAGCAGGTGCTCGGCCTGGCGCAGGAGAAGAAGGCCACCTACGTCGACCTGAAGTTCATGGACTTCATCGGCATCTGGCAGCACTTCACCACCCCGCTCGGCGAGCTCACCGAGGCCGTGTTCGAGGAGGGCCTGGGCTTCGACGGCTCCTCGATCCGCGGATGGCAGGCCATCAACGCCTCCGACATGCTGGTCATGCCGGACCCCTCCACGGCGGTCATCGACCCCTTCATGGCGGAGCCGACCCTCTCCCTCATCTGCAACGTGGTCGACCCCATCACCAAGGAGCCCTACTCGCGCGACCCGCGCAACATCGCCATGAAGGCCGAGAAGTACCTGAAGTCGACCGGCATCGGCGACGTGGCCTACTTCGGACCCGAGCCGGAGTTCTTCATCTTCGACGAGGTCCGCTACGACTGCGGGGTGAACCAGGCCTTCTACAAGCTCGACTCGGTGGAGGGGCAGTGGAACACCGGCCGTGAAGAGCCGGGCGGCAACCTCGGCTACAAGCCGCGCTACAAGGAGGGCTACTTCCCGGTCGCCCCCACCGACAGCCAGCAGGACATCCGCACCGAGATGTGCCGGGTGATGGAGTCGGTGGGCATCGCCATCGAGAAGCAGCACCACGAGGTGGCGACCGCCGGTCAGGCCGAGATCGACATGCGCTTCGAGGCCCTGGTGAAGTGCGCCGACAACCTCCAGTGGTACAAGTACGTCATCAAGAACGTGGCCCGCCGCCACGGCAAGGCGGTCACCCTCATGCCGAAGCCGCTCTACGGCGACAACGGCTCGGGCATGCACGTTCACCAGTCGATCTGGAAGAGCGGCAAGCCCCTCTTCGCCGGCGAGGGCTACGCGGGCCTGTCCGACCTCGCCATGTGGTACATCGGCGGCATCCTCAAGCACGGGCCGGCGCTGGCCGCGCTCTGCAACCCCACCACCAACAGCTACAAGCGGCTCGTTCCGGGCTTCGAGGCCCCCATCAACCTCGCCTACTCGGCGCGCAACCGCTCGGCCGCCATCCGCATCCCCATGTACTCGCCGAACCCGAAGACCAAGCGCCTCGAGTTCCGCACCCCCGACCCCTCCTGCAACGGCTACCTCGCCTTCGCCGCCCAGCTCATGGCCGGCCTCGACGGCATCGAGAGCAAGGTGAACCCCGGCCAGCCGCTCGACAAGGACATCTACGGCCTGTCGCCCGAGGAGCTGAAGGAGATCCCGAAGATGCCGGGCTCGCTCGACGAGGCCCTCGAGTGCCTGCGCAAGGACCACAAGTTCCTCCTGAAGGGCGACGTCTTCACCGAGGACGTCATCGAGACCTGGATCGAGTACAAGTACGACAAGGAGGTGACCCCGGTCCGCAGCCGGCCGCACCCCCTCGAGTTCGCCCTGTACTTCGACTCGTAGGGCACCGCTCGGGCGGCGCCCTAAAGCCCTTCCTCTCGCGGCGGCCGCCCTCGGGCGGCCGCCGACGTCTTTCACGCCCCCGGGCGCGCCCCCTTGGCAGAAGGAGGCCCTTTCGCGAGCGCGGGGGGCGTGCGAGAACGGTGCGATGCGCCGGCCGGGCGCCGCCCTAGCTCGCCTCTTCGAGGGGCTGCCCGAGACCTTCGTCTGGCTCTTTGCCGGGGGCTTCGTCTCGGCGCTCGCGAGCTTCGTCTTCCCCTTCCTCTCGCTCGCCCTCACCGCGCGCGGGGCCTCGCCCCGCGGCGCCGGCCTCGCCATGAGCGCCCTCGGCGCCGGCATCCTCTGCTCCGGACCCCTCTCGGGGGAGCTCGCCGACCGGCTCGGCCGCCGCCGGACCCTCGTCCTCGCGCTCCTCGTGGCCGCGGCGAGCGCGGCGGCGCTCGGGCTCGCGGCCTCGCCGAGGCTCACCTTCCTCGCCGCCTTCCTCTTCGGGGTCTCGTCCTCGGGGGCGGCCTCGCCCATCCAGGCGCTCGTGGCCGACCTCGTCGAGCCGCCCCTGCGGGCTCGCGCCTACGGGCTCCTCTACTGGGCCTCGAACCTCGGCACGGGCGTCTCGCTCGTCCTGGGCGGGCTCCTCGCCGAGCGGAGCTTCGCCCTGCCGTTCTTCGCCGACGCCGCGACCACCATCCTCTTCGCGCTGGTGGTCCTCGCCAGGGTGAGGGAGACCTCGCCCGGGGCGCGAACACCGCCCTCGCGGGTGGCCGCCAGGGCCGGTTACCGCCCGGTGCTCGCCGACCGCGCCTTCCTGGCCTTCTTGGCCGCGATCTTCCCGTTCGCGCTGGTCTTCTTCCAGGTCGGGGCGACCCTGCCCATCGACATGGCGCGCCACGGCCTCTCGCCGGCCACCTACGGGGTCGTGCTCTCGGTGAACACGGCGCTCATCGTGGTCCTGCAGCCCTTCGCGCCGCGCCTGCTCGGGCGGCTCTCGTACCCTCACGCGCTCGCGCTCTCATCAGCCCTCGTCGGCCTGGGCTTCGGCGCCTACGCGCTGTGCGGCTCGCCGCTCGGCTTCGCCCTCGCCACCGCGGTCTGGAGCCTCGGCGAGATCGGCTACGCGCCCTCGGCGAGCGCCTACACGGCCCTGCTCGCCCCGCCCGAGCTGCGGGGCCGCTATGCGGGCGCCTTCGCCCTAGCCGTGGGGTTCGCCGGCGCGCTCGCGCCTCTTCTCGGGACGTCCGTCTTCGAGGCGCTCGGGGACCGGGCGCTCTTCGGTCTCTGCCTCGGCCTCGGCGCGCTCTCCTCCTCGTCCTTCCTCGCGCTCGGCCGCTTCCGGCGGGCGGGGCCCCTGCCGGCCCCCTGAGCGCACACCCGGCCGGGGCGGTGCGGTGGGAGGAGGCCCCCATCGCTTCCGCGCGGAGGGGCAGCGCTCGCGGGCTCGGCCGGACAAAAAAGAGGAGGGCCGCCTGCGCGACCCTCCTCGGTGAGCCTTTTCTGCCTAACGGGCTAGAAGAGGTTGAAGTGGCCCACCCACTCGCCGCGGAACTCGGTGCCGCTGTCGCCCTCGAAGTTCTTGCGGTAGTTGAGGTAGAACTCGGGGCCCGTCCAGAAGGTCTTCGAGACGTTCCAGTAGGTGTTGATGCCGCCCGAGGCCACCGAGTGGTTGGCGGCGTTGTAGGCCGTGGCGCCGAGCGCCCCCAGGAGGTCGTTGCTGCCCGAAGCGAGGAGGATGCTCCCCATGATGTTCGTCTGGAACTGCGCGTTCCAGTTGTGGGCGTAGCCGATCGAGCCGCCGACGGTGGTCCACATGGTGATACCGCTGCCGTCCGCCTTCTCGACGGCGTCCTCGCCGGTCGGGCCGGTGGTGAGGCCGTACTGATAGGTCCCGAGGCCCGAGCCGCCCTCCACGTCGAGGACCAGGCTGTCGCCGGCGAAGTTGAGGGCCGCCCCGATGGCGCCGCCGAAGCCCTGCGAGCTGTTCACGTCGTCGGCGTACTGCGTGGTGACGCCGCGGATCGAGAAGCTGCCGAAGCTCGCCGGGATGTCGATGCGGGCGATGATGTCGGGGATGCTGAAGTGCGTCTGCTTGAAGCTCCGATCGTAGGGATCCTCGATGGCGATGGTGATCCTGGTCGGCCCGGCCGGGAAGCTAACCCGGAACATGGGGGCGCGCAGGGCGGCCAGGTTCACGAACGGGTTCTCGTCCATCTGGTTCGGGAAGGTGTTGAGG
>Ga0335079_10007115_pt1 | contig 12757 bp, 9 predicted proteins | sample Lox_Sample_33_FD_206719 | JGI IMG/M metagenome (GOLD analysis project Ga0335079, IMG submission 206719) | Soil microbial communities from Loxahatchee National Wildlife Refuge, Florida, United States - Lox_Sample_3.3 | ecosystem: Environmental > Terrestrial > Soil > Wetlands | place: USA: Florida... | reverse complement strand
ACGGCCGGACAGCATTCAGGTCGGGCGCGAGCCCGCGCTGGCTGCAAGGTTGTTACTTGGATCAGGACGGCTTGTTCAGCAACCTTGCCGTTCTGGAACGGAAAGCTCAGGGCGTTTCGCCGTCGCGTAAACGGGAATCGATTTCCTCCAGAACGTCCTCGCACCCGGCCACGCTGTCCACCACGTAGTGCGCGCCCGCGACGGCCAGCCGCTGCCGGGCCTCGTCCACACGCGCTTGCCGCTCAGCATCGTCGAGTGCGTTCATTTCTGGCTCAGTCAAACCCACCTCGTTGCCGGTGGCCGCCACTGCAATGGTCCACATGCCCGCGTTGAGACCTTCGTGAACATCGCTCACGGTGTCTCCGATCTTGACGCAGGCTTCCAGCGGTTGCACTCTCAGCCGGATCGCATTTTCGAAGCACATCCACGGCATCGGCCGGCCGGCGCCCACGTCGTCCGGACACAGGTTGGAATCCGGCCGGTAGCCTCGCCTGGCGGCCTTGGCGATCAATATTTCCAGCATCGGACGCGTGTAGCCGGTTGTGGTTCCCACTTTGATGCCGCGCTCGCGAAAGCGCCGGATAGTTTCCACAACGCCGGGAATGAGGTCCGAGTAACGTTCCAGGCAGGATAACTGGCGCGGAATGAAATCCTGAAATAGCTTATCGACATCCTCGTGGGACGGAACCCGTCCGTGGACCTCGCGCCAGGCCGTGGCGACCCGCGGAAACGAGCAGATGGCCCGGATCTGGTCCACCTTGAGCAGACCCATGTGTTGCCGGATTTCCGGGACGCTGACCGGCACGCCGCGCTCCGCGAATAGTTCGAGCAGCACGGCGGTCGGTGCCTGGCAGCCGTAGTCGACCGTGGTGCCGGCCCAGTCAAGAATCGCAGCCTGCAGCCGGCCCCGGTAGGACGGGCGTTTCACTCGGGTTTGCATTTTTGTCGTCGTCACCTCGAACATCTTACCCGACTGAGAATCACGGATTGATGAAAAACAGAACGATTGGCGAGTGCTCAGTGCGTCATGGCGTAAACCACATAATTCACGCCGATGCGGATGCCGAGATCGGAGAACTTGGCGGGATATTCAGGATTGTCGGCGTGCTCCCAGGAGTCACCCAGATCCATGTTGTGGCAGATGGCCACCATGAGCCTGCCTTTGTCATCGCGGACGCCGCGCCATTTCGGCTCCTTGCCGTCATACTCGTAGATCAGCCCGGTCCTCAGGTATTGCGCACCCGGCACTTGGTAGCGGTCCTGGAGATCATACAGCGTATGAAAGATTGGGTCGGAGTTGTCGATGTCGATAATCTCGCGGTCCGGAAAAACCCGCTTCATGCTGGCCCTGAAGACCTCCCACTCGTAGGTGCCGTGGAAATCGTCGCACATGAAAAATCCGCCTCGCAGCAGATATTCGCGCAGCTTGGCTGCCTGGGCATCGGTGAGGTTCCAGTGGCCCACCTCGACGCCGTAGAGGAACGGGTAGAGAAAAACCTCGTCGCCATCATCCAGGTTGACAGGTTGCTCCACCGATCGCACGTGGATGCGCGTCAGCCGCCGCAGCGCCGCCGAGAAGTGACGGTCCGAGCGCGGATAGTCCATAGTCCAATGCGAGTGGCCCTGCCGCCAGTCTCCGAAGCGGTTGCCATAGATGGGCGGGTACATCAGCCGCGCGAAAAGCCACTCGGTTTTTTCCTGGTAATCCGGAGGGATGGGAAAGTTCTCGTATTCAAAGCCCGGGTATTCGCGCCACGGGCGCTGGGCCTGCGTCACACCCAGCAGAAGAATCCCGGCCAGAGCGGCTACGACAATGTTGCGGGCGCCAACCACGTTCTCAACACCACCTGCCTTCAGCCTAACATGCGGTCTTCAATCAAATTCTGGAGCCGCCGTACCTCGGCCGCCCGATCCTCGCGGAACCAGGCGTCCAGTAGCGGGAGGTATTCGCGCTGCAGGCTGATGGGCAGATGAAAGAAATCAGAGTGGATGATGTGCCGGCAACGCTCTGCGCCGCAATGGCAGCTCCAAACCGTGTCACCGCCTCCGTTGATGCAGTAGTCGTATGTGATCTCGTCCCCGGCTGCGATATCGCGCCACGCGATTACCGCGCGCCTGCCATCCACGGTCTTGACGTAGGTATTCGGCCGGCAGCTATGGTTGATGTAGCGTTCCGGCGGCTGCATCAACACGACCGTGCCCCGCGCTAGATAATCACAATGACGCGCATAGTCGGCAGCCCCGAGCGGATGATCCTCGTCGACGATGCGTGAATCATCGATTTCCAGAACCGTCTCGCCTTCGAGGAAAGGCCGATCGGCAAATACTCCGCGGCCGTCGATCCTGGAGGCTGTCACCACCGCTAGCCGGCGAAACCGCTGCGGGGCGGCGGATCGACATATTGATTGGCTTTTTCCGAGCTCGTAATCCTCGCATTGGCCGCGTCCCAATCCAGCCGCTCGCCAGGGAAGCGCTGTGCCAGGCACCCGAGCAGGAACGCCTCGGTCACCGGGCTCTGGATTTCGAAATTCGCCAGCGGAGCAGGCGCGCCTCCCTTGCATGCCGCAACCCACTGTTCGACGGCCGTGTCGCGGTACTCGCCTCGCTCCCCGCGTTGCCTGGGCGGCGCCTGGTATTTTGGATTCTCCGGATAGACGCGGGGATTGTTGCCGTTGAACCCGGCCAGAATCAGACCCTTATCGCCCACGTACATGATGCCTTCGTTGTCTTCGCCTTTTCGGAAATAATGCTGGTCCTTGTCGCTGATCCCAGCCGGTCGCGGCGGACGCATGCCGCCGTCATACCACGCCATGTGGACCGGCGCCCGGTTGCCTTTGGCAGGGAAATTCAGATGGACGATCGACGCCTTCGGAAACGTCTCGTCGTAGGACTCGCTCGCGCTGGCCTCGACCGTTGTGGGCGGCGTGAGATCCAGAATCTTGAACACGCCGGCGAAACTGTAGCAGCCCATATCGCCGAATGAGCCGCAGCCGAAATCGTACCAGCCGCGCCACACAAACGGCAGGTAGGCTTGGTTGAACGGACGCTCGGGCGCCGGACCCAGCCAGAGATTCCAGTCGAGACCTTCCGGAATCGGTTGCGTCTCTTTCGGACGGTCGACGCCCTGCTGCCAGAAGGGGCGGCTCGACCAATTGTGAACTTCTCGCACCTGGCCGATCGCGCCATCGGCAATCCACTCTGCGAGAAGCTTGGTGGAGTCGCTCGACGGATTATTCACGGTCAGCGACGTCGCCACGTTCATCTCATGCGCCATCTGCGCCATGCGCCGCGCTTCGCCGATGGAGTGCGCCATCGGCTTTTGTCCGAGCACGTGTTTTCGCCGGCGCATAGCTGCTAGCGCGATCGGGGCGTGCCAGTGATCCGGCGTGGCGACATAAACCGCATCGATGCCCTTCTCCTTATCCAGCAGTTCGCGGTAGTCGACGTACGTGTTGACGCCCTTGTACGAGCCCGATGCCGAGCCCTTCCGTGAGCCATAGTACGCTTCCACCGCCCGCTTTACCGGTTCGCGACCGCCCATACCCAGACTGGTTCTGAACTCATGGGCGAGCTGCACTTCGCCGGGTGATGTCAGGTCCTCGCCCCACTTTTCGTACCCCGGGCCCAGCAGACGGCGCCATGCGTTCAACAACGCATTCGGACCGTATTCCACGTAGTCTTTGCTCCCTCGGTTGCAATCGCAGATCGCCGTCACTTGCACATCGGGACGAGCCAACAGACCCATGGTGACGGTCTGGCCCTGATGGCCCAGGCCAACCGTGGCCACGTTGATGCGGTCGCTGGGTGGGATGAAGGGGGCGCCAAGAACATGGCGCGGGACGATCATGAATGCGCTTGCGCCGGCGAACGCGCGGCGCGTCATTAGACGAGTTTCACGACTTTCCATGGGTGAACCTCCTAAGTGCTCAGCCGACTCAAAGTATATCGCTGCCCGCGCCCGGTTGCCTCCCGTTCAACTTTCCAGGCGGGCGTCCAGCGTGATCTTCGTGTTGTAAAGTTTGGAAACCGGGCAACCTGCCTTGGCCGCCTCCGTGGCCTTTTCAAACGCTTCCTTGGTTGCGCCCGGAATCTTGGCTTTCAATTCCAGGTGACTCTCCGTGATCCCGAAGCCGGCATCGGTTTTGTCCAAGGTGATTCTGCAGGTGGTGTTCAGGCTGTCGGCCTTCAATCCGGCCTGGGCCAGCTGCGCCGAAACCGCCATCGTGAAACAACCGGCATGCGCCGCGGCCAGCAGTTCCTCCGGGTTCGTTCCTTTCCCTTGCTCGAACCGGCTATGGAACGAGTAAGGAGTTTGCGAAAGCGTACCGCTCGCGGTGGAAATCGTCCCCGCGCCACTCTTCAAATCACCCCGCCATTGGGCCTCGGCCGATCGTTGCATCGTTTCTTCCTCCCGAAATTAATTTTAGTTCACAGCGTTATACCATTGAGCTATGGATTCGACACGCCGCAACTTCATGGGACAGTCATTAGCCGGAGCCTTTACCGCCGCCGCCTTGGGCTCCGCTTCGCAATCGAATGCCGCGCCTCCTCCATCCGCCGTGACCGTGGGGCTGATCGGCGCAGGCATCCGAGGCCTGGAATTGATGCAGGTCGCCCTCAGCGACGGAGCCAAGGTCGCTATGGTCTGCGACCTCTACGACGGCCATCTCCGCCGCGCCGTGGAAATTCAGCCAGGCACGCCCACCACCCGCGAATACGAGAAGGTAATCGCCCGCCCCGATATCGAGGCCGTGCTGGTTGCGACTTCCGACCACTGGCACGCCCCCGTCGCCATCGCCGCCATGCGGGCCGGAAAAGACGTCTATTGCGAAAAACCCATGGCGCACACCATCCCCGAGGCGCTCGAGATGGCCAAAGTCTCGCGCGAGACCGGCAAGGTCATTCAGGTCGGCAGCCAGAGCCTGAGCATGACGAGTACCCGCAAAGCCAAGCAGTGGATCGACAGCGGCGCCATCGGCAACATTTTCATGGTGCAATGTTCCATCTATCGCCCCAATGCCATCGGAGCCTGGCGCTATCCGGTTCCCCCGGACGCTTCGCCCGAAACCATCGACTGGGACAGGTACCTGGGCAATGCGCCGAAGCGCCCGTTCGACGCCGCACGCTTCTTCCAGTTCCGCAACTGGTGGGACTACGGCACCGGCATCGCCGGCGACGAGTACGTGCATCTCCTCTCACGCGTCCACTACATCCTCGGCGTTCAATATCCGCGCAGCGCCGTCGCTGAAGGCGGCCTCTACAAATGGAAGGGCGATCGCGACGTGCCCGACGTTCACAACACCCTCTACGATTACGGCAAGTTTGTCGCACAGGTCAGCGCCAACCTCGCGTCCAATTGGGAAGGCGGCGAAATCGTTCGCTTCATGGGCGACAAAGGAACCGTGGATCTGAGAGAAGATTCCGCCACGCTGATTCCGTACGATCCAGTCGAAGAATACGAATATCCGCTGGAGAGCTGGCCGAAGGACCTGAAGACCCGCTTCATCGCGGAACACAAGGACGATCCTCTCGCCGACGTCGGCAAAGCCAGCCAGCAGCCCAAACACAAAACGGAAAAGTTCAACCAGGAGCGCGAAGGCACCGAGGACCACATGCGAAACTTTTTCGAATGCGTCCGCTCCCGCCAGCAGCCGGTAGAGAATGTCGATTTCGGCCTTGGCACGGCCGTGGCCTGTCACATGGCCAACATCTCTTACCGCGAAAAGAAGCGCGTGTTTTGGGATGCGGACCAACTACGCCTGAGTTAGGATCGCATCAGCGCGCCCGGGACAGCGTCTCTTGAATCGCACGGTCCATATCAGCCGTCGATAGCTCCACTTCGCCCAGCCGGCTCCGCCACGCAATGCGACCCGTTTTGTCCAGAACGTAAACCGCGCTCGGCCAGCCCGCGTACGCCGACTCGACCTTGCGATCCAGCCCGTCGATCACCACCGGAAACTTCAAATCCAGCTTGCGGCTGCAGGTAGCCGCATTCTGTTCCTTCTGCTCGAGCGTTTTCGCCGGCGGCAGCGATATGTTCTCGCGCTGGTTCACCGAGCTCTGCCAGCTCTCCTCGGTATGCGCTTCTTGCACGTAAACCATCAGAAACTCCGCCTGAGCGTGGTAACGCTCGTACATCGCATTGAGCGCGCGCGCATCGAAACGAAACTTCGGGCAGGTGTAACTCCCGAATATCAGGATCACCGGCCTCTCGCCGAACATGGAGGCTAGATGGATCTCTCTGGACGAGGCTCTCTGCCGCAGGGCGAAGTCAGGCGCCACCGTGCCCACGTCGAGAAGATCGCTGTCCGCCGCACGCGGCTTCACCCCAGCATTCAGCTTGGCGGCCATGGCCCGCTCGCGTTGCGCATCCTTCGCCAGATGGAGCTGGTCGTACGCTTTCGCCAGCTCGGCATGTGCCGCCGCCGATTCCGGAGCCCGCGCAGTCAGCGTCTCCAACTCCGTTCGCGCCTTCTCTGGCTGTCCGGCAGCCAAGTATGCCGCGCCGAGTTCATGCAGCGCCTCTAAGGAATCGGGCCGTACCTGCGCCGCTCGTTTTAGGAACGCGAGCGCATCCGGCGCATGCCCGCGCTGCGCCAGAATTTCGCCCAGCATCAGATTGGACTCGAAATCGGCCGGATTCGAGCTCAGCTCTTTTCGAAAAGCCGAGTCTGCCCCGTCCGCGTCGCCTGTCAGTAAGAGCGCCTGGCCATAATACGAATGGAGAGTCGGCAGCCCGGGGTTCAGTTGGACAGCTTTAGCGAATTCCTCCACCGCGTGCGGATAGTCCTTGTTCATGAAAGCGGCCGTGCCCAGTAGGAATCGCGCCTCGGCGGAATCGGGGTCGCGTAGAATGCCGTCGACTAGTACCTGCCCTTCGCTCACGCGCCCGCTGCGAATCAAAGCCGTGCCCAGCATGTAAGAGAATGCGCGATCGTCCCGGTGCTGAGGCTCGATGGGCGTCAGCAGATCAATCACCCGTTGCAGTTCGCCCATCTGAAGATTGCTGTCTGCCAGCAGCAGAATAACCTGCAGGTCGCCCGGCTCCTCCTGGTGCAGAGAACTCAACACCTCCGCGGCCTTCGCCATGGCCCCCGACTTGTAATACGCCAGCGCCAGATTGCGGCGAACCGCGGGATTTCCCGGCGCGATCTTCAACGCCTCTCGATACTGTTCGATCGACTCTTCGTAGCGTCCTAGCCGCGCCAAAGCCGCTCCGAAGTCAGAACGCAATTCCGGAATGCCGGGATGCAATTTCACGCACGCCTGGTATTCCGGAATCGCCGCCTCGACGTTTCCCCCGCGATGCAGTTCCGTGGCGTTCAAACAGGACTGGTTGGGATCCTTTTGCGCGCCGGCGAGAGACGCAAAAAGGAAGACCAGGACGCTATAACGGGTCATGAATGCCGGATCACGGTTGATTCTTCGCTGGCGCGCCGCTCGCCGCCTGCGGCCCCGGTTCCCTGGCTTGCCGTTCGCTTGTCAACCGCTGCACGATGGCGCGCTCGCGGTCGCCATCCTCTTTGCGCTTCAGCCGGTAGTAGATGGTGGCGAGCGTCACGTGCGCTTCGGGGAATTGCGGGTTCTCCTTCACCAGCCGCTCCAGTTCTGCGCGGGCCTGGTCGCTCTTCCCCATGGCGAGATGTGCGGTGGCGATCTGAAAGCGCGCCCCCGGGTCCCCCGGCCGCGAGCGTAGCGCCCGCTCGAGATAACCAAGGGCCGCATCGAGTTTTTCATCCTGCCGCAGTAACGCCCCCAGTTGCAAATTCGAATCGAAATCGTTTGGATTGGCTTCGAGTTCCTTGCGGAAAGCGTCAGCGGCGCCCGCGGTGTCTCCCGTGCGCAGCAGAGCCGTGCCGTAGTATGAGTAAACATCCGGCAGCTTCGGATTGAGTTCCACCGCCCGCTCTAAATCGCCGCGCGCGCCCGCAAAATCGCCCACCATCACCTTGGTCGTTCCCATCAGCAGCCGCGCCTCAGCCGAGTCCCCGTTCTTCAGAATGCGGTCAATCAGCACCTGGCCGCGCTCGGGCTGCTGGTCCCTCACCAGCGCCGTCCCCAGCATATAAACGATCGCCAGGTCGTCCGGGCTGGTCTTTTCCAGCGGTGTGAGCAGCGTAATCACGTCCTTGTACTCACCCAGACGGAGCCGGCAATCCGCCAGCAGCAGGACCGCCTGTTTCTGATCGGGCGCCAGGGTGCGGGCGGCGGTAAACTCGCGCGCAGCTTCAGTGAACTGCCCGGTCTTGTAGTAGGCCAGGCCCAGATTCAGGACCACGCCGGGATTGCCGGGATGCTTCGCCAGGGCGCGCCGGTATTCGGTGATCGCCTCCTCGTACCGGCCTAGATGAGCCAGCGCAGCGCCCAGGTTCGATCGCGCGTCAATGGCATCCGGCCGGAGTTTCAGATACGCGCGGTACTCGGTGATGGCCCCTGCAAAGTCGCCTTTCTGGTGCAGGGCAATGGCATCCTGCAGATAGTGCTCCGGAGATTGCGCATCGCCGGACTGCGCAATCAGCACGCAGCCGCACAGAACCCCCACCACCCAGAGACGGAACATCGCGATAAAACCACTATAAGCCTGAAAACGGAAAGAGGCCGCCTCTTGCGAGACGACCTCCTTGTGTCGACTGGACTGCCGCCCGGTTGCGATCAGAAGTAGAACTTCACCGCCATCTGGACGACGCGGTTACCCTGCTTTTGCGTGACGGTTCCGAAGTTGGGGGTATTCACTTGCCCCGTGCTCGGATCAAAACCCAGGGTCAGATTGTTTCCATTGAAGGACCATAGCGGATGGTTCAGGAAGTTGTATCCGTCAAAGCGGAACTGCAGCTTCATCTTCTCACCGATCGGAAAGTTCTTGTAGATTCCCAGATCGCTGTTGAAAAATGCCGGACCGTAAATCGCCGGGATCACGGCTGGCCCATTCGCGCCGGGCGTGCTTGGAACAGCAAAACAACTCGGATTGATGTACTGGTTGTGCCCGAGGCCCGAAGTCGGATTGCATGTCAGTATCGGGTTGAGCTGTAGATCGGGCGTGCCCAGAATCGACACGTTGCTGATATTGTAAGCGGTTCCCGGTATCTTCATGCTGTTAAGTGCCAGATTGAAGTTGCCGTTACTGCTATTGGCTACAAGATTAGCGCCGCTCTGGATCTGTGTAATGCCGGAGAGCTGCCAGCCGTTTACAAAACCACCGCCAATCTTGTTCCTGGTGAAGTTGGGCAGTTCAATCGAATAGGCCGCGTTGAAGACGTGTGTCCGGTTGGCCGCCAGCACGCCATAGTTGTTGTTAAGGTTGAACTGGTCATAATTCCCCACGATCCCCATTCCTTTGCCATACGTGTAGTTCAGGTTGAGGGTATACCGCCCCTTGGTGCGCACCCACGTAGCCTGCAGCGCATTGTAGTTGGCGTAACCGTTGTTGGTGGCGATATACAGGTCGGAGAATCCTTGCAACGGGCGGAAGGTGTTTGCGTTGAGAGTGTTCGGATCAGCACCCTGATTCAGCATCGCGCCCACTGGAACCAGGTTGATGTTCTTGGTGTTGATACCTAGACTGCCGCCATTACCGGAGCTGGGGATGTCCTGCGTCGAGTTCCCCACGTAACCGAGCTCCAACAAACCCGACCAGGGGGTGCGTTGGTCGATGGTGAAGCTGTAGCTGTCGGTAAACGGCTGCTTGTTATCCTTGCTGTCCACCGCGGCCGGAGAGAGAGCTTGGCTGGCAACATTGAGCGTGTCCAGGGCGCTGGCGTAGAGGTTGCCGCCGACGGTGCTGGGACTCACCGTCGTGGTCTGCACTCCAGCCGCCACATCCAGCCCGTTCGTGAACTGGCCGGAATGGAAGTAGAATCGGCCCCAGCCGCCGCGGATCACGGTCTTACCGGTGCCGAAAATGTCGTAAGCCATGCCGAACCTCGGCTGGTAGAACAGCGCGCGCGTCGGGAATCCGCCGAGCGGAACGCTGTTGTCTCGTTTGTTCCACAGGAAGCCGCAGTATTCAAGCGCCGTGCAGCTCGAACTGTACTTGGAGTAATCGAAAATCGAGAAGCCGTACCCCAGTCGGTCATACCAGGGCTGGAAGTGGCTCATGCGAAGGCCCAGTTCCAGAGTCAGTTTCTTGCTGACCTTCCAGGAATCCTGCACGAAACCCTCATAGGTGCCATACGCGATGTCGTTTACGCGATTGAACGAGGTCTCGTTGTATGAATTGAGGTTCCCCGTTACCAGGTCCGCATACGCGTTTCCCGTGGTGTAGGCACTGCCCACGGCGAAAATTAACTCGCCGTTGGTGTTGTTGTTGGCGGGCTGGGCATTCCGGATCCACTCCCAGAAAAAGCCGGCTTTGATGGTATGCGTGCCCCAGACTTTCGCTACCGTATCGCTGATACTGGGCATGTACTTGTTGGCGTACAGACCAGATGACGCGCCGCCGGCTTCGAACCCGCCCGGGTTGAAGACCAGCGCGGCTTCGGCCGGCCCGAACTGTCCAAACGACGGGATCTGCGCGACACCGTTCTTGTACAAACCGGCGTAGGTATATCCCACCTTCGCCCGGTCTACCTTCGACGGATCCGCGAACACGTTGGGGAAGCCGATAAAGCTGTAGCCGAAGACGAACTCGTTCGTCATGGATGGGCTGAAGACATGGGTCAGCGATGCCGTCACAGAGTCGGAACGGTTCTTGCCTTGCACCGAAGTCGGATAAGGGACCTGATCCCCGTTGCGCCACCACAGGCCGACTGGAAACAACTGCGTCTCGCGCTGCAGGTTATAGCGTACGAACAGCTTGGTGTTGTCGCTGATGTTATAGTCTACGCGCGACATCCATTGGATGTTGTTCTGGTTGAAGGTTTCCGCTTGTACGTAGTTGAAGCCGCCGGTGCTCGCGGGATCGGCATTTGCCGCCGGGTACAGCTTCGCCAGCGCCAGCATGTTTGGATCGAGCTGCGAGGTCGGAATCATGCCGCCCGGGTACTTGGCGAGCGCGGCGGCGGTCAACTGTCCGGGAGGCCCGCCGGTGGCGATAATGCTGCCCTCCTTGGCAATCTCAGATGGCGAGAAGTTGCCCGTCAGCTCGCCTGGCGTGGGGACCGTCGCCCGCAGCAGGCCAGTGTCCAGAACCTGGTAGAAATACTCGTAGCCGGTGAAAAAGAACAGCTTGTTCCGGCTCTTATTGAACCTCGTCCCGGGGATGATCACCGGACCGCCTATCGTGCCGCCTGGATAGTAGTACTTGTTCTGTGTTCGTCCCACACCGCTGGCGTTGTTCAGAGAGTCATTGGCGTTCAGTTCGAAGTTCCGGGCATAAAAGAACCCGGAGCCGTGGAACTCCTGGCCGCCCGACTTCGCCACCGAGCTGACGATCGCCGGCCCCTTCTGGTTTTCGGCGCTGAAGTTCGAAGTCAGCACTTTGAACTCTGCGACCATGTCCGAGTTTGGATTAATCGGAGTGTCGCAGTTGCAACCAGGGTCGGAAGCGTGCGCGCCGTCTGCGATGATGTCCAGCGAGTTGCTGGGCAACCCGTTGTATGAGTACGCGTTATTCAGCGGGCTCTGACTGCCGGCGTCGCCGTTGGCATTGATCCCGATGGTGCCGCCGTTGAAGTTGGCGTGGTTAGAGGTGCCGTTCTGGATAGCGAACCCCGGCATGATCTTGATGTACTCCGCCGCGTTGCTGCCCACTTGTACGTAGTTGTCCAGTTCCCTGGTCGTCAGCGTGGCCGACTTTTCACCAGAGTCCACCGAAGTGATCGCATCGGCAACCCCAGTGACCTCAACGACCTCGGTGGTAGTGCCCACGTTTAGCGTGACGTTCACGTTGCGCTTCTCGCCGCCCAGAATGGCAAGCCCCGTCGCCTTATAGCCAACGAAGCCTTTGGACTCCACTGTAAGCTCGTATGTAAAATCGCCGACCGAGATCGAAGCGAAAGTGTAGTAACCGTCAGAGTTGGTGACCGTGTCCCGGAGCGAACCCGACTTTTCGTTTTTCAGCTTCACCGTCGCATTCGGGATGACCGCCCCTGACGGATCGGATACTACGCCCGTGAGGGTGGCAAACAGCGACTGCCCATAAGCCAGCGATCCGAACAGGAGCAGAGCCATGGCCAACAGCAGGGAGTTTTTCGCGCACTTCATCGTCGCACTCGACTCGAACATAGAGCTCACACCTTTCATAAACTTGTGGGAAAGCGAGAACTGTAAAATAGTAAATACCCATTAGGGAAGGCGAAAGGATAAAGCGGTTAACTTGTACGTTACAAGTGTCAAGCCCATTGTTTTCAGTTTCGTTAATTGTAAAACTGTCACGATGTAACTCTCCCTGTGATATAATTTGGACACAAAAAGGGTCTGAAGAATGGCGCCAGACAACTTGGAGCTGGCCAGGCGGGAGCTCGAGTCAGTGATGAACTCGGGAGTTTTCTCGCACGCGCCGAGTCTTGCACAATTCCTTAGCTACATCTGCTCGAAGTCCTTTGAGGGCAAGGCCGATCAGATCAAAGAATACAATATTGCGGTCGAAGCGCTGGGCCGGAAACCGCCCGAATATGATCAAAAGAAAGACTCAATCGTTCGGGTGGAGGCTCACCGTCTGCGCAAGCGGCTGCGCCAATATTACGCCTCCGAGGGGGCAAATCACGCGCTGCAGATCCAGATCCCTCCAGGTCAATATGTGCCCCATTTTGTCACGCTTGCTGAGCCGGCAAATGGCCATATGGTTGAGGCGGCTGAGGAGGCAAAGCCGGTGGCTGCC
>Ga0335079_10007113_pt1 | contig 12759 bp, 9 predicted proteins | sample Lox_Sample_33_FD_206719 | JGI IMG/M metagenome (GOLD analysis project Ga0335079, IMG submission 206719) | Soil microbial communities from Loxahatchee National Wildlife Refuge, Florida, United States - Lox_Sample_3.3 | ecosystem: Environmental > Terrestrial > Soil > Wetlands | place: USA: Florida... | reverse complement strand
AACCAGCAGCTCGTGCTCGTAGGCGGTGATGTGATCGAGCCCCAGTTTATTCACATAGTCGAGCGCCGCGCCCATGCCGATGCCGCCGGCGATATTGGGTGTGCCCGCTTCGAATTTATACGGCAGCTCGTTGTAGGTGGTCTTTTCAAACGTGACGGTGCGGATCATGTCACCGCCGCCCTGGTACGGTGGCATGGCCTCGAGCAGTTTCTTCTTGCCGTACAGAATGCCGATGCCGGTTGGCCCGAAGACTTTGTGGCCCGAGAACGTGTAGAAATCGGCGTCGAGCGCCTGAACATCAATCTTCACGTGCGGAGCTGCCTGGGCACCATCGATGAGCGTCAGGGCACCGGCGCGGTGCGCCATCTCGATCATCTGGCGGGCCGGATTGATCGTGCCCAAGGCATTGGAAATATGTCCAACCGCAAGCATGCGCGTGCGCGGGCCGAGCAGTTTTTCGTACTCTTCGAGGATCAGCTCGCCGCGGTCGTTCATCGGAATCACCCGCAGCTTCGCTTCTTTTTCCTCGCACAGCATCTGCCAGGGGACGATGTTGGAGTGATGCTCGAGGGCCGAGATGATGATCTCATCGCCCGGCTTAACGTTCTTGCGTCCCCAGGAACTGGCTACCAAATTGATGCCTTCCGTCGTCCCGCGCACGAAAACGATTTCGCTCTTGCTCCTGGCGTTGAGAAAGCGCTTCGACTTCACGCGTGTCTCTTCGTAGGCTGCCGTGGACCGCTGGCTCAATTCATGCACGCCGCGGTGGATGTTGGCGCAATCGACCTCGTGGAATTTCCGGATGGCGTCGATGACCGCGACCGGCTTTTGCGCGGTCGCGGCGTTGTCCAGGTACACCAGGGGCTTGCCGTGGATCTTCTGCCGGAGGACGGGAAAATCCTCCCGCACCTTCTCCACGTCGAATCCTCGCGAAATCGCACTACTCAGGGCGCTCATGGAATTTCTCGAATAGGACCTTTTCCAAATGGTCCTTCAATGCCGGAACTTTGACACGGTCGATGATGTCCTGCGCAAACGCATACGTCAATACGTCGCGCGCTTCGTTTTTGCCGATGCCGCGCGACTGCAGGTAAAACAGCGATTCCGCGTCCAATTGGCCGATGGTTGCGCCATGCGTACAGCGCACGTCGTCGGCCAGAATCTGTAACTCGGGTTTGGTGTCGATGACCGCATCGTCCGAAAGCACCAGGTTCTTGTTGGTCTGCTTGGAGTCGGTCTTCTGCGCGTCCTTGCGGACGATGATGCGGCCATTGAAAACCGCTGAGGCCTTGCCGTCGAGGATGCCTTTGTAGAGCTCGTGACTCGTGCCGTGCGGCTTGGCGTGATCGATCTCGGTGTGATTGTCCACGTGCTGCCGGCCGTTGACCACGTACAGCCCGCTCAGCGTGGCCTCGGTACCTTCGGAAAGCGTGACGTTGGCATCGTTGCGAACCAGCGCACCGCCGATGGAGATGGAGTATGAAGTGAAATTCGCGCTGCGGCCGAGCGTGGCGTGCACAGTCTCGATGTGGAAAGCCTCACGGGATTCTTCCTGGATCTTGTAGTGATCGACCACGGCACCTTCACCGACCACTATCTCGGTGACGGCATTGGTGAAATACGAGCCGGTTCCCTGGTAGGTCTCGACGATCGTGCACTGGGCTTGCGCGCCCACCACAATGAGTGTCCGGTGGGGCAGGGCCATGCCTTGCCTAGCCGTGAAAGAGACCTCGATCGGTTGTTCGAGCACCGTTCCGCGAGGGACGCGCGTGAAATGCACACCATTGAAAAACGCCGTGTTCAGGGCGACAAATGGGTTCTTGTCAAAGCGGGCGTGTTTCGCGAGGAATTCCTGCGCGTCTTCCGGCACACTGGGCAGAACCTGGCGCGGCCCCACCTCGAACCGTGCTCGCGCGATGGGCGCGACGTTGGTGAATCGCCACTCTTCGTCGTGGGTCGTCGGGAACCCCAGTTCCGCGAATCGCGCGAACGCCGCGTCGCGCAACTGCTGAATCCAGGGCTCTGCCTTCGGCTGCTTGGTGAAGGCTTCGAGCCAAACCCCGATCTGTTCGGAAACAGCCGTCATCGCTTACCGACCGCCTCCTCTTCGTCCTCAATGCCCAACCCGGCATAGCCGCTCTCTTCGAGCTGCAGCGCCAGCTCCTTGCCGCCGGACTTCACAATTCGTCCGTCCGAGAGTACGTGGACGAAGTCGGGCACGATGTAGTTCAGTAGCCGCTGGTAATGGGTGACTACGATCATCGATCGCTCGGGACTCCGCAGCGCGTTCACGCCGTTGGCGACCACGCGCAGCGCGTCGATGTCGAGGCCGGAATCGGTTTCGTCGAGGATCGCCAGCCGCGGTTCCAGGACGGCCATTTGAAAGATCTCGTTGCGCTTCTTCTCGCCGCCGGAGAAGCCCGTGTTCACGGGGCGATTGAGCAGCGTTTGCTCCATATCCATGAGCTTCATTTTTTCGCGCACCAGGTTCAGGAAATCCATGGCATCGAGGTCGGGCAGCCCCTGATGCTTGCGCACCGTGTTCAACGCGGCCTTCAGAAAGTACATGTTGCTGACGCCTGGAATCTCCACCGGATACTGAAACGCCAGAAAGACGCCTTCACGCGCCCGGTCTTCGGGCGACATCGCCAGCAGGTCCTTGCCGTCATAGAGGACTTCGCCGGCGGTAACGTGATACAGTTCGCGGCCCGCCAGCACCTGCGCCAGCGTGCTTTTCCCGGAGCCGTTCGGTCCCATGATGGCGTGGACTTCACCGGAGTTCACGGCGAGGTCGATGCCCTTCAGAATTTCCCGTTCGCCTACTTTGGCGTGTAGATCTTTGATTTCGATGAGTGCCATGTTCCTCAAATCACAGGCCAGGAGGCCTGTGCTACCAGTGGCACAGGCCTCCCGGCCTGTGTGCCTTTTACCCTACGCTTCCCTCAAGACTGATCCCCAACAACTTCTGCGCCTCCACGGCAAATTCCATGGGCAACTCCTTGAATACCTCTTTACAGAAACCGTGCACGATCATGGAAACGGCGTCCTCCGTCGAGATGCCGCGCTGCCGGCAGTAGAAAATCTGGTCCTCGCCGATCTTCGAGGTCGAAGCTTCATGCTCCACCTGCGAGGAGGTGTTTTTCACTTCCAAGTACGGGAAGGTGTGCGCGCCGCACTGGTCGCCCATCAGCATCGAGTCGCATTGCGAGTAGTTGCGGGCGCCGGTAGCCGACTTTAGAATCTTCACGCCGCCACGATACGTGTTCTGTCCGTGGCCGGCCGAAATGCCTTTCGACACGATGGTGCTCGTCGTGTTCTTGCCGATGTGGATCATCTTCGTGCCGGTGTCGGCCTGCTGATAGTTGTTGGTCACGGCCACTGAATAGAACTCGCCCACCGAGTTCTCGCCCATCAGCAGGCAGCTCGGATATTTCCACGTGATGGCGGAGCCGGTTTCCACCTGCGTCCACGAGATCTTGGAATTGACACCGCGGCAAGCCCCGCGCTTGGTGACGAAATTGTAGATTCCGCCTTTGCCTTCCTTGTCGCCGGGATACCAGTTCTGCACGGTGGAGTATTTGACCTGCGCGTTATCCAGCGCCACCAGCTCCACCACGGCCGCGTGCAACTGGTTGGTGTCGCGCATGGGTGCCGTGCAGCCTTCGAGGTAACTCACGTAGGCGCCTTCGTCAGCCACGATCAGCGTTCGCTCGAACTGGCCGGTGTCCTTGGCGTTGATGCGGAAGTAAGTGGAGAGCTCCATGGGGCAGCGCACGCCTTTGGGCACATAGCAGAACGATCCATCGCTGAACACGGCCGAGTTGAGCGCCGCAAAAAAGTTGTCCGAGGAAGGCACCACCGACCCCAGATACTTCTGCACCAGATCGGGGTGCTCCTGGACAGCCTCGGAAAACGATCCGAAGATGATTCCCATGGCCTTCAATTTTTCTTTGAAGGTGGTTGCCACTGAAACACTGTCGAACACCGCATCCACAGCAACGCCCGCCAGAAGTTCCTGCTCCCTTAGGGGAATACCAAGTTTGTCGTAGGTCTTCAGTAATTCGGGATCGACCTCGGCCAAACTTTTCGGGCCGTCCTTCTTCGCCTTAGGAGACGAGTAGTAGATGATATCTTGGTAGTCGATGGGCGGATAGTGCACATTCGCCCATGTCGGCTCCTTCATGGTCAGCCAGTGGCGGTACGCTTTCAGCCGCCAGTCGAGCAGCCAATTGGGTTCGTTCTTCTTCGCGGAGATGAGGCGGATGACATCTTCGTTCAAGCCCCGCGGAATGGCATCGGCTTCGATTTCCGTTACGAAGCCCCATTTGTATTCCTGGGTTGCCAGAGTTTCCAGATTATTTGGGGAACTACTCACCGACGTGCTCCTGTTAACTACTAGTCTATCATCAGATTAGCTAATCTGTACTTCTTGGTCAAGATTCCGCAGCTAATGGATGCGAGGGGCGGTTGAGCGGGTGCAAACGACGGTTAAAGTTTCCGCGGGCGAGCGGTGCGGAGGACGGCCAAAAGCGCCAAAAAGGCTGCGCCTATCGCGAGCAAGCCGGCGGGTAGGGGTTCGGGCACGCTGTCAATCTCAAAAGCGCCCTGCTGGGTCCCGTCAGTTTCCCAGCCAGGCAGGCTGTTGTCGAACTGGGCGACCGGCCCGGACCCGCCCGGCGACCAGAACCACGTCAGCGCCGCTGTCGAGGTATCGTCTGTCACGGTTAGCCAATACTGCTGGCCTGCGTTGAGCAGCGGCTGGTCAATCGATGCGAAAGAAATCGGCTGGGGTTGCGCGACGAAGGATTCCAGGTCTGCCGAAAGCTGGAATGTCTCGATCGCCGCGCCTGGGAGACCGCCGGAGTCGGTTGTCACGGATATTTCAATCGGTACCGGAGCGCTGCCGAACCAGAGTCCGAGGGCCACGTAAATCTCACCAAGTTGTGCCGACTGACTCGGAGTGAAGGCCATGGCCAACTGGTTCAAATTCGAGCTCTGACCTGGGAAAAACGGACCAATAATCGAGCCAGCAGTGCTGTTATAGCTGAGGTCCGGGCCGAAAGTGTCGTAGATCACGCTGGCATTGGCGAATCGCGCGGTGAACGCCAGGACAGCGAGGAGCGCGAATAGCGAGCGGTTCATGCCACTACAAGATTAGGGGATATACCAGCTTCCATCAACGGTTGAACCACGCGCAAAAGCGCAACTTGTACCAATTGTCGGCATCGGTACGGGCTAGCCGTGGGTTAGAATTTCTTTCAAACTGAAAAGCAGATTTCATACTTCCGCCGATTTCAGTTCGGAATTTATAACCATACTCATCGGCATTGTTCCGGAAGTGGAAGTGCGCCGGTCCGCGTTAGACTCCATACGATACGTCAACGCGACATCGGTTGAGCGGCCACGCTGCCCTCAGCAGGATCACCGGGAAAGTGCTCATGAAACTGTTCAAGCAAAGCTCATCACAAAAACAATCCCTGCGGCGGGTGATCGAGGAAGCAGATGCCGCCAGTGTAGCCATAGAAGAGCGAGCCTCGGCTGAAGAGATGCTCGAAAAAGGGGAGGTCGAGACGGCGCAGCTGGGCGCGCTGGCCAAATTGCCTCCGTTCGGCCCGGTTGCAGTCAGCCTGATGCGGCTATTCGATCGCGACGACGTGGAAATGCACGACATCGTACGGCTGGTCTCGTCGGATGTCGCGCTGAGTTCGCAGCTGCTGGCATTAGCGAACTCGCCGCTGTTTGGCGTGCAAACTTCGATCCGCGATTTGCAGCACGCCATCACCGTCCTCGGGATGGATCGCACGAAAGCGTTGTCAACCACTCTGGCCATGCGCAGCTTTATGAGCAACGCCCCAAAAACGCCGGTTCTGCGGCGCATCTGGAGACACGGTGTGGCCACGGCAGTAGTTGCCGAAGTGCTGGCGCCATCCTATGGGTTATCGAAAGACCTGGCACACGTGGCCGGCATCCTGCACGATGTGGGCCGCGTGGCACTGCTGGCTGCTTACCCCGAGCAGTACGCAGAGCTGGCCGTACGGACGCATGAGAACAACGAATCCATCCTGCTCGCCGAACGTGCGCAGTTCGGGCTGGATCATTGCCAGGCCGGCCAACTGCTGAGCGAATCCTGGCGATTCCCCAACGAGCTGATTCACGTGGCCGGGCACCATCTGGAAGCCCCCGCCGCGCAGGACCTGTTGGCCGTGGTGCAGACCGCGTGCCGCTTGGCGGTAGATCGGGGCTTCGCTGCCATCGCGCGTCAGGATCACCGCACAAAAACGAACGAAACGATCGAAACGTGCGTGCCCCCGGCGATCCGAGGACACGTTACCGAATCGCTGAAGCAGGCCGATCAGCTGATTCTCGACCGGATCGAGTCGCTGGATTTTTGAAGTTTCGTAGGGCAAGCGATCGGCTTGGGTCGTTTGCCCGCTGATTGTACGAAAGGCAGACCGCGAACGACGACGGTCTGCCTTACTTTTTTCCCACGCTACAATTGAGTATTACCGTAACTCTTTCGAAGGGATATCCGTGACCGGTCACGAGATCAGACAGCAGTTTCTTGACTTCTTTGCGGCCCGGGGGCACCGCGTGGTGCGGAGCTCGCCCCTGGTTCTGCCGAACGACCCCACGCTTCTGTTCGCCAACGCCGGGATGAACCAGTTCAAGGACGTCTTCCTGGGTCTGGAGAAGCGCGACTACTCGCGCGCTGCCAGTTCGCAGAAGTGCGTGCGGGCGGGCGGCAAGCACAACGACCTGGAAAACGTCGGCTACACGCGCCGGCACCTCACCTTTTTCGAGATGTTGGGGAATTTTTCGTTTGGCGATTACTTCAAGGCTGAAGCCATCGAATTTGCGTGGGACCTGATCACCAAAGATTTCGGGCTGCCGAAAGACAAGCTCTACATTACTGTTTTTCGCGAGGACGATGACGCCGAGCAATTGTGGCAAAAGGTAGCGGGCGTTCCCAAGAGCCGTATCTTCCGCCTCGACGAGAAAGACAACTTTTGGCAGATGGGCGAGACGGGCCCCTGCGGCCCCTGCTCGGAAATCCACTACGACATGGGTGTGGAAGCCGCTGCGCCGGGCCGCGAACAGGAGCAGTTCCCAAGCGACGCGGGCGATCGCTTCGTCGAGATCTGGAACCTGGTCTTCATGCAGTACGACCGCGACGCTTATGGCGTGCTGACGCCGCTGCCGCGGCCGTCGATCGATACCGGCATGGGGCTCGACCGCATTGCCGCCGTGATGCAGGGCAAGCTTTCAGTGTTCGACACCGATCTGGTGCACCCGATCATCGTCAAAGCCGCCGACCTGTTTAATGTCACCCCCGGAACGGATGAGCGGGTGGACACCGCTTTGCGCATCGCCGCCGATCATGCCCGCTCGACCGCCTTCCTGATTCAGGACGGTGTGCTGCCCTCGAACGAAGGGCGCGGCTATGTGCTGCGCAAAATCATGCGGCGGGCCATGCGCAACGCCCGCATGGTGGGTGTCGAGGAACCGTTTCTCTACAAACTAACCGGCTTCGTGGCGGAGTTGATGAGCCCGGCCTATCCGGAACTGTTGGAGAATGCCCAGCGCGTGGCGCGCGTGGTCAAAGACGAAGAGCATCGCTACGCCACCACGTTCCTGGTGGCGGAGAAGGTGTTCAACGAATCGATCCAATCTGTGCAGGGCCTGATACCCGGGTCGATTTCCTTCAAGCTGTATGACACGTACGGGCTGGCGCTCGATGAGCAGGAGGAGATGGCCCGCGAGCACCATCTCTCGATTGACCGCGAAGGTTTCGAAGCCGAGATGGAGCAGCAGCGGGAACGCGCCCGTGCCAGTTGGAAGGGTGCGGAGAAGGGCGCGGTGGTTCCGGCGTATCAGAAGCTGCTGGAGCAAGGGCGCACGAAGTTTCTCGGCTACAACGAGCTGGAAGCCACTTCGCGGGTGATTGGGTTATTGATCGACCACCAGCCGGTGGATTCGGTGCCTGCCGGCGTGAGCGCCGAGTTGGTCTTCGACCGTACTCCGTTCTACGCCGAAGCCGGCGGCCAGGTGGGTGATCGCGGAGCTTTGTATTCGGCTAGCGGCGAAAAGGTGGCGGATGTCGAGCGGGCCTTTCCTGGCGTGCCCGGCCTGACCGTGCATCAGATCGTGGCTCACGCTCCCATCCGTGTGGGAGACGTGCTCCAGGCGACGGTGGCGGTGCCTCTGCGCGATGCCACACGGCGCAACCACACGGCGACGCATCTGCTGCACGCGGCGCTCCGGCGGGTGTTAGGCATGCACGTCAAGCAGGCGGGCAGCGTGGTGGAGCCCAGCCGTTTGCGGTTCGACTTCACGCATTACGCCGCCATGGACAAGGCCGAAATCGAAGAAGTGGAACGGCTGATGAACGAGCAGATCTTGCGCAACACGCAGGTGGATACGCAGATCATGCCGCTCGATCAGGCCATTGCCACCGGCGCCATGGCGCTGTTCGGCGAAAAATACGGCGAGGAAGTTCGCGTGGTATATGTGCCCGGCTTCAGCCGCGAGCTGTGCGGCGGCACGCACGTGCAGCGCACGGGCGATATCGGTATCGGCAAGATCGTTTATGAAGGAAGCATCTCGTCCGGTGTGCGGCGCATCGAAGCGATCACGGGGGAAGCCGCGCTCAAGCAATATCAGGAGTCCACGGAGGCGCTGCGCCGTGTTGCCGGGCTGGTGAAAGCCTCGGAGCCCGAGTTGATCGACCACGTGGAAAAGTTGTTGGCTCGGGAGCGGCAGCTCGAAAAGGAAATCGAGGAGCTCAAACAGAAAGAGGCCGTATCCGCCGCGGCACAGTTGGTCCAGGGCGGAGCGCAACAGCCGGTGGTGAAGCGCCTCGATGGCATGGACCGGCAGCAAATGCGATTAGTCGCCGACTCGCTGCGCAACCAGAAGATTCCAGTGGTGGTGCTAGCGTCGGCTGCCAACGGCGACGTGGCGATTGTGGCCGCAGTTCGTAAAGACCTCACCGGAAAATTCCACGCCGGTAAGTTGGCGGGCGCGCTGGCACAGGCCGTGGGCGGCAAAGGCGGCGGACGGCCGGATATGGCCGAAGGCGGCGGCAAGAATTCTTCCGTGCTGGATTCCGAGCTGCAAAAACTGAAGGCGGAGCTGGATAGCAAGCTGTGACCGAATCGTTTGACGCGCTCGTGGTGGGCGCCGGACCCACCGGGCTTGCCTGCGGGATTGAACTCCAGCAACGCGGCGTAAATTGCGTCCTCATCGAGAAGGGTTGCGTGGTGAACTCGCTCTATCACTACCCGACCAACATGACGTTTTTCACTACGCCGGAACTGCTGGAGATCGGCAACCTTCCAATGACCAGCATGTTCGAGAAGCCCAATCGCACCGAAGCGCTGAAGTATTACCGGCGCGTGGCCGACCATTACCACCTCAACATTCGGCAATATGAGCGAGTCGATCGGATCGCTGGCGACGATCTGGCGTTTCAAGTCTTCACCACCGACCGGCTCGGTTGCCAGCACGTCTACCAGGCACGAAAAATTGTGCTCGCGACGGGATATTACGACGTCCCGAACATGCTCAACGTGCCCGGCGAGGAACTGCCGAAGGTGCTGCATTACTACAAGGAGCCGCATCCGTACTACAACCATGACGTGGTGGTGGTGGGCGCCAAGAACTCCGCGGCGATTGCGGCGCTGGAACTTTTCTGGACGGGTGCGCGGGTCACATTGATTCACCGCGGATCCGCAATTTCCAATAATGTGAAGTACTGGATCAAACCGAATATTGAAAACCGTATTAAGAGCGGCGAGATCAAGGCGTATTTCGGTTCGCGCGTGGTCGAAATCCAGCCCGATTCCGTTCGCGTGACCACGCCGGAAGGCGAAGTGGTACTGCGCAACGATTTCGTGTTTGCCTTGATCGGATACCAGCCGGATTTGGCGTTTCTCAATTCCACAGGCATTACGCTGGAGCCGGAAACACTTAGACCGCGCACGGACGCCGAGACCTTGGAGAGCGAGCGGCGCGGGATTTACCTTGCGGGCGTCATTGTTGCGGGCATGCACACAAATGAAATATTCATCGAAAACGGCCGGTTCCATGGGCAATTGATCGCTCAATCGATCGCTTCCAAATTACTCGGCTGACGAGATTTGTGGCGTAATCCACAACATTTCCACAGTTTTTGCTGTTGCGATCCGCACAATCCCTGGTAACTTTTGTTGGGGGAAGTGCTGAAACTCTTGACTGATATTTGGTATCTATTAAAGAGAGGGATCCCAACCATGCTTCAGTCACTTGTGAACAGCTTGTTTGGTTGTTCTCATCGGAGGACCACCTTCCCGCTAACGCCACTCAAAAAGGGTGGCTACCAGGCTCTCCAGGTACCCAATGCAGCGCGCTTGGGAACCTACGTGACGTGTTTGGATTGCGGTAAGGAGCTAGCCTACGATTGGACCGAGATGCGGGTAGGGAAGCCTGTTACCGGGCGCGGCCCCTCGGGCGAGGCGCAGCCCAGCTTCCTCCGCTAAGAACCAGGACAGCTTCAAAGTGTAACGTTGCCCAGGAGAACTGCGTGCGTAGCGCCAGTCGCCGAGGGCAAGTTGGAAGGCTTGCGCCGCCACGTTTGGTGGGCAAGGATTGCGAATGCAATCGCCTCTTTGGCATCCGGATCGATACCGTGCTGCGCGGTGGTGGTGATGGTCATGGCCGGTAAGAACGCGGCCAGTTGCGCCATGAGCTGACGGTTGTGAACTCCTCCGCCGGACACGATGAGATCGCCGCGCGTGGGGCCGATTGCGCGCGCAATCGTGGCTGCCGTCAGGGCTGTGGCTGTTGCGATGAGATCGGGGAGCGGCCGCTTCGATTGGATCAGCCGTTCCACAAACGCCGCCCCGTACTGTTCGCGGCCCGCTGTTTTCGGCGGACGGCGGCGGTAATAGGGATCAGCGAGGAGACGGTTCAGTAACCGCCGATCGATTCTTCCCGATGCGGCGATAGCACCATTGCGATCGAATTGCTGCCGTCCGCGTGTGTATTCGCGGGCCAGCGCGTCGATCACCATATTGCCCGGGCCGGTATCGAAGGCTGTCACATCTTCGGGCCTCGCGGATGGTGGAATCACGGTGATATTGGCGATCCCGCCGATATTCAGGGCGAGACGAGCGCGCGTGCGATGTCGGAACAACAGGTAGTCTACGTACGGAACTAAAGGTGCGCCCTGCCCGCCGGCCGCAACGTCGCGCGTGCGGAAGTTGGAGACTACCGGAACTCCCGTGCGTTCGCGAATCACCGCGGGCTCGCCGATTTGCAACGTGTGGACGCCGCCTTCATGGCAGATCGTCTGTCCATGGCAGCCGATCAGATCGACGGACCCAAAGTTTCGTACCGCGCGCAGGACCGCTCGCGCGTAAAGTTCGCCGAGTTGGACGTTCAAACGGGAGATCCCGGCGGCACTGGCAGCCTCAAGGATGGTTCTGCGTACGGCCTCAGGATACGGCGTTGTTCGAAATCCGATTGTTCTTACTTTGTGTCCCGCGATTTCAATGATCGCGACGTCGATGCCATCGAGCGACGTGCCGCTCATCACGCCGGCGACTCTCACGAGCGTTTGAGCTCCTGCTGCAGCTCGCTCAGCAATTGCAGAGCTTCAATCGGACGCAGTTGGTCGAGGTTCAACGAACGCAGGCGTTCGGCAATTTGATAGCCCACCGGCTCAAAAAGCCGGATCTGCAACGGGCCGGCTTCGGGCTTGGCCAGCTCTTCGGTCACTTCGTGCTCGCTGCGCTCGTGCAGTTTGAGGACTTCGCGGGCGCGCTCGATCACGCCCAGCGGCAATCCCGCCAGACGAGCCACTTCAATGCCGTAACTTCGGTCAGCCTTCCCCGGTTCGACCCGATGCAGGAAGATGACGTGGTCGCCCGACTCCTTTACCGAAACGCGCAGGTTGCGCACGCCCTCGAGTTGTTCCGCCAGTTCCGTCAGCTCGTGATAGTGCGTGGCAAACAAAGTCTTGGCGCGCGTGAGGGAGTGGATGTGCTCCACCACGGCCCAAGCCAGCGCCAGGCCATCGTAAGTTGCGGTGCCGCGGCCGATCTCATCGAGGACAATCAGACTGCGCGCCGATGCCGTGTTCAGGATCACGGCGGTTTCGGTCATCTCCACCATGAAGGTGGAGCGGCCGCGCGCGAGATTGTCGGAGGCGCCGATGCGCGTGAAGATGCGATCAATCACTGGCAGCAGCGCCGATTCGGCGGGAACGAACGATCCCATCTGCGCCAGGATCGCGATCAGCGCCGCCTGCCGCAGGTACGTGGATTTACCGCCCATGTTCGGCCCGGTGATGATGGCGATCAGATCGCTGTTGTCGTTGAGAAACAGATCGTTGGGAATGAACCGTGCGGCATCCTGGTCAGCCAGACGCTCGATGACGGGATGCCTCCCGGCCATGATGCGCATTTCGCCATCTTCCGAAAACGCCGGACGCTGGTAGCGGTTTTCCGCCGCAACCTGAGCCAGCGAGGCAGTGACATCCAACTCCGCGATGGCCGCCGCAGAAGCCCGAATCCGCTGCGCCTCGGCGGCCACGGACTGGCGCACCTTGGTGAACAGTTCTTTTTCGAGCGTGAGGATCTTATCCTCGGCGTCCAAAACCTTGCGCTCGTAATCCTTCAACTCGGGTGTGGTGAAACGTTCCGCATTGGCCAGCGTTTGCTTGCGTTCGTAATCGGCGGGCGCCAGTTGCAAATTCGCCCTGGTGATCTCGATGTAGTA
>Ga0335079_10007112_pt1 | contig 12759 bp, 7 predicted proteins | sample Lox_Sample_33_FD_206719 | JGI IMG/M metagenome (GOLD analysis project Ga0335079, IMG submission 206719) | Soil microbial communities from Loxahatchee National Wildlife Refuge, Florida, United States - Lox_Sample_3.3 | ecosystem: Environmental > Terrestrial > Soil > Wetlands | place: USA: Florida... | reverse complement strand
CGCGAGGCTTGCCTCGTACTTCCTGATAGCGCCAAGGCGGCTGCTGCATTGGGGCGGCGCTGCCTCCAGAATCTGCTGCGGGACCATGTGAAGGTGACGCACGGCGATCTTTCGAGCGAGATTCAACAGGTGCTCGATAGCGGCAAGTTGCCATCGGGCTTGCATGAATCCATTGATGCTATCCGGAACATCGGCAACTTCGCTGCCCATCCAATCAAGAGCCAGCAAACGGGTGTAATTTTCGATGTGGAACCCGGAGAGGCAGAGTGGACGCTAAATGTGCTCGAGGGGCTGTTCGATTTCTATTTCGTCTCGCCCGCCCTTATTCAGAAAAAGAAAGATGCTTTCAACAGGAAGCTACAGGAAGCGGGTAAGCCTCCAATTAAGTGAAGGTCTTAGGTCAAATTCATCTGTAGGTTACAATTCAAACCGCATGGCATCTGCACTCGGCATCTTCGTCGGGCGGGTGGCGCACCCTTCCCGCCCCGAGCAATTATGACGCTCGACAGCGAGGGTGCCCTACCCTTTCGCGTTTTTTGCGAAAGGGTGGGCCTGGGGCGAGTGGAGATACGCGGGCTGGTGCTGGAGCCGGAACCATGGCCCGGGAGCAGCTTCCCCTGCTATGCCTCAGGTAAGGCTGGTCCGGTTGAGATCAATGAGTGGCAAGCGGTCGAGCTAAAGATCGGGGATCGCAGCCTAACGAGTGCGGCCCGCCCACCCCCTTCGACTCCGCTCAGGGCAGGCTTTTCGCACAGAACGCGAAAGGCGGGTGGCCCACCTTTGCGGTTTGTGCAAAGGTGGGGAGAGATGCACTCACGAACGTTCCTTCTTGATGGCGCAATCCCTGCTCTCTGCTAATTGATCGGCGAGCGCGGCGTCGAGTTCTTGCCTTCGGGCGCGGTCCCACCCCTCGAAAAGCGCGAAGGGTTGGGCACCCCGAGATGGAATCCGAGTGCGCCCTTCTGGGGTTATACTTCCTGCGATTCAGCAACTTCTACCGGTGGTAAGCAACTGGCGGCGGTGGTAGCAACAGAATGTGAGGAAATGAGTTTGCCCGCTGTGGTGAAATCGGGTCAAGCCCCGTGGCATGAGGACAGCTTAGTTTGTTGCCAGCCCGTGTCTGTGACGTATGAACATCCCCACTCAAGCCAAAACCGGGCTTGAGTGGGCCACCGGCGAAGGCTGTGACGTCTGAACATGCGCCTCCCAGGTTAGCTCGCAAACTGCGCTCGCGAACCTGGGGCACCCGGCTGTCAAACTGCCGCCCCGGCCCTTTCCCTTCCCTGGCTCGCGGGTTTATAGTCTCAAGCCGTTGCTCGGGAGGCGTCTATGAGTACATCCAACCTGCGGCAGGTCAAGGCCCGCACTTTCGGCGAAAACCTGGAAAGCGATCTGGCGGCAAAGTTTCTGCGCGTGGTGGAGACCGCGGCCATCGAGTCGGCGCGCACCATGGGCAAGGGCGAGCGCAAGCTTTCCGACCAGGTGGCCACCGAAGCCATGCGCCGCACCATGGACTGCATCCCCATGCGGGGCAGGATCGTCATCGGCGAGGGCGAGCGCGACGAGGCGCCCATGCTCTACATCGGCGAGCAGGTGGGCGCAGAGTTTCCCGACGGCACTGAGGTCCCCGATGTGGATATCGCCGTGGACCCGCTGGAGGGCACCAACCTGTGCGCCACCGGCGCGCCCGGTTCCATTACCGTGCTGGCGGCTTCCGAGCGCGGCGGGCTGCTCTACGCCCCCGATTGCTACATGGAGAAAATCGTGGTCGGGCCGGACTGCAAGTATGCCGTGGAGCTGGATGCGCCGGTGGAGCACAACCTCAAGAAGATCGCCCGCGCCCTGAAGCGCGATGTGGAAGACCTGGTCATCATTGTGCTCGACCGCCCCCGGCATGAGAAGCTGATTGCCGACATTCGCGCCACCGGAGCCCGCATCAAGCTGATCGGTGACGGCGACCTTTCTGCGGGGATTGCCGCCGCCGTGCTGGGCACGGGCGTGCACGCGGTTATGGGGTCAGGGGGTGCGCCCGAGGGTGTAATCACCGCGGCGGCTGTGCGTTGCGTCAACGGTTACATGGTCGGACGGCTGGTGATTGACAAGCCGGAACTGGAAGAACGCATTGACCGCATGGGCATCAAGGATAAGAAGAAGGTGTACGAGGCCGAGGACCTGGCGCCGGGCAAGCAGCTCATCTTCGCAGCCACCGGAGTAACCGAGGGCGCTCTGCTCAAGGGCGTGCGCTTCTTTGGCGAGGGCACGCGGACTTCTTCGGTCATCATGACCCTGCGCACCGGCAAAGTGCGCTTCATCGAAAGTATTCACCTGGATAAAGACGCCGAGGTGCGGGTCAGGTTCTCGTAGGCGGCGAATCAGGCGGAAAACCGGCGAACCACGCAGGGCAGGAAAGATTCGCCCTTAAGGCCCTTGCGTATCTTCTAAACCTTCGTGTAACTTCGTGCCCTTCGTGGTTATTGCTTTTTCCAGATGATCGCCGCGCCGTTGGCGGAGCCGTCGCTTTCAGCCCGTTACTTCATTTCTTTCATCCGCTCTGGCGGGACCTTGGGGAACGGCGGAAATTCCACTGAGGGGCCCTGGAACATGGCGATGGTCTTCTCGGCCCGCCGCGTGCCATCATGCACCGCAATTTTGTGGGGAACGCCCACCTCGTATCCTTCCCAGAGCGAAACGCCGGCGTAGGCGCCATCTTTGCGCAGCACGTAATACGTCATGTCCACGTAACGGAGCTTGTTCATGTCATTGTCGTAGATCTTGGCCACGCGCTTGAGCGCGTCCATGCCGGCGTCATGGGGCGGCATGCCATGGCGCATGTTCTCGATGATGGTATGCGCGCCCGCAACCTTAATATTCTCTTCCCCGCTGCCGGTCGCACCCGCCGAGCCAATGTCCGGATCGGTATAGCAGCCGGCCCCAATGATGGGCGAATCGCCCACGCGTCCCGGCATTTTGTAGGCCAGCCCGCTGGTGGTGGTGCAGCCGGAGATTTCGCCCTTGTCGTTGAGCGCCGAGCAGTGGATCGTCCCCGTGGGCGGAAACAGCACCTTGCGGATGGCCTCGCGGCGAGTCTCTTCGGGAATTCCCAGGTTCTCCGCCATTTCGTCGAGCCGTTGCAGACGCTCCTCCCATAGCTCCGAGTGCGGCTTCTCTCCGCTTTCCGGCGCCTGCCAGTGCGGATCGGCCAGGCCCGGTCCCCACCAGTCGTCGGTCGAGTGGTATTCCTTCCACAGCATCCAGATTTTGCGCGAGTGCTCGGTCAGCAGATCCATCTGCGGAAAGCCCATTGCCTTGGCAAAGCGGTCCGCGCCCTCGCTCACCAGCATGACGTGCCCGGTATGCTCCATGACCGCTTTGGCCACCTGCACCGCGTTCTTGACATTGTGCAGAGCCCCCACTGAACCCGCGCGCCGCGTGGGCCCGTGCATACAGCAGGCATCGAGCTCGACCACGCCATCTTCGTTGGGAAGCCCGCCATAGCCCACGCTGGTGTCGTGCGGATCGTCTTCCGGGCCGGTCACCACCTTGATCGCCGCCTCCAGCGTATCGCCGCCGTTGACCAGGAACTTGTAGGCCTCGTCGAGATAGTTGTATCCATTGCCGGCGCAGATGATGATGGGCGCCTTGTGCGCAGATTCTTTCACGCCCGATTGTGCAGCCGGCATGGGCTGCGCCTCTCCCCGCAGGCTCAATGACAAGGTCCCTGCCACAGCGGTGCTGACGAACTCGCGGCGCGAGAAGGGCATGATTTCCTCCACAAAATGATTTGAAAACGTCCGCCAGCATATCAGCCGGCGGCGGCCAGTTTCTATGGCGCTGCTAAAATTGTGATGTGAGCGTTCTGCACAACCTGCGCGTTACCCTGGAAATGATCAAGTGGGAGCACTCCGTCTTTGCCTTGCCTTTCGCGCTGTGCGGCGCCATGCTGGCCGCGAATGGCCTGCCCACCTGGCATCAGCTCGCGTGGATCGTGGTGGCCATGATCGCGGCGCGCTCGGCAGCCATGGCCTTCAACCGCCTGGCCGACGCCGCCATTGACGCCGATAATCCCCGCACGCGTACGCGCGCCTTGCCCGCGGGCCTGCTCAGCCGCGGCTTTGTCGCAACTTTCGTCGCGATTTCCTGCGCCGTGCTGGTGCTGGCCGCCTGGGAGCTGAATCGCCTGGCCTTCCTTCTTTCTCCCCTGGCGCTGGCGGTGGTGCTGCTTTATTCCTACAGCAAGCGCTTTACCCGCTGGTCGCATCTGGTGCTGGGCTTTGCCCTGGGCATTGCTCCTGCGGCGGCCTGGATTGCCGTGCGTGGCTCGCTCGATCCCCGCATACTTTTGCTGACCGCCGCCGTGACCTTCTGGGTGGGCGGCTTCGACGTGCTCTACGCCTGCCAGGACTACGACTTCGACCGCGAGGCCGGTCTGCACTCGGTGCCGCGTTACTGGGGAATTCAGCGCGCGCTGTGGGTCGCCCGCGCCTTTCATCTGCTCATGCTGCTCCTGCTGGTTGCGCTTGTGGTGGAATTTGGCCTGGGGAAACTGGCGCTGATCGGCGTCCTGGCCGTGGCCTTGCTGCTGGCCTACGAGCATTCCCTGGTTTCGCACCATGACCTGAGCAGGCTCAACGCCGCCTTTTTCACCATGAATGGCGTGATCTCCGTGGTCTTTTTTCTCTTCGTCGCCGGGGATTTATTACTGCGGCGCTGATCGTCCTACGCGGCCGCTTTGACCTCGCTCATCAGCGCCAGCAGGTTCTGCTCCGAATCGCGAAAGAAAGTCATCCACAAGTCATGCGTGGGCAGTTTGGCGATGAGATGCGGCGTGTCTTCGAAATGCACGTTCTGCGCGAGCATCTTCTGATGTGTGGCAGAAATATCGGACACGGCGAAGTAGAGAATGGAGCTCGGATGGTCAAACTCGGCCTTCTCGGGTTTGCTCAGCATCAGGCGCACTCCGCCACAGTCGAAGAACGCCAGGCTGCCTGCGGTAAACAGCAGCTTCAGCCCAAGCACATCGCGGTAAAATGCGGCCGCCCGCTCGACGTCGTGAACGTGGATCGCAATCTGGCCAATGCGCGAAATCCCTGGCGCCTCGCTGGTAACGGTCATGGCCTCTTCTCGCCGTAGATATGAGTCAGCATGGCTATGACGCAGGGTAAAGAGCCGAGGTCAATAAATAGCATAAACTGTTATCCAAATCGGTCCCCGGTGGATTGTTGGATTCATTAAACGGCCACGGCGGGCGTCAATCAACGCTCTCCCATCTCCCCTAACGCCCCCGGCTGCTTCCCGTGGCCAAGCTGCGATATCATAGATAAAGATGGCCGCCCACGCCTTCCAGACCGACGATCCGCGCCTTCAGCCAATCCATGCCAAGGTCCTGGCGGGCGAGCGGTTAAGCGAGCACGACGCCCTAGCCCTCTACCGCACCGGCGACATTCTTGCCGTTGGCTGGATGGCTAATTTCGTCCGCGAGCGCATGCACGGCGATAGGACTTTTTTCAACGTCAATCGCCATATCAATCCTACCAACGTCTGCGTGGCCGCTTGCCGGCTCTGCGCCTTTGGCCGCAAGAAAGACGCGCCCGGCGCCTATACCATGGCGCTCGAAGAGGCCTTCCAGACCGCGGCTTCCGGTTACAGCGAGGCGGTGACCGAATTTCATATCGTGGGCGGCCTGCATCCCGATCTGCCCTTTCAATATTTCCTCGATCTGATCTCGGGACTGAAGGAGCGCTTTCCCCAGGTCCACCTGAAAGCCTTCACCATGGTCGAGGTGGCCTACCTCGCGCGGCGCGCCAAGCTTTCGATCAAAGAGACGCTGGAGCAGATGAAAGCTGCCGGCGTGGATTCCCTTCCCGGGGGCGGCGCCGAGATTTTCGCCGACCGCGTGCGCCACATCATCTGCGATCACAAGATTGATGGCGATCAATGGCTGGAAACCGCGCGTCTGGCTCACCAGATCGGCCTGAAGTCGAACGCCACCATGCTCTACGGCCACATCGAAAGCGACGAAGACCGCGTGGACCATCTGCTGAAGCTGCGCGCCCTGCAGGATGAAAGCGGCGGCTTCCAGACTTATATTCCTCTCGCCTTTCATCCCGACAACACGCCGCTGCAGCACCTGCCCAGGACCACGGGCATGCTCGATATCAAGCAGATCGCCATCGGCCGCCTGGTGCTCGATAACTTTCCCCACATCAAATCTTACTGGCAGATGGTGACGGCGAAGATGGCGCAGATTTCTCTGCGCTTCGGCGCCGACGATATGGATGGCACCGTGGTGGAAGAAAAGATCTATCACGATGCCGGGGCCACCACTCCCCAGGGCATGCGCCGCCAGGAATTGATTCGCCTGATCAAAGCAGCCGGCCGCGAGCCCATCGAGCGCGACACCCTCTACCGGCCGGTCACGCGCACCGAAACTTCGGTCACAGTTGCGGTCTAAGACCGGCGTTTTTCAAATCCCTACGTCAATCAAAGTAAAACTTTGTAAAGATTCCGTCATCGTTCTTGACCCTACAGGCCTCAGGCCGGATGCTTTTAGGTTAACGTTCCGCCTTCAACGTACAATAATTCTGTAACGCCAGAGCGTCTTTAGGCGTCAAAAACTCGTCGTATTTCATACCTCGAATCCATGCCAAAAACGACCCCCGGTAACTTGATCGTGACTGATAGCCGCGAGGGCGGAACATCCCGGCCGCTTGCCGCCGGAAATTCGCGCCTATCGAACTCTCCACTCCGTTTCGCGGGCGCCCACTGGATCACGCTCAGCGCCGCTCTGCTGCTGTGCGCTTCCTGGCTGGGGTGCGCCGGTAGCAACCCGAAGGCCGCCACCCGCGGCGGCAACCAGGCCATGCCGGTCTCGGTGGCCACGGTTGAAAAGCAGGACCTGCCGGTCTTTCTGACCGGCCTGGGAACCGTCACCGCCTACAACACCGTGAGCGTCAAGAGCCGGGTGGATGGCCAGCTGGTGCAGGTCGCCTTCAAAGAGGGCCAGCACGTCAATAAGGGCGATCTGCTGGCGGAAATTGATCCCCGGCCCTTCGAAGTCCAGCTCAACCAGGCCCAGGCCCAGCTTTACCGCGACCAGGCTTCACTGCGCGACGCGCAACTGAACTATGAGCGCTACAAGGGTCTGCTGGAGGAGTCCGGGGCCATGTCGCAGCAGCAGGTGGATACCCAGCATGCCACCGTGGACCAGCTGCAGGGCGCGGTGCGCACCGATCAGGCCGCCATTGATAATGCCAAGCTGCAACTGGTGTATTGCCGCATCACCGCCCCGGTAAGCGGCCGCATCGGGCTGCGCCTGGTGGATGTGGGCAACATGGTGCACGCCGCCGATACCAACCCTCTGGTCGTCATCACCCAGCTGCAGCCCATCGCGGTAATTTTCACTCTGCCGGAAGACCAGCTTCCCAGCGTGATGCAGCACATGCACGGCGGAACCTTGCAAGTGGAAGCTTACAGCCGCGACGATCAGACCAAAATCGCAACCGGCAAACTGCTTACCATTGACAACCAGATTGATACTTCCACCGGCACGGGCAAGCTGAAAGCTGTTTTCGATAACAAGGGCGATGAGCTCTGGCCCAACCAGTTCGTCAACGTCCACTTGCTGCTCGAAGTGCGCAAGAACGCAACCCTGGTTCCCGCCGCCGCCATCGAGCGCGGCCCCCAGGGCGATTACACCTTCGTGGTCAAGCCCGATCAAACCGTCATGGTGCAGCCCGTGACCACTTCCATTACCCAGAACAGCCTGACTCAGATTGCCAGCGGGCTTACCCCCGGCCAGCAGGTCGTGACCGATGGCCAGGACAAGCTGGATAACGGCAGCCGGGTGGAAGTGCGCGCCAGCGGGCATGCGGCGCAGGCCAAACAACCCGTCCAGTCAACGGAACAACAATGAGTCCGTCGCGGCTGTTCATTCTTCGGCCCGTAGCCACATCTTTGCTGATGATCGGCCTGCTACTGGTAGGCATTGTCGCCTACCGCGCCCTGCCGGTCTCCGCCTTGCCCGAGGTGGATTACCCCACCATCCAGGTGGCCACTTTCTATCCCGGCGCCGATCCTACCGTGATGGCTTCTTCGGTCACCGCTCCCCTCGAGCGCCAGTTCGGCCAGGTCCCCGGCCTGAGCCAGATGACCTCCACCAGTTCCTTCGGCAGCTCCATCATCACTCTGCAATTCAATCTCGATCAGAACATCGACGTGGCCGAGCAGGAGGTGCAGGCCTCCATCAACGCCTCCAACACCTACCTGCCGCGCGACCTGCCCAATCCGCCCATTTACAGCAAGGTGAACCCGGCCGATGCGCCCATTCTCACCCTGGCCCTGACCTCAGACACGTTGCCGCTCTCGAGCGTGGAAGACCTCGCCGATACCGCTCTGGCGCAGAAAATCTCCCAGCTCCCCGGCGTCGGCCTGGTCTCGATCAGCGGCGGGCAAAAACCGGCGGTGCGAATTCAGGCCAATCCCACCACGCTCGCCTCCTATGACCTGAGCCTGGAAGACGTGCGCACGGCGGTGGGCCAGGCCAACGTGGACCAGGCCAAAGGCGTGCTCGATGGCGCCCGCCAGCAGTACACCATCGGCGCCAACGACCAGCTTCTGACCAGCGCTCAGTACGCCCCCGTGGTCATCGCCTACCGCAACGGCGCCCCGGTGCGCATCTCTGACGTGGCCAACGTGGTCAACGGCGCCGAGAACAACATGGAGGCGGCCTGGATGAACCAGACGCCGGCCGTGATCGTCAATATTCAGCGCCAGCCCGGCGCCAACATCATCACCGTGGTGGACCGCATCAAGCGCCTGCTGCCCATGCTGCAGTCCTCCATGCCGGCTGCGGTGAAGGTCTCCATCCTCACCGACCGCACCGTCACCATCCGGGCCTCGGTGCAAGATGTGCAGTTCGAGCTCATGCTCACCGTTGCTCTGGTGGTGATGGTGATCTTTCTTTTCCTGCGGAATCTTTCTGCCACCATCATTCCCAGCGTGGCCGTGCCGCTCTCGATCGTCGGCACCTTCGGCGTGATGTATCTCGTCGGTTACAGCCTGAACAACCTGACGCTTATGGCGCTCACCATCTCCACCGGCTTCGTGGTGGATGACGCCATTGTCATGATTGAAAACATTTCCCGCTTTCTCGAAGAGGGCGACCCGCCGCTCGAGGCCGCGCTCAAGGGCTCGGGCCAGATCGGTTTTACCATCGTCTCGCTCACCGTCTCGCTGATTGCCGTGCTCATTCCCCTGCTCTTCATGGGCGATATCGTGGGCCGCCTGTTCCGCGAGTTCGCGGTCACGCTGGCTGTGACCATTCTGGTTTCGGCGGTGGTCTCTCTGACCCTGACGCCCATGATGTGCGCCAAGCTCTTGCGCCCGGCCGGCGGCAAGCACAGCCGCTTCTACGAAGCCTCGGAGAAATTCTACGAACGCGTGATCGCCTTCTACGGACGCACGCTGAAATTCGTGCTGCGCTATCAAACCACCACCCTGCTGATTACCGCCGGCACGCTGGTGCTCACTCTGTTTCTTTACGTGGTGGTGCCCAAGGGCTTCTTCCCGGTGCAGGATACCGGCGTGATTCTCGGCATCTCTGAGGCGCCGCAGAACGTCTCTTTCGATGCCATGCAGCAGCGCCAGCAGGCGCTGGCGAAAGTCATCCTCAAGGACCCCGACGTCGAAAGCCTCTCTTCCTTCATCGGCGTGGATGGCACCAACACCACCCCCAACAGCGGCCGCATCCAGATCAACCTGAAGCCCCGCGATCAGCGCAAATCAGACGCCTCGGCGATCATCCGCCGCCTGGCGCCTCAGGTCGCCCAGGTCCAGGGCATCACTCTCTACATGCAGCCGGTGCAGGATTTGACCGTGGAAGACCGCGTGAGCCGCACCGAGTTTCAATATTCCATGGAAGACACCGACTCGCGCGAACTGGGTGACTGGTCGCAGCGCGTGCTCGACAAGCTGCGCGCCTTGCCCGAGCTGCGCGACGTCGCCAGCGACCAGCAGAATAACGGCCTCGAAGTGAACCTTGTCATTGACCGCGATTCCGCCTCCCGCCTCGGCATTCTGCCCCAGGCCATTGACGACACGCTGTACGACGCCTTCGGCCAGCGCCAGGTCTCAACCATGTTCACCCAGCTCAACCAGTATCACGTGGTGCTGGAAGTGGCGCCGCAGTTTCAGCAGAACCCTGACGCCTTGCAGAATATCTATGTGAAATCGAGCACCGGGACCCAGGTGCCGCTCTCCGCTTTCAGCCATTTCGAGACCGAGAACGCCGCTCTGGCCATCAATCATCAGGGCCAGTTCCCGGTGGTGACGCTCTCTTTTAACCTCGCGCCCGGAGCCTCGCTCGGCGATGCCACCAAGGCAATTGATGCCGTGGAAGCCGAGATCCACTTGCCCGCCAGCGTTCACACCAGCTTTCAGGGCACCGCGGCGGCGTTCCGCAATTCGCTTTCGAGCGAGCCCTGGCTCATTCTGGCCGCCATCATCACCGTCTATATCGTGCTGGGCGTTCTCTACGAGAGTTACATTCATCCCATCACGATTCTTTCGACTTTGCCCTCGGCCGGCGTGGGCGCCATTCTTGCCCTGCTGCTCACCGGCAACGATCTGAACGTGGTGGGCCTGATCGGAATCATCCTGCTGATCGGCATCGTCAAGAAAAACGCCATCATGATGATTGACTTCGCGCTCGAAGCCGAGCGCGATGAGCACAAGCCGCCGGAAGAGGCGATCTTTCAGGCCTGCCTGCTGCGTTTCCGTCCCATCATGATGACCACCATGGCGGCCCTGCTTGGCGGATTGCCTTTGGCCCTCGGCACCGGCACCGGATCGGAGCTGCGCCATCCCCTGGGCATCACCATCGTGGGCGGACTGCTGCTGAGCCAGTTGCTCACGCTCTATACCACCCCGGTGGTGTATCTCTGGTTTGATCGTCTGGCGCAGCGCTTTGCCCGCTTCCGCATCGGCAATCCGATTGATGCCTCGATGGCGGCGGAGTAAGGAAGGACGCATTGCTGAAAAAGCCACGAAAACCGGGCGCGCCGTGGAAGCCTGTCGCTTCAGCGCCACGTGAATGCTGAGGAGGGAACAGGCGCTTTAACGCCGGAAGGGCCAAGTGCGAAAGGCCAAATGCTAACGCCTGAGGAACCATGAACATTTCCGCCCCATTCATCAAGCGCCCGGTCGGCACCTCGCTGCTGACCGCTGCCCTGCTTATGTCCGGGGTGCTTGCCTTCAACTTCCTTCCCGTGGCGCCGCTGCCGCAGGTGGATTTTCCCGTCATCCAGGTAGGCGCCAGCCTGCCGGGGGCCAGTCCTGAGACCATGGCCTCGGCGGTCGCCACCCCGCTCGAGCGCCAGTTCGGGCGCATCGCCGGCATCAACCAGATGACCTCGTCTTCCCAGCTGGGTTCTACCAGCGTGGTTTTGCAGTTCGACCTGAACCGCAACATTGACGCCGCCGGCCGCGACGTGCAGGCCGCCATCAACGCCGCCCGCAGCCAATTGCCGGCAAATCTGCCCGGCAACCCGACTTACCGCAAAGCCAATCCGGCCGATGCCCCGGTCATCATTCTGGCCCTGACTTCTGACACCATTCTGCTGCCCCAGATGTATGACGCCGCCGACTCCATCCTGGCGCAGAAGCTCGCCCAGGTGGATGGCGTGGGCCAGGTCTTCGTCGGCGGCGGCGCCCGCCCGGCGGTGCGCGCCGAGGTCAATCCCACGCTGCTCAATAAGCTGGGCATCGGGCTGGACGCAGTCCGCACCGCCATGGGATCGGCCAACGCCCATGAGCCCAAGGGTGAAGTGGCCAATGCAATCAACGCCTGGACCATCAATGACAACGACCAGATCAAGCTCGCCGACCAGTACCGCCCGCTGATTGTGGGCAGCCACAACGGCTCTTACGTGCGCCTGGGTGATGTGGCCGATGTAGTGGATTCGGTCGAAGACATCCGTCAGGTCGGCCTGTCGGAGGGCAAGCCCGCGGTGCTGATCATCGTTTTCCGCCAGCCCGGGGCCAACATCATCGGCACCGTGGACCGGGTCCGCTCCCTGCTGCCCGAGCTGCAGTCCTCGATCTCGCCCGCCATCAAGATCGGCGTGGTCATGGACCGCACTACGACGATTCGCGCCTCCGTGCATGACATCGAAATCACCCTGCTGATTTCCGTCGTGCTGGTGATTCTGGTGGTTTTCCTTTTCCTGCGCACCGTGCGCGCCACCATCATTCCCAGCGTTGCTGTGCCGCTTTCGCTGATTGGCACCTTCGGCGTCATGTATCTGCTGGGCTACAGCCTCGATAATCTTTCGCTCATGGCGCTGGCCATTTCCACCGGCTTCGTGGTGGATGACGCCATTGTGGTGCTCGAGAATGTCACCCGCTTCATGGAGCTGGGCATGCCGCCGGTGGCCGCGGCCTTCCGCGGCGCCCGCGAGATCGGCTTCACCGTCCTCTCCATGAGCACCTCGCTGGTGGCAGTTTTTATTCCCATCCTGATGATGGGCGGAATTGTCGGCCGCCTCTTCCGCGAGTTTGCCGTGACCCTGAGCATCGCCATCGGAGTCTCGCTGCTGGTCTCACTCACCACCACCCCGACCATGTGCGCCAAGTTTCTGCGCGGCGGGAAAGAGGAGCAGCATGGCCGCGCTTACAACTTCGGCCAGCGCGCCTTTGACCGTGTGCTGCTGATTTACCGCCGCTGCCTGGAGTGGGTGCTGCGCCATCAGCCTCTGACTCTCG
>Ga0335079_10007111_pt1 | contig 12761 bp, 10 predicted proteins | sample Lox_Sample_33_FD_206719 | JGI IMG/M metagenome (GOLD analysis project Ga0335079, IMG submission 206719) | Soil microbial communities from Loxahatchee National Wildlife Refuge, Florida, United States - Lox_Sample_3.3 | ecosystem: Environmental > Terrestrial > Soil > Wetlands | place: USA... | reverse complement strand
ACTTCGCCTCGTACACCGTCTTCCCGCCAACCACGGTCCGCAGCACTTTGATCTCCAGAACTTTCTCCGGCGGAGAAGCCGACGTGATGTCCTGATCGAGCACGACGAAGTCGGCGAGCATTCCCGGTGCCAGCTTCCCCTTTTGTTTTTCCGCGAACTCCGCATAAGCCGCGCCCGTCGTATAAGCCGCGATCGCCTGCTCGATATTCAGTGGCTGCCCCGGATACTTTTTTCTTCCATCTTCACTCATGCGAGTGAGTGCGGAATAAACTCCGCGAAATGGCGTCACCGGCTCAACCGGATAATCCGTCCCGAAAGCCAACATCACCCCATGCTTCAAAAAGTCAGCCCAGTCATACGAAGTCTCGGCGCGCTTTGGTCCTAGCCGCGATTCCGCCCAATTCATATCCGTCAGCAGATGGCTCGGCTGCATCGACGCGATCACTTTCAGTTCCTTGAAACGCAAAATCTGCTGCGCAGTCGTCACCTGCGCATGCTCGATGCGAAGCCGGTAATCTGTGCCGCCATCGGCCGCCTTCACCTTCGCATCTTTCGCGGCTTTCTCTGCTTCGGCGAACGCGTCCAGCGCCATCTGCACGCCTTTATCCCCGATGGCGTGAAACCCGATCTGGTATCCCGCCAGCACCCGCTCTTTGGTCATGGTATTCAGTTTTTCCTGCTCATAGAGCGGCATTCCGCTGTTGCCCGGATCATCGCTATACGGCGCGAGCAACGCCGCCGTCTTCGATCCGAGCGACCCATCCATGAAGCCTTTCAACATGCCGGTATGCAGCATGTTGTCCGAGGCCAGGTGGGAATCGCGCTTGCGGTTGAGTTCCTCGACCGAATCATCGAACGGCAACCACTCCGAGATGCGCGCCGTCAGCTTCCGCTCGCCCTCGATCTCTTCATAAATCTGAAAATCTTCCCACTGCGAAAAATCCTGCGCGGAAGTTACCCCATGACTGGCCAGATCGGTCAGAGCCATTTCAATCGCCAGCCGCCGCTTCTCGTGCGTCGGTTTTGGAATCACGTCTCGCACCAGGTCGGTCGCTTTCTCGCGCAGAATCCCAGTCGGAGTGCCGCTATCGTCGCGATCAATTTTTCCGCCTGCGGGCGCCTTCGATGCCACGGTCACGCTCGCCAGTTGCAGCGCGCGCGTGTTGGCGACCGCAATGTGGCCATCCACCCGAAAAAGAAATACCGGATGATCGCCACTCACCTCATCGAGGTCCCAGCGCGTCGGCGTCACCTTCACCGGCCACAGCGTCTCATCCCAACCCTCGCCCACCACCCACTCGCCCGGAGCCGTCGCATCGCACTTGGCCCGCAGGCGCTCGCGAAATTCGTCGAGCGTCTTGGCCCCAACCAGATCAACATTCATTTTTTCCAGACCGGCGCTCGCCAGGTGCATGTGTGCATCGTTGAAGCCGGGCATCACAAAATGACCGTCCAGATCGACGATCTTCGTGTCGGGCCCCTTCAGTTTCGCAATGTCGTCCTTCATCCCGACCGCTAAAATCCGGTCGCCACGAATCGCGATAATCTCCGACCGTTTGCCCGCACCGAGCGATGCCGCCGGATCGACCACCCCGCTATAAATATTTCCGTGAGTGAAGATGACATCGGCTTTTACCTTGGTACCTTGCGCCGTCGCAGCTTGCGCCTTCGTCGGAGTTTGCGCCTTCTGGGCCGGAGCCGTCTGCGCCTGCGGCACCACTGACGGGAACGTCTGACCCGGAGGCGTCTGAGCTTGCGGCGTTGCAGTTTGGGCCACTGGAGTTTGTGTTTGCGCCCATGCCGCGCAGCACCAGACGCACAGAAACATCAGACCTCGTGTCATTCCTCTACTCCCGACAATGCAAGCATTGTAAGCAGGATGCGCCGCAGGGCGAGGTCCCGGCCTTCGCAGTCGAACCATTCTTGCAACGTGTGCGCGCCACCTCCAAGTCCACCGCCGCCAATCGCGATCGCCTCGCGCCCCAGCGAAAGAGGAATGTTCGCATCCGTCGATGCGCGCTGCACCTGCGCCGCGTTCCCCAGGTGCCCATCCACCCCGCGAATCACCTGCAGGATGCGTGCATCAGAACTCAGTTCTCCCGCCGGACGATTTCCGATTTCCACAATCTCGCACGTGACGTTCTGCGCGCGCCGCGTCCCGCGCGCAGCCACGGGGCGATTCTCCGAGTCCATCGCATGGTCGAGCGCGATGCGCAGCGCCCGCTCCAGCCGGTCAATCTCGGTCGTCGAGGTCGAGCGCAGATCCACGCGCATGCTCGCCGATTCCGGAATCGAATTCACCGACGTGCCGCCGCGAATCACTCCGATGTTGTAAGTCGTCTTCGGAGCCGTGGGTACCGGCGTTTCACTGAGGGTCTGAATCGCGCGCGATAAAACCACAATGGGATTGGGAGCCCCAAAGTCGCTCCACGAGTGCCCCCCCGGCCCCCGCGCAATGATTTCAAAGCGGCGGCTGCCCAGCGCTTCGGCAACGATGGTGTCCGATCCCGCTCCATCCACCACTACGCTGTACGCGATCGCATCGCACCAGCGCGGTGTTTGAAAAACGTGACGCATCCCGCGCAAATCGCCTTCGCCTTCCTCGCCCACATTCCCGATAAACAGAAAGGGCATCGTGTGCTGCATTCGTCCGCTGCCGAGAGCCGATGCAATTGCCAGCAACGCCGCGATCCCGGCTCCATTGTCGGAAACGCCGGGCCCATACAGCCGGCTGCCTTTCTGGTGAATGTTCAGCGGGGTCGTCGCCGGAAACACCGTATCAATGTGTGCGCTGAGCGCAACGAAACGATTGCCCTCGCCGGAGCGCGGTTTGCTGGCGTGAATTCCAAACACGTTTCCAACTTCGTCAATCTGCACGTCCGCCAGTCCGATCTCGCGAAAACGATTGGCTAGCCACTGTCCACGCGCGCTCTCGCCAAACGGAGGAGCGGCCACCCGCGATACTTCTAGTTGCCACTCGGCAATCTGAGCTTCCTCGAGGCGGAAACGGCCAAGCGCCGCGCGGACATCGGGCACCGCAGCCACGCGCGAAATCTCTTCGTGCACCGAAGCGTACACCCCGGAATTTGTGGCTGCCGAGCCTCGGTCCATCCTCGTAACTTTCCTCGTAACCTTCGGCCTATCTTAACCGAACGCCTTACCGGAGACCGAAACCGAAGTTCCACCCACCGCAAGGTTTGACACCCTTTCTAGCCATATCTATAGTTCTCGTCACCAAATAATAAAGGAGAAGGAATATGCGTCGAATCGCTTTAACGGCACTTGGTTTTGCCTTCCTGTTGTCCGGAGTCCAGTTGTTTTCCCAAATGAATGCAACCGTGGAAAAGGCTTTGCAGAGTAAAGAAGAAGCTGGCTGGCAGGCGTGGAAAGACCACAACCCGAAGCTGGTGGAAGAGTACATCCCGGATAACACCCTTAACATCGCCGATGGAACTGTATCCAAGGGCAAGCAGCAGGTGCTGAAAGGCATCACTGACCCCGGATGTGTGGTGAACAGCTTCTCGTTGTCCGACTTCTCCTACATGTGGCTGGATAAAGAGACGGTCGTTATGACCTACACCGCTTCCCAAGACGCGACTTGCTCAGGCAAGAAGCAAGCAGCGAAAGTTCTCGCCACCTCGATTTGGCAGAAAAAGGGCGGCAAATGGTTGTCACCATTCCACCAGGAAACCGACGCCTGGATGTAACTGTTCACGAAAAATTCCACCCAAGCTCAGACCGCTTGGGTGGATGCTGTACGCAGGGCGTGGTCCCCCACTTCCCTCGTCCCTTCCCCAATTTTGGTAGACTTAGTGCTGCACTCGGGTTTCGGCCTCTTCGTTTATCCCACCTTTGCGAGGCTCGCAATGAAAAACATCTGGAAAATTGTCGGGATCGTCGTTGCTATTCTGATCGTCATCGTCATCGCCCTGCCCTTTCTCATCAACGTAAACAGTTTTCGTCCTGAGATTGAATCCAATCTCTCCTCCGCTCTGGGCCGCGCCGTCAAGGTCGGCGATTTGAGTTTGAGCATTCTCTCCGGGAGCGTCGAAGCCAACGATCTTTCCATCGCCGACGATCCCAAGTTCAGCAACTCCCCCTTCCTCCAGGCCAAGTCCCTGGGAGTCGGCGTCGAGCTGATGCCCCTGATCTTCAGCAAAAAGCTCAACGTCACCCACCTCACCATTAAGGAGCCGCAGGTCGTCATTCTCCGCAATCGCGACGGTGTCTGGAATTTTTCTTCTCTCGGCAATCCGGGAGCGTCTTCCAATGCGCCCGCCAAAACCGGCAGTTCGAGCGCGCCCCCCACCAACCTCAGCGTCGAAAAGCTCGAACTGACCGACGGCAAAATTTCGGTCGGCTCGGTTCCACCCAAAAGAAAGCCCATCACTTACGACAAGGTCAACGTCACGATCAAGGATTTCTCCTTCACCAGCAAATTCCCGGTCGTGGCCTCGGCCGAATTGCCCGGCGGCGGCTCGCTTAACATCGATGGCACTGCCGGCCCCATCAATCCCACCGACACCACGCTTACTCCGGCCCAAGCAAAACTCACCATCAAGAAGCTCGATCTCGCGCAGTCGGCTTTGGTCGACCCTGCGCTTGGAATCACCGGTTTTGCGGACTTTGATGGCACGCTCAATTCCGACGGTCACGTCGCAACCGCGAACGGCACGCTGAAAGCTACTTCGTTGAAGCTGGTCCCAAAGGGTTCGCCCTCGGGCTCGCCAATACAGGTTGTCTTCGCCGTGCAGCACGACTTGCAGAATGAAACCGGAAAATTAACTCAGGGCGACGTTGGCATCGGCAAGGCCCTCGCCAAGCTGACCGGAACCTACGACATGAAAGGTGACACCACTTCGGTCAACATGCGTCTCGATGGACAAGCCATGCCCGTCGATGACCTCGAGGCCGCGCTTCCCGCCGTGGGCGTCACCCTGCCCAGCGGCTCCAAGCTTAAGGGCGGAACGCTTTCTGCGGACCTGAATGCCGTCGGGCCGCTCGACAAAATTGTCGCGACGGGAACCATCCGCATGAGCAATGCATCCCTCGCCGGCTTCAGCCTTATGTCGAAACTCTCGGCCATCCCCGGACTCGCCGGCAAGCAGTCCGGCAACGACACGGTCATTCAGAATCTGAGTTCGAACGTTCGCTATGCACCCGATGGCACGCGGCTCGACAAGATCGACCTTATTGTGCAATCCCTCGGCACCGTGACCGGGGCGGGCACCGTAAGCCCCAGCAATAATCTCGACTTTAACCTGCTCGCCAATCTCAGCGGGGTCGGCGGCGAATTAACCAAAGTGGGCGGTGGTGGAGGAATTCCGGTCAAGGTCGGAGGAACAACCTCCAATCCGACTTTTGCGCCCGACATTAAAGGCCTGATGGGCAACCAACTCAAGAATCTTGTTCCTGGCGCTGCCGGCGGAAAAGGTAATGCACTCGGCAACCTCGGCGGCCTGCTCGGAAAAAAGAAACCAAATTAACGGCAATTGCAGAAATAAGAAATCAGATTGCAGAAATAAACCGGCCAGATTACAGAAGCGACAGGGTGGTGCCCAGTAACCGTGGATTACATGTATCTGTAGTTTGCATCACAGATCTTCAGTGACACGAATCACTGACTTTGTGCCCGCGCTGGGCAAAACTCAATCCACACCTCACTTGCGCAGGCTTTGTTATTGGGCGCGAAATTTCTCGGGGATGTTCGGGAGGAACAACGCCATGGACAAGCGCCGAGTGCTCATTCTTGACACCGACCCGGATACGCTCATTATGCTGCAGCAGTTGCTCGAGGAAGCGGAGCTCGATACCACCATAACGTGGAATGAAATGGAAGCCTGCCAATTGCTCACAAAGGCTTCTTTTGACCTCATCCTCATCGGCGATCATCGTCCTGAACTTGACGCTGCCGCCATCATTGATGACTTCAGCTTTCGAGGTGTCTGTCCCCCGGTCTTGATTTTGAAAGGAGTCATCGGGGAAAAGGACTCGGAGCACTTTCGCTGGCTCGGAGCCACCGGCGTGGTTCCGAAACGGGATCCATCCGCGGTTTTCGCTCAAGTCACAAAGATACTGGCGCCCGTGCAATTTGAGACGAAGTCGGCGAAGGCTGGCTCCTCGTTGGGCACGGCCTCTTGAAAGCGCGGAGGTTGCGATGGTTCAGAAATGCGCCAATCCCACGTGCAACGCCACATTCCAACGCCTCCGCCACGGCAGGCTGTTCGTGATGGAAATCCCGGTCGATTCCCCGACCACTGACAAGAAGCCCGCTCCCTCACTTCAGTACTTCTGGCTCTGCCAGTCCTGCTGTCGAACCATGACCCTGGCAATGAACCAACCTGGGGGAATTGAACTCGTGCCCCTTCCCGCGAAAACCAACTCCATCCGGGCAGCTTCGTAAGTTTACTGCTCGTGCTCTCTCGTTAAGGCTGTTGTTCCGAGAAGCGAGGAGCGAAGAGCGCGAAGCGAAAGCGAGAAGCCGGGTGCCGGGTGCCCCATCCTAAAATCGCGTTTTTGCGATTTTAGGGTGGGATTCCACTGCTTACCGCACCAACCGTATCCCCGCCTCCCTCGAACCCACCGCCGCGTTCTTCATCGCGCTCAAAATCGTCGCGATCACTTTCTCGTCGCCGATCTCCGTATTAATCATCATGTGGTACAAACTGCGCGTCGGCCAATCTGCATTGAAATAATGTTTGATGTACGCGATCCGATCCTTGTCCACGTTGTCCACCAGATCCTCAGCCTCTTCGCGCCTCTTTCCCGTGACAAGCAGCCGCCGAATCTTCTCGTCACGATGTGCATACGTAAAAACCCGGAACGTATCTTCACGCTCGCGAAGAAAGAATGGTGAACCGCGGCCCACAATCACCGCATTGCCTTCCACGGCAATGTTGTTGCAGATCTCTTCCATCATGGCCACCATGCGATCGGTATCAAACACAATCGAGCTACCCATGGCCAGACTGCGTTCGTAGCTGCCCCGCCAGAACGCCTTCGACAAACGATAGAGACGGCTATCGACCCGTTCGTCGCACATGCACACCGCCTCTTCGGCCACGTGCGCCCGCTTCGCGATTTCAGAGGTCAGTTGCTGATCCCACAGTTTCCATCCCAGCCGCCTCGCCAGCTCGCACGCAATACCGCCGCCGCCGCAGCCAAACTCTCTCTCGAGCGTGACGATGCGAAACATGTCTCTATCTGAACTCGCCTGAACCCCGCAGCCCGCAGCCGGAAGCCGAAAAGCGAGTAGCCAGAAGCGAGAAGCGAACAGCGAATCGCATCAGTGCACCGCCATCCCACCCGGCTTCGTTTTTTTAATCAGAAAGGCCAACGGAATCAAGCACAAAATGACCGTCCCCAGCAGCCAGAAATTGTCGATATAGGCCAGCATCGTCGATTGCCGGATCACGTTCGCCTGGATCATCGCATACGCCGATTGCGTCGGCGAGGTCGATCCCGACCCTCCAAACGTGTTGCTCATCCCGTGCACCATGGCGCGAAACTGCGGGTTGGCGGCGCTCAGATTTTCCGACAAGCGCACCTGGTGAACCTGGGCACGCCGCGCCAGCATCGTGGTCACAAATGAGATGCCGACGCTGCCTCCAATGTTGCGAGCCAGATTCATCAACCCCGACGCCGCATTGTTCTTTTCCCGCGGCAAGGTCGAGTAAGCCGCCGTGTTGATCGGAACAAACAGAAACGCCATCCCAATCGCCTGGTAAACGCGCGCCATCGTGACCGTCTTGAAATCCATGTCGAGATCGAAGTTCGTCATGTGAAACAGCGAAATCGACAACATCGTCAGCCCAAACATCAACAGGTATCGCGGACTGTAACGGGAGAGCAGAAAACCCACGAGCGGCATCGCCAGCATGATCGTAAAGCCGCCCGGCGAAAGTGCAATCCCCGCACGTTCCGCCGTATAGCCGAGCATCGTCTGCATAAAGAGCGGCAGAAGCAGCGTGCTGCCCAGCAGCGCGAAGCCCAGCATGAACATCAGAAAGTTCGACACCGCAAAGCTGCGCTCCCGAAACAGGTGCAGATCGATGATCGGGTCTTTCTGATACCACTCCCAGATGATCACCCAGATCAGCGAGGCTACCGCAATCGCCGTCAACGCCACGATGAATCTTGATTCGAACCAGTCGTCGCGCTGTCCCTTGTCGAGCACTACCTGCAACGTGCCCAGCCCCACCGCCACCAGTCCCAGGCCGATGTAGTCGATGTGCGTCTCGGCCAAGTGGCGACGCCGGAAATAAGGAGGATCTTGAATCAGCCGCGAGGTCAGCAGCAGCGAAATAATGCCGACCGGAATATTGATGAAGAAAATCCACCGCCAGCTGGAATTGTCGGTAATCCATCCCCCAAGCGTTGGCCCGATCGCGGGCGCCATCACCACCGCGATCCCATAAACCGCAAACGCCATGCCGCGCTTCGCCGGAGGGAACGTATCAGCAAGAATGGCCTGTTCACTCGGCTGCAGCCCTCCGCCGCCAATGCCCTGCAGCACTCGGAAGAAAATCAACATGCTGAGGTTCGGCGCGAATCCGCAAAGGCAAGAACTGATCGTGAACAGCGCAACACAGCTCATGTAAAACCGCTTGCGCCCCATGATGGAGGAAAGCCATCCACTCAGCGGAAGCACGATGGCATTGGAAACAAGATAAGAAGTGAGAATCCAGGTGCTTTCATCGGTGCCGGCGGAAAGACCGCCCGCAATATGCGGCAGCGCGACATTGGCGACGCTCGTATCCAGCACTTCCATGAACGTCGCCAGCGTTACCGCCAGCGCAATAATCCATGGATTGAATGCCGGCCGCCAGGCTTCGGCCTCGTTCATGGTGATCGAGGCCGCACTCATTCGCGAATCCAGACCTTGGGTTCGACCGACATTCCCGGCCGCAGCTCATGGCCTTTGAGCGCATCCTTATCGAAGACGATTTTCACCGGGATGCGCTGCACAACCTTTACATAATTCCCCGTCGCGTTTTCCGGAGGGAGCAAACTGAAACGCGACCCGCTCGCGCCCGCAATCGAATCCACTTGCCCCTTGTAGGTTTTCCCGGTGGCATCGACATCGATATCAACTTTCTGTCCTGGCTTCATCTCGCGCAACTGGGTCTCCTTGAAATTCGCCGTCACCCAGATGTCCTCGAGTGGGATGACTTTCATCATCTCTTGCCCAGCCTGCACATTCTGTCCCACTTCCACCGTCCGGTTGCTGACGATGCCCGTCACTGGAGCGACCACCTTCGTATATTGCAGATTGAGCAGCGCCTGATCCAGTTGCGCCTTCTTGCGCTCGGCATTCGCTTTTGCCGAAGCCGCCTTCGAGCGCGTGGCCCGCATCGTCTGCGGAGCCGTCAATGCCGTCCGCAAATCGGCATTCGCCTGTTGCAGCTTTCCCTGTGCCTGTTCAATTTGCGCTTGTGCCGCATCCGCGTTCGCCTTCGCCGCCACCACCGTTGCCGCCGCCGCCTGCGCCGACGCCACTGCCTGATCGTATTGCTGCTGCGAAATCTCCTGCTTGTCAATAAGCTGTTTGTAGCGCACCAGATCGTTCTGCGCCTTCACGTTGTTCGCCTCCGCCTGCGCTACGTTCGCCTTGGCCGCATCGAACTGCTGCCGTGACGCCGCCACTCCTGCCTTCGCGGTCGCTACCTCCGCCTGCGCCCCCACCACTTGGCTCGATGTACTCACATCGGTAATCGGCACGTTGATGTCAGACGCCGACGCCTGCGCCAGCGCGTCGTCGTAATCAGCTTGTGCCTGCGCCACCGCCACCTGATAGTCCGCCGGATCAATTTCCACCAGTACAGTTCCCTTCTCCACATACTGGTTATCGTCCACATTCAGCTTCAGCACGTGCCCGCTCACTCGCGCGCTCACCGAATTGATATGTCCATCAATCTGTGCATCATCCGTCGATTCGTAGCTCGTGAAGTAACGCCACGCAAAAATTCCCCCCACAATCAGCATCAACACAACCAATCCCAACACCAGCTTCGCGCGCGGATTACCCAGAAAAGACGCGCGCCGCCGATACCTGGCCTCCGAGTCCGGAGGAGTCGGCTGCGAGGGATGTACCTCAGGTCTTTGTTCCGCCACAACTGTCGTAGGCTCTGCCATGGACTACTTTTTCCCCTTCAAGTATTCGCGCACTCCCTCTTCGGCTCGGCCAACCGCGCGCGCATACGAAACTTTCGCCAGGTCATGAAGATAAAGACTGGAAATCAGGTTCTCGTGCGCCGTCGCCAACGCCTCCTGCGCCTGAACCACCTCAAGATTATCAGTCACACCCGCCGAAAAACGATCCCGCGACTGCGTCAGCGCCTGCTCCGCCAGGTTCACCGAACTCTGTGCGACTTCCACCTGGTCGGCCGCTGACTTCAGATCGAGCAGCGCATTGCGCACGTCCTGATCGATCTGCGCGCGCGCATCGGCCAGTTGCGCTTCGGCCTGGCGCAGAGCCGCCTCGCTCTTCAGCACATCGGCGTGCACCTTTCCTCCCTGAAAGATCGGCACGTTCAATGTGGCCGCCACGTGATACGTCGGCAACACGCTCGCCGGAGCCGGCCCGATTTCCCCATAGTCCGCCTCTACGCCGAACGTCGGCAAATATCCTGCCAACGCGGCATTATGCGTGAATTGCGCCGCAATCAGCCGGTCCTGCGCCGCCTTATAGTCCGATCGCGACGAATACGCCCGCTGCAAAGCCGTTTCGAGATCAGGAACCGGAAACGGCTCGTAGGAAGCCTTGTCAGCCAGCTCAAATTCCTGCCCCGGCGCCAGCCCAATCACCCGCGCCAGCGAAATCTTCTCCTTGGCAAAATCGTTGCTCGCCGAAATTAATTGTTGCTGCCGCGACTGATACTCCACCTGCGCCCGCAGCGTATCGATGGCCGGCGCAACCCCCGCCTGTTGCTGCGCGACCGCCTTTTCATACAAAGTCCGCGCCGTCTCCTGCTGCGCCCGCGCCGTTTCTACCCGCGCCTCTTGCGCAATCGCCTGCAGATAAGCATTTCCCGTTGCCAGCACAACCAGGTCCCGCGCGTCTCTCAGATTGAACTTGGAAACATTCTCGCTGTGTTCCGATGAGCGATACTCCTGAATCGCCTTCCAGTCAAAAACCCGCTGCGTGGCCGACGCGCGCAGATCAAAATAAGAAAAAGGACCAATTACCGGCGGAATCGTCGCGTTGCCAAAAACTCCCGCGGGAAATTTTCCAAATCCCAATGCCTCCAGGCTCTCCTTTTGCGCCACCTCCTGCGCGTCGCCAACGATGTTGGGCAATAAGGCGCTCAGTTGCTGCCACTTCTTCCCGCGAGCCTCAATCGTGTTGTATTCCGAAAGCAACCCAGCCAGGTTCTGCTTCAAGCCGCGATCGATCGCATCTTTAAACGTCAGGGAAAGCACCCCCGCAGTAGCTTTCGCCTCCGGCACGCTCCCATAGACCGGGTTCTGCGCCGACGTCGGAACCTGGTTAGGGGTCGATGGCACAGCAGTTTGGGCGCACAACCTGATTGGAACCAGCGGGACCAACGAAACTAGACAGAGAAAGACAACCCGTAGATAGCAGATTTTCAAAAGATTTCTATCCAGCATGAAACGTGGATTTGCTCCTTTTGGGAGAAAGGAACGATAGTAAATCGTTTGGATTCTTTCTGCTGTGACCCCGTTGCAAATTCTCGGGCGGCAATCATCTGCCGTATAACTCCGCGGGGCAAAACCGGCTCGGCATGCCTGATTCTTGGAGCTTGGAACTTGGAACCTGCAGCTTGGAGCTTAGAACCTGCAGCCGGGACTAGTGACCTTGGTCATCTTGTGAGACAACCCTCCCCAAGTCCAATCTAAATGCGGAGTCGAGCACTTCCCCAAACGCAAAGGGGAAGTCGCGCCTATGAGCGAAGCCGCCAAACCATCGAGCAAAGGGTCAGACTGGACCCGCCTGCTCACCGATCCCGACCTCGTCAGCCATCTCGGAAAGCTGCTTCAGACCTACCGCGAGGTTTCTCCCGAGCAGCGCGAAACGGCGCTATTAACCGCGATGCGCCAGATCAAGCAAAGCGCTGCCCACGCGCGAGAGACAAACGCCGCCGCCACGGGAGCTGCGCCAGCTCCCCAGCCCGAACCGGCCCCTCTGCCCAAGCCCGAACCGGTCACGGTCACGCCTCCATTTGAGCCTGATATTTTCACCCCGGTTGAAGGCAGTGATCGCCGCCGTCATCGCCGCATCAAGTGCTACGTCGCCGTTGAAATTCACGTCGAAGGCGTCAAGGATCCCATCTGGGGCAACCTGGCTAACGTCAGTCGCGGTGGATGCCTCGTCGAAACCGCCACTGCCGTTCCAGCCGGCAAGGCCCTCGAAATTGGTCTCTGGGTGTCGAGCGGGAAATTGTGGGTGAAGGGCGTCATCATCAGTGGAGTGGCTACGCGCAGCGCTCCTTCGTTCGGCGTCCGCGTGCAATTCTCCGAAGCCGAACTCCACGAAAAGGAGCACCTCCGCGAGTTCCTGAAATTCGTCGAGGGCACCACCAATAAGTCACAGGCCGGCCACGCCTACGTAACCCAACTGAAGTCCTGATCACCGACTGTCATCCAATATCCCAGCCCATAGCCGCGGAGCGGCGAAAGATTGCAGCCCACGGCGTAAGCCGTGGGTCAACGCCGGGATACCCGAGCAGCCCCGGAGGGGCGAAAGAGGCCGCGTGGCGCAGGCGCTGAACTTGATTTTGGGTGGCGCGGCCCCGTGCGAT